>Ga0214474_1001109_pt1 | contig 12600 bp, 15 predicted proteins | sample RVTome_2_FD_187335 | JGI IMG/M metagenome (GOLD analysis project Ga0214474, IMG submission 187335) | Soil microbial communities from uranium-contaminated site in the Upper Colorado River Basin, Wyoming, United States - RVT95D214 HiSeq ...
CCAGCGCTCGGCGCAGTGCCCGCTTCACAAGCACCCCCACCATTTTTCTGCGATAACTGGCATTCATAGCCAGATTCCCTACCGGCTGCGCCCGATCCACTGCTTCTCGGGACACAGACTGGAGTAGATCGTCTGTTGGCTTCTGGCCCTCCAGAAGTCCCGCGGCCTTGGGCACCTCTGTCGGGGAAGAGCCCACCGCTCCAAGTACTACTTTGGCCTGTTCGATGGTACCGCTCCGGTTCCTCTTTACCATAACGGCCGCTCCGGCCATAGGAAAATCCATGCCTTCACGCACACGGAGTTTCTCGTAGGCCCCGGCCGCCCCGGGGATAGAAGGAGGGATTCGAATTTCTACCAGTATTTCGTCGGACTTCAGAACATTGGGCTTCTCTCCTCTGCCGGTGAAGAACTGGGCTACGGGAATTATCTTTTCACTTTTCGCCGAAACGATTTTCACCTCTGCTCCCAGCGCTATCAGAATTGGACCAAGATCACCCTGGTAAACCGCCTGGCAACGCCGGCCCTTCTCGACTGCGTGGCAGATGTCTCCTCCCCGCTTGAAGCAAGCCTTCAGCCCGCTTCTCCAGAACTCGGACTGATTGTAGTAGAGGCATCGGGTGTCAAGACAGAGGTTTCCTCCGATCGTGGCCCCGTGGCGTATAGAAGGAACGGCTACAAGTTGAGCGGCCTGAGCCAGGGGAGCGTACTCGTTTAAGACCAAGGGGGATTTCTCTATAGCCTCCAAGGTAACCATAGAACCGATAGCAAGTCCACCGCCCTCGTTTCGGCCCACGTAATCGAGCGCAGTCAATCCCTTCAGGCCAACCACAACAGCGGGTTTGCTGAGTCTGTAACGAAGGCCAACCATGAGGGCAGTGCCTCCGGCCAAAAGGGTTGCCTTCCCGTCGTGCTCTCGAAGGATGGAGCAGGCCTCTTGCAGCGAGTGCGGTTGGATAAGCTCGAACTCAGGCAGCTTCATTTCATTCCTCCGGCTCTATTTCTCCCATAGGACCTTTGCTTGGGTCTTTCCCACTCTATAGCGATGATCAGTTAACATACTTCATATAGACGAATATACCTTCTTTGTCAAGACAACATTCCCTGGAAATATTCCATAAATTAAGGTGGAATAATCCCAAGTTATTACATCTTAAGCTTATAATATATATAATGATTTAAAGGGATTATGCAAGAGCTCTAAAATTGAAAAGAACAATTTTGAGTGTATCCTGTATACAATTTATACTCTCTTGTCAAGCTAAATTCCCCTCCTTTGGAAGTCATTGCATCCATGGATTGCCCCCATTTACTCACATGATCCGTTTTCTTCTTCCACCTGCTTCACTTTGTAAAGTGTATAATGTAGTTTTGACCTCAGGGTACCCATAAGAAATGGTTCAAAAATTATAATTAAATTTGGGGGAGAGGATGGAATTTTATCTCGGAGAGGGGATAGTGTTTTGTGTTGTAAGTGACGAGTATCAAATCATGCAAAATGCAAGTCGCGGCGATGACCGAATCAGGCAAATCCAACGTTATTCCCTTTGCTTTAGACCGTCGAATCAATTGGGCTGCTTTGCTGGCGATCTCCGTATCGACATCAAAAATCCTTAAAGACTTCAGGAAGCGGTCGGTTTTTTCCTCCTCCCCCTTCTTTACTCCCAATTGAATCTCAAGGACTGAAAGGGCAGAGCAGGCCGGTAATCCGAATTTTTGTAAGTCTCTTAAGACCTCGGTTACTTCTTTTCGACCCCTTAAATGCCAAATGATCACATCTGAATCCAAAAGGAACCTACTCATGGGTAATCCTTTTCAGCCTTTTTCGATAGGACTGCCTCTTGTCGCTAACAAACTGTTCCATATCTCTCGCCGTTTTTAACTCAGGATGGTTCTTATCATTCCATGCCCCTTGGGTCTCTTCCAGGGTCCTTAGAAACCGCTCCCTTTGAAGCTTTTCCCGGGTGGCCTCAGCAATAAAGAAGCTTCTTTTTCTTTTCCCGGCGATCTGATCGACTTCTTCTAAAATGTCACGGGGAAGCACCAGATGAGCTTTAGTTTTCATAAAAATCCCTCTCTAATGGAACTATTTTGTTACATATAAAGTATACATAATTGTGGTAGCTTGTCAAGTATAATGTTCATAAAAAGTTACTCACGCTGACACTTTTGTCCTTCAACCTGATGGTTCACGCAACCCACGTTTCACCCCCGAAACGTGAAGCCATGCAAAAGATCTCTCTGTAAATGATCCGAAATCCAAAAAATAAACTCCGAATTTCAGAACTTAAAAATAGCAGGTGTTCAGGTTAAGTGCGCCAAATTTTTCAATTTTTTGACTTTTTTTCAGTCTATGTTCAGTCTAATGTTTTAGCAATCCAAATTGACACTAAATAAATCAATAAGTTGTATGTGTACTGCCTAGTGGTATGGAAAATGCAGATTCTCTTATATAATGCATAGACTCCGCAAGCAACCACTTATCTTAGTTGTTCTCGTTACTTTAATTCTCTGGACGGGTTTATTTCCACCTGTCACATTGCCTCAAGAAAATCCAACAACTTGGGAGGTCTATTTCTCACCCCGTGGAGAATGCACATCCGCAATTATCAAGGAATTAGAAAAAGCGAACAACAGCATCTTGGTTCAGGCCTATTCCTTTACCTCTGCACCCATTGCTGAAGCCCTTCTCAATGCCTTCAAGAGAGGGGTTAAGGTGGAAGTCATTCTGGACAAGAGGCAAAAAACACAGAAGTCAAAGGCCACCTTTTTCATCGATAAGGGAATACCTGTGATGATAGATGTTAAACATGACAAAGCTCACAACAAGGTCATGGTGATTGATAGGGAGACCGTGATCACGGGATCTTTCAATCTCTCGGAGGCTGCCGAGGAAAAGAATGCAGAAAACCTTTTGATAATCCATGACAGGAAGCTGGCTGAGATGTATGTGAAGAACTGGCTGGAACATGCTCAACATTCAGACGCCTATATTGGGAACGGGGTGACAAAAGGGGGCCAAGTTCTTGAAGAACTTGTGCAAGAAAAAGATGAAGTCTCAGACCCTGAAAGATGAATTAAAAGATGCGGGGCAGGCTTACAATACCACTTTTGCTTATTCCACTGATTCCGAATGCGGCTGGGACAAAATCTTAGCAAGACCCTTGCGTGATTCACCCAGAATCAACAATGAACGAACAAGCAAATCAAGCGAAACGGAAGGATCTCCTGCTTCCATCTTCGCTACCCTCGACTGACTGGACTTCAGGAGACGAGCAAGTTGCTCTTGAGTGAGGCTTTTGTCCTTCCGGTGTTCCTGAAGATTCTTGCTCAATGCAAGTTTCATCTCGATATAAGCGGATTCTTCAGGTGAGAGCTGCAGGAACTCTGCAACAGTACCCACCTTCCACCCTTTTAATTCAAGTCGCTTCTGCTTTGCACTCTTCATATGCTTCCTCCTACGTTAGGTATCATAAAGCCGAATCCTGCGTTTGCAATTCTCAATTACTTCCCGGGGTGTCTTTTGTGTCTTCTTCTCAAATACCTCCAATATCACGACGGCATCATTATCGATTCGATACACAACACGCCACGTCTTGTTTTGGTCATCGATACGGAGTTCGTGGCATCTCGAACCAATCAATGGCATCGGTCGTGAATGAGGTAGCGAGAGCAGGTCCCCCATTTGAAGTTTGCGCAGCAAATAGCCTGATTCGATCCTTGCTGCGCTTGATAGCGGTGGAGTCTTTATCTCACCGTGTAGCCAGATTAACGGCTTCTCTCTCCTTTTCATTCAATCATAATATATGTCATTTCTGACATAATGTCAACAAACATCGTTGAAAAAAAGGGGCAGTCTAGGAATATAGGAAATTCTTCCCAAGCACTTCTCTAATCCTTAATACGTCGACTGACCCAAAATTTCTCGAATTGGAAACTTAAATAACTTAAGAATGATCTTCCCCCAGAAAAACGGACACCTTGATTAAGGGACAATCATGGTTTTTTCGTATGCCATTGGACTTTGATAGCCAATAGCAGAATGTCGACGCTTTCGGTTATAAAACAATTCTATATAGCTGAAAATGCTGACTCTGGCTTCAGAGCGTGTTTTGTAATCTTCAAAACCAACGCACTCTGTTTTGAGTGAATGGAAAAAGCTCTCCATTGGGGCATTATCCCAACAATTGCCTTTCCTGCTCATGCTGCACAGGATACCTAACTCGTTTAAGGACAGGAACTATAGGGACGTTCGTGCGGGACGTGCCTGGCCAAGCCGATATCTTGATATAACCTATTCCGACAGCTGCCTCTGGCTCCCAATCCTTGTCCTCCAAGAACCGCCCACCCCAAGCCTCCTGCGAAGCACGCTCTGCATGAACATCCCTCTTTTTTCAATATTGGCCAGCTTCAACGCGAATAGCCGTAAAGCGCAAGGTGTGAAAGCCCACACATCATTTCTTGAATCTCTCGGCCAGGACGTCGAGACCCATAGAAGGAAAAGGGATCGATTTGGTAGTGCGTTTGATCTTCAAAAGATAATCTGATATATTTCTCATAGTTTCTCCGGGCCTGGCGGGGCAATTTCTCACGTCTCAAGGCATTGGTGAGGAGAGTCATGATCCCTGAATTCAATGTTGATGGAAATCTCCCAGAGGGTATCCATTCATTCGGTGAAGAAGAATTCTTCGATCATTTTGCCACCCAATCGGTAAGAAGGAAATGGCTTGGGGAAAGGATAAGGGAAATTATTGCATTAGCAAAATTAACACGGCCCTTTCTCTCTGGCTAGAAACCTATCAATTGACAAAAGATTTCAAACGCCGTGGAATAGTGGAGGTAAAGTTATCATGATTCAAAATGATGAGCAGTTGAAAGCTGCCCAACAAGCAATTTTTAATTTGGAAAAAGTCCTTTTGGAAGCGCGAAAGGTTCACTCGGCAGCGGAATACAGAGCTATGTCGGAACCAATTTTACTGGAGATCCAACAGCGCGAGCAAGAGGTCCTATCTTATTTGGCTACAACGAGAGCCGAGACTTCCGTTGGGTAGCCCCCCGCCAGCTTCAAAAAAATATGATCGTGTCTCTACCAACCGTCTAGCAGGCTAACCCTCCCCCATCGCGCCGATTTGGGGACGGCTGATTCGGGGACAGTTCTTGAATTCATTTATAATAACTCTTAGATTCAGACTATCTTTGATCTGGTTCCCTTTGACCCACGGTTACCCAATCAGAAAAATTTTCTGTAATCAGTGTTCCGACAGCTGCCTCTGGCTCCCAATCCTTGTCCTCCAAGAACCGTCCACCCCAAGCCCCCTGCGGAGCACGCTCTGCATGAACGTCCCTCTTTTTTCTGCGCGGCTAGCGAGGGCCTTTAGGTAATATTAGGAAAGGATGGGCGGAGTCGTTGCTTATTACTGAAATTTTCTTCTTGACAAAAAATTTTTTCTTCTATAAAGTTTCCCCACATTAAACAAAGTTTAATCTCAAGAAATAGAGAAAATGACGGCAACCTCTCCCGAAAAGGATCTTGGTAAAAGGATCCGCTCTACGCGACTGAAGCAGGGCATCACCCTTCAGCAACTGGCTTCGCGGACGAACCTTTCCAAGAGTCTTCTCTCTAAGATAGAAAATGGAAAGGTCTCGTCTCCTGTATCCACCCTTTTCACCATTGCCAAGGCTCTGAACACCAAGATCACCTATTTCTTCAGCGACCAGGATGAGAATCTCCCAATTATTCTGGTGAGAAAAAATGAGCGTCGGCAATTTCACCGGGTCGGCGCCCGGTTTGGATACACGTATGAGTCCTTGGGTTACAAACGCAAAGAAAAGCTGATGGAGCCTTTTATACTCTATATGGACAAGAAGACGGTAAGAAACGTTACTTTCTCCCATCCAGGGGAGGAAATCCTCTTTGTGTTGGAAGGGACTTCCGAATTCAAATATGGGGATCAAAAACTGATCGTTAAGAAAGGGGACTGTGTCTATTTCGATGCCAGTATCCCTCATTCAGGAAGGCCCATTGGAGATAAACCTGTAAAATCCTTCATGGTCATTTGTTCCGGAGAGAATAACAGATCCGCCTTCGCAGAGTTGATGTTGGATTACAGAAAGAAATAGCATTCACCATTTGGAGGTATTCGCAGGAAAGGAAGGACGGATGGAAACGTTTGTAATCCAGTTTATTCATGGTTTGGTCTACGGTCTGCTCCTTTTCTTGGTGGCATCCGGTCTGACCTTGGTATTCGGCATGATGAGCGTTCTGAACATCGCCCACGTTTCTTTCTACATGCTCGGAGCTTACCTATCCTACACGATGCTTAAAGTGGTAGGCAACTTCTGGTTAGCGCTGATCGTTTGCCCGATCCTCGTTGCTTTTTTAGGAATTCTAATGGAGCGTTTGATTCTGCGCCGCGTCCATGCGGCGGGCCATGTCCAAGAGTTTGTCATCACCTTTGGCATCCTTTTCGCCCTCAATGAAATGATCAAATGGATTTGGGGGTCGGAAAATTTATCCGTCCCCGTTCCACCAACTCTCTCGGGCTCTTTGCTGATCATGGGGAACATCTACCCCGCCTATCGCCTCTTCATTCTCTTCTTCTCGCTCTTGATTCTCGCTTTCCTGGCTTTCATTCTGATGAGAACGCGTTTAGGGATCACGGTGCGGGCAATGGTTTCTGACCGGGATATGGCCAGCGCCTTGGGCACAAACACGCCTTTTGTTTTCATGCTGGTCATGGGCATCGGGTCCTGGCTGGCGGGATTGGCGGGCGTCATTGCCGCCCCTTTCCTCGGTCTGAGTTCTGGTATGGGCTTAGACTTCCTGACCGACTGTTTTATCGTAACCGTTACGGGCGGATTGGGAAGTCTTTGGGGAGCGGTGGTAGCGTCGTTCCTGATCGGGCAACTGTCGTCTTTTGGGATTCTCTTCATGCCGCGTTTCGCGATTGTCTTTGGCTTTCTCCTGATGGCGGTCGTGTTGGTGATCAAACCGTCCGGGCTTTTCGGAGAGAAGGCATAGGAAGATACTGTGGAGAATAGAAGCTTTTACCTTTGGGTCGGAATCGCCATCGGTGCTTTAGGCATCCTTTTTCCTCACATCTCGCCCAAGTTTCAGTTGCGCATGGTGACGGAAATAGTCATTGTGACCCTTCTTGCCATGACTTGGAAGATGATGCTGAATGAGGCAGGTTTGTTCTCTTTTGGCCACGCCGTTTACTTTGGGCTGGGAGCCTACGCCTCGGTGTTGGGCTGGCTGCATATTAAGGGTCTTTCCTTGATGAGTGGAATTCTTTTGGGGGGGCTCGTCGCCGGTGTCGTTGGGTTTATCCTGAGTGCCTTTTTAGTAAGAATGAGCGGAACGTATTACGCACTGCTTACCCTGGCCTTCAACCAGCTCATCTGGGCGATTGTGTGGAAATGGCGCGACATCACAGGGGGGGATGATGGATTAGGGAAGTTTCCTAAGCCGGATCTATTGGGAATCTCCATGAGAGACCCGACCAACTTTTATTACCTTTCCGTGGTGCTTGTCGGCGTCTGTCTGTCCCTCTGCTGGTATTTTACTAAGACTCCATTGGGAAACGTGATGAAGAGTATTAAGTCGAATGAAGAACGGACAAGATTTATCGGTTTCAATGTAGGAGCCTCCAAAATCATCTTCTTGGCAATGTTGGCATTTTTTGCAGGTGTCTCAGGAGCCCTCTATGCCCAGTTTCAGGAGTTCATCGGCGCCAGCAGCATTGATTTGGTGATGTCCACTCATGTCATCTTTATGGCCTTCATCGGAGGAATCGGGCATTTCTGGGGTCCCTTACTTGGATCGGGAATTTATGTCTATCTTTCGGAATATCTGAGCCACTACACGGATCGGTGGGAACTGATCTTTGGTGTCGTTGTCGTCATTCTCGTTCTCATTGCGCCCCAGGGTATCCTGGGAATCGCCAAGAAGAGAAAGTAGGTAAGTTCGAGATGGCCGAATGGACTGAAAAACCAAGGGACATTTTGGAGCTGAAGGGAATTTATAAGGACTTTGAGGGGCTGCAAGTCCTGTTTGACATTAATCTGGGAATCCAGGAGCGGGAGCGTCACGCGATCATCGGTCCCAACGGGGCCGGCAAGAGCACGGTGTTCAACCTGATTACTGGAAAATATCGCCCCAGTAGAGGAAAAATATTTTTGAAAGGCGAGGCCATTACCGGAGCAAATCCTTTTAAACTTACCCGTATGGGGATGGCTCGCTCCTTCCAGATTACGAATATTTTTCGGACGATGACCGTCTTCGAGAATGTTCGAAATGCGGTTCTCTCCAAGAACAGGGTTCGCTATAACATGTTTTCCCTCCTTTCCAAAATGGATGAGATCAACAGACAAACGGAGCAAGTGCTGTCCGAGATTGGCCTTATTGAACGAAAAAATGACATTGCCGGTGAGCTCTCCTACGGCCAGCAGAGAGCCCTAGAGATTGGCCTGGCGATCGCCACCGATCCAGAAATCATCCTTCTGGATGAGCCTACGGCGGGTATGTCCTCGGAGGAGACCCGAGAAGCCGTGAAGCTGATCCAGCGGATCACTGAGGGAAAGACTTTAATCATCGTTGAACACGATATGGAAGTGGTTTTCAGCATTGCCGACCGCATTTCGGTGCTGTATTACGGCAAAGTTTTAGCTTCTGGGTTTCCCGGTGAGATTCGAAATGACCAGAAGGTGAAAGATGCCTACCTGGGCGAAGAAAGGAAGTAGGGTATGTTACTGGAGCTCAAAGAGCTTAATACGTATTATGAGGAGAGTCACATCCTCCAAGGTGTTTCACTCAACGTTGACCAAGGGGAAATTGTTTGTCTCTTGGGGCGAAACGGCGTAGGGAAAAGCACCACTCTAAAATCAATCATCGGGCTGGTCGAACCTCGGTCGGGCGAAGTGTTCTTCAAGGGAAGAAATATCGCCGGAATGCCCCCTTATACGATCGCCAAACTTGGGGTAGGATACGTTCCAGAGGACCGAAGGATATTTCCGACCTTGACGGTGCGAGAGAACTTGTTCATGGGCATTAAACCGGGCCAAAAAGGCAACGAGGACGGATGGACAGTTGAAAAGGTCTACAAATACTTTCCGGCCTTGCAGGCCAGGGACAAGCAGAAAGGAGGTCACTTATCGGGCGGGGAACAGCAAATGCTGACCATTGCGAGGACCCTCATGGGTAACCCCGGGGTCCTCTTGATTGATGAGCCCACCGAGGGCCTTGCTCCGCTGATCGTGGAGACCGTGGAGCAGGTCATCATGGATATTCACCGGCAAGGCGTACCGATCCTCTTAGTGGAACAGAACATGCGAGTGGCCTTACGTCTGGCTGAAAGGATTTATGTCATTTCCAAAGGGACGATCGTTTTCCGGGGGACATGCGAGGAACTCAAAGGGGCGCACGAGGTACGGGAGAAATATTTGGAAGTCTGAGGCGTGAGACCTGGAGTACGATGACTGAAATAGAGAAAGGAGGTGGGGTCAAGGGTTTTTACAGGAATAGCGTCTGTTGAGCAAAATGAAAAGAGCGGGGTCAAGATGCAATACTATTATTGATTCATTTTTTCGAGGGGGCTGCTAAAGTAAGCCTTCTTCGAGATAAGAAGGAAAAGAAAGGAGAGGAGAAAATGAGGTTTTTAAAATGGGAACGCCTAACAGTCCTTATTTTTTTAGTTACGATTTTTATCATGGGTCAGGCTTTGGCTGCCGATACGGTGAACATCGTGGTCGTCGATCCACTCTCTGGTCCCATGAAAGACGTTGGGGACCGCTCGGTCTGGGGATACCAATTTGCCGTTGATGAAACCAATGCGGCAGGGGGCCTTCTCGGGAAGCAAATTAAGCTCATTATCGAGGATAGCCAGATGAAACCGGACGTGGCCGCACGCAAGGCCATCAGGGCCATTATGGAAGATAAGGCGCAATTTATCTTTAATCTTACCTCCACGGCTGTAGCCCAGGCCTTAATGGATGTGGCGGAGAAGAATAAGGTGATCTTTGCCATGTTTGGAGCAGAGTCGGACTTCCTCACCGGTAAGAATTTTAATAGGTATTCTTTCCGAACCTGTTTCACCACAGGCAACCGCGCTCGGGCTTACGCCGAATTCTTCAAGACCAAACCCTGGCGGAAATTTTACCTCATGAACCAGGATTATGCCTTTGGCCATGCTGTGGCGGATGATTTCAAAAAGGTGATCACCAAGGAGATTCCGGACGCAAAAATCGTGGGCGAAGATTATGCTCCATTCGGCCAGAAGGATTTTGGCCCTTACATTTCTAAAATCCTGGCCAGCGGAGCAGAGATCATTTTCACCGGAAACTTTGGTGTGGACCTTCAGAACTTAATTATACAGGGGGCTCAGATGGGGATTAAGCTTCCGGTTCGGTACGCGACTTACTTCCTGGACGACGACGTGCAGCTCCCACAAATTGGCCAGGCAGCGGTGGGAACTTTTGTGAACAGCACCTACCTGCCGACGATCAATACTCCTCAGAACAAAGCGTTCCTGGAACGATGGCATAAAAAGTTTAAAGATACAGCTCACCCATGGCCAGCTGCGAATCTTGGTTATTCCTACAATGGTGTGATGTTTCTTTTTGCAGCTATCAAGAAAGCTCGATCCTTCGATCCTGAAGCAGTCATCAAGGCCTGGGAGGGGATGGAGTATGATAGTTTGGTCGGGAAGCAGATCATGCGAGCCTGCGACCATCAAATCATGATGCCCGGCCCTGTCGGCGAAATACAGGCGAAGTCGCGGATCTTTCCCTTTCCCTTTCCAGACAATCTAATCATGATTCCGTTGGACAAAGTAGCTGTTTCTCTTAAGGAGACAGGAAATCCCAGATGTACTGGTGGTAAGTGATCGGAAGGTAAAAGAGACAGGTTCTAAAAGGGATGGCGGGCTTCCAGCCTTCCATCCCTTTCTCCCAGATAAGTCAGAAAGGAGATATTGATGGGCCAGAAGATTAAGAAAGTGGCTGTGATCGGCACGGGTGTCTTGGGCACGCAGATTTCCATGTTGTGTGCGCATGCGGGTTATAAAGTGAGCGTGTATGATACCATCGCCGGTGCCTTTGACGACACCTACAAGAAACTTTCGGCAGATTTGAAGGCGAAAGAGATCAATCCCTTTATTCCCTGGGAACATTGGGAGAGGTGCAAAGCGGCCATCGCCTTTACGACTGACCTGGGCGGTGCGATTAAAGAGGCGGATCTAGTCATCGAGGCGATAACGGAAGACTTGGAAGCGAAATGTAAAGTCTTCAAGCAATTGGGGGAAGCTGCACCCCCTAAGGCAATCTTGGCATCGAACAGTTCTTCCCTCCCTGTATCAAGAATGGAGCAAAGCAGCGGCAGACCGGAGCGGTGTATCAACACCCACTTTTATTCTCCGCTGCAGGGGATGATCATGGTGGATCTTATGCCGGGCACGAAGACCCTGCCTGAAGTGATGGAAACATCTGAAGAGTGGGTTCGCTCGCTGGGGTGTATTCCGTTGACGGTAAAAAAAGAAATCCTTGGCTTTTGTTTTAACAGCGTCTGGCGTGCGATCAAAAAACAATGTCTCTATATGTGGGCAAATGATTTTGTCGATTTTCGGGATATTGATCGCGCCTGGCGCATCTTCACAGGGATGAAGGTGGGACCTTTTGCCTTGATGGATTCCGTTGGTCTCGATACGGTCTATAACATCGAAATGGTCTACTTTAACGATTCGAAGGATCCCAAGGATAAGCCTCCCGAGGCGTTGATGGAGAAGGTGAAGAAAGGTGAATTGGGTGTGAAGAGCGGAAAGGGATTTTACACCTACCCAAATCCCGAGTTTCTAAAGCCTGATTTCTTGAACCCGAAAAAATAGAAGTACGATCTACATATTTTAGATCTCCAGTGAATCCGGGCGGGGTGATGAAGAATCAACGGAAAGAATGAAAGGAGTCAAACCGCATGAAGGATAAAGCCATTATTACAGCGGCCATTACGGGAAGCATTCACACCCCAACTATGTCGCCGTATCTTCCCATCACACCTAAGCAAATAGTCGATGAAACGGTCCGGGCTTATGAAGCCGGAGCGGCCGTCTGTCACGTTCATGCCCGCGATCCGAAGACAGGTATACCTTCGGCCGATCCCAGCCTTTTCAAAGAGATCACCACGAGTATCAAGAGCCGCTGCAACGTGATCGTCTGCATTAGTACCGGTGCAGGAGGAGATATAGAGCAACGCGTCGCCACGGTAAAGCTGTTTAGACCGGAGCTCGCTTCATTGAATGCCGGCTCCATCAATTATGCCCTATTTCCGTTACTGTCGCGGTACAAAGAATGGAAGTTTGAGTGGGAAAAAGAGTACCTGGCAAATAGTGAAGATGCAATCTTCCCCAATACGTTTAAGTCGATCAGGGAATACTGTACGATATTTAACGAGGCCGGGACAAAGCCGGAGCTCGAAGCTTACGATGCGGGCATGGTGAACAACGTTGCCTTCATGATTGAGGCGGGCTATATCAAAAAACCGATTTACATCCAATTCGTCATGGGCGTTCTGGGAGGGATTAGCCCCAGCCCGGAAAATCTTCTATTCCTTGT
>Ga0214474_1001110_pt1 | contig 12600 bp, 10 predicted proteins | sample RVTome_2_FD_187335 | JGI IMG/M metagenome (GOLD analysis project Ga0214474, IMG submission 187335) | Soil microbial communities from uranium-contaminated site in the Upper Colorado River Basin, Wyoming, United States - RVT95D214 HiSeq ...
TGTGGCACATAATCGAGGTCACAGATCTCATCCCCCTGCTCAAATCCGGCAGTAGGGGGGATAACATGATGGCGCATGGCCAACAAGGTAGCTGCTGCCTCTAACCCCCCGGCAGCCCCCAGGCAGTGTCCGATCATCGACTTGGTGGAGCTGATGGGGAGGTGAGAGGCATCTGCCCCCCACACCTGATTGATGGCGAGGGTCTCCACCTGGTCATTGAGGATGGTGCCGGTGCCATGGGCGTTGATATAGTCTACCTCATGCGGCTCTACTCCGGCATCATGGAGGGCCTCCCGCATGATCCTCGCCTCCTCTCTTCCCGTCTCCTCCGGCGCGGTGATATGAAAGGCCTCACCGCCCAGGGCATAGCCGAGGAGCTCCCCATATATCCTGGCGCCTCTTCCCCGAGCCCTCTCCTTCTCCTCCAGTATCAGCACCGCCGCCCCCTCACCCAGGGAGAGCCCCTGCCGTCGGGCATCGAAAGGACGGCAGGGGAAGGGATCCATGATCTTCAAAGAGCAAAAGCCGCCGAAGGTAAGCTCGCTCAAGGCCTCCCCGCCGCCACAGGCCATGACATCGGCCTCACCCCAGCGGATAAGTTCGGCGCCATAGGCGATGGAGCTCGCAGAAGAGCTGCAGGCGGTCGTGATGGTGGTCCTTGGTCCCTCCAGGCGGTATCTTTCTGCCAAACGATCGGTGGCATAACTGGGGACAAAGGGGAGGAGGAGCGATGGCCTCGGCCTCTTCCCATCGAGGAGCTGACGGTGGTAGATCTCAGCCGAGAGCATACCACCTGCCCCTGCCCCGAGGCAGACCCCGATTGGCGCGCCATCTTTCGGATTAAGCGCGAGATCGGCATCGACAAGGGCCTCCTCGGCAGCGATCAGGACGAACTGATCGACCCTGGAGAGGCGGCGCAGCTCCCGCTTGTCGAAAAAATCGAGGGGGTCATATCCCGCGATCTGGGCCGCTATAGTCGATGGATAGCCAGTGCAATCGAAGAGGGTGATCTCTCTGATCCCCCGTCGCCCCTGCTTCAAGGAGGCGAGGAACTCTCCCACCGTATTCCCGGTGGCGCAGATGATCCCTATACCGGTGATGACGGCACTCCTTTTTTTATCCCTCATCGTCCTTCCTCTGGTCAATCAGGTCGAGAAAGGCCTCGAGCCGTGTCCTGGTCCCTTCTACGGTGGTATGTTCATCAAAGGTAAGGGTCATGAAGGGTATGTTTCCTTTTTTGTTCGTCCCCACCTGCCTTTTGAGAAACTCCTGCATCAGGGCATCGATGCCGCACTTAAAGGAAGAGACAAAGATAATCCCATCGGCAGTACCGTGCTCGGCAAAGTAGAGGATGCTCCCCACAATCTCACGGGAGGTCTCCCAATAGATCTCCTTCGAGAGAGGTACAACCATCCGCTCCCTCTCACGCACGGGTATGGTGTTGGAGGTTATGACTTTTATCCCCAATCCCTTGACCAGGGCAAGAAGGTCGTTGTTGATGAAGGGGTCAAAGAGATTGTAGGAGCGACCGATAAGGGCCACCGTATGCCGATGATCGTTTTCGATTGCCGGGGGACGAGCGGTTGCAAGCGCAAAGATCTCTTCTGTCCCCAGGTTGTTTATCCTCTCCGTCAGCTCTTTGCTGAACGCCTGGTAATGTTCTTCACCCTTCCGGTACGCTTGCCGCACCTTGTTGGTATCGATGCCCGTCCTTTCCGCTATCTTGTGGAAGAAATCATTCATGCCCCTCTTCCCCTGACGCAGATCGATGACCCCATCCCAGATCTCCAGTTTGCCTTTCAAGGCCAACTTGAGCACATCGGGGGCCCCTCGGAACTTGGGGCAGAGGATGTAGCGGCGGTCCAGGCTGATCAGGCGGGGGAGAAAAAGGGCATCCACCTTGCCCACCAGGCTCTGGGAATGGGGGATCAATAATTTTAAGGGGAGGCAACTATCCTCATAGAAGGGGACACCCTTGCGCAGGATTTGATAAACCGCTCCATCAGAAGTCACCACCTCCATCCCCAGTTCCTGCAAAAAGGTCTTCCAGAGGGGAAAGAGCTTATAATACATCAAGGACTTAGGAATGCCGACGCGCATAAGGCCGTATTATCCTAACCCGTAATTCCCCTGGCAATGCGTCACCCACGAAGGCAAAGAGGAGATTCCCTGTTGGCAAATCCAGCAAAATATCTTTTCCGTATAACTTAAAAAAGATATCATCGAATAGGGCAAAAGGCAAGGTGGGTAGGACGAAGGAGTTATTGACACCTTTCCTTGATAAATGCTAAGTAATAATTATAATTACGTCAGTTCAGGGTCTGTGGAGGCATGGTCGGCCTGTATGTCTTTTTGTTCCCATACGACCACGGCAGAGGTAGATCTCGGGGCACTTGCGTATAACTATAATCAGCTGCGCCGGCTTGCCCCGCCTTCGGTCAAGTTCTTGGCAGTGGTAAAGGCCGACGCATACGGTCATGGAGCGATCCCTGTAGCTAAAAAATTGGAGGAGTTGAGTACCGACTTTCTGGGGGTTGCTCGGGTACAGGAAGGGGTAGAGCTGAGGAACGGCGGGATTACGAGACCGATCCTTGTCCTCAGCGGTGTCTATCGGGAGGAGGTAGAAGAGGTCTTAGCATATCAGCTCACCCCCCTGGTCTATCGCTTGGAGATCGCCGAGGCGCTTTCGGCAGCGGCCGGCAAGAGAGGAAAAAAAATACCTCTCCATATCAAGGTGGATACGGGTATGGGGAGAATCGGGGTCCTCGCCGAGGAGGCACCCGCCTTTGCGGATCGCGTGCGGAAACTCGAGAACGTAGAGATAGAGGGGATTGCCTCCCATCTCTCTACGGCAGATGAGGGGGATTCCGCCTTTGCCGAGGAACAGCTGGAAAGGTTCTCTCGTATCATAGAGGAGATGAAAAAATTGGATATAGATCCTCCCTTCCGCCATATTGCGAACAGCGCAGCCCTGGTCAATCTTCCTGCTGCACATTTCACCGTGGTGCGTCCCGGGATCATGCTCTACGGGTCCTACCCCTCCCCTTCTTTGAAGGCAAAGGTTTCCCTTCGACAGGTGATGTCATGGAAGAGCCGCATTGCAGATCTTAAGAAGCTTCCGGCGGGTTATCCCATCAGCTACGGACGGACCTTTATCACCCAACGCCCGAGCCTCATCGCCGCCATCCCCGTCGGTTATGCCGATGGGTACCATCGCCTCTTTTCCAATCGGGGGGAGGTCTTGATAAAGGGGATGCGAGCACCCGTCGTGGGGAGGGTCTGCATGGATTGGACCATGGTGGATGTGACCGCCATCACGGGCGTTGAGGTGGGGGACGAGGTCGTGTTGATGGGAAGCCAATCGGGCCAGGAGATAACCCCCGAGGAGATGGGAGGGTGGATCGGGACCATTTCCTACGAGATCCTCTGCTCGGTAGGGAAACGGGTCCCGCGCGTCTATAAGGGGTAGCCTATGTGGAACGTATCGAAGGTCATCAATATATTGGGGGAAGGGATAGCACGGTACATCAAGGAGATGGGGCAGATATTTCTCCTCTTTCTGGATACCATCCGCTGGTCCTTTTCTCCTCCTTTCAGACTGGATCTCTTCTTCCAACAGATGGACAAGGTGGGTGTGCGGTCCGGCTTGGTGGTAATCCTCACCGGTGCTTTTACCGGCATGGTCTTGGCCCTCCAGGGCTTCCACGCCACGAGGCAGTTCGGGGCCGAGACCATGGTGGGCGTTGCCGTGGCACTCAGTATGTTTAGGGAGCTCGGGCCGGTTCTCACCAGCTTCATGGTCACGGGCAGGGCGGGGTCGGCCATGGCTGCGGAGATCGGCACCATGAGGGTTACCGAGCAGATCGATGCCCTCTTGTCCATGGCGGTGAGTCCCGTTAAATTTCTCATTGTCCCGAGGGTCTTGGCCAGCATCGTGGTGCTCCCCCTCTTGACCGTCATCGCCGACTTTATCGGGATCATAGGCGGGTACTTTGTGGGGGTGACCATCCTGGGGATCAGCGCCGGCGCCTATGTGGCCAATATGGAACGGTATGTAAAATTGAATGATATATACCACGGTCTTATCAAGGCGGCGGTCTTCGGCCTCATCCTCTCCGTCATCGGGTGTTATAAGGGATACACCACGACAGGAGGGGCAGAGGGGGTGGGGAAGGCCACCACCGAGAGCGTGGTCCTGTCAGCGATCCTTATCTTGATGGCGAACTACTTCTTGACGGCGGCGATGTTTTAGATGATTGAGATCAAAGGATTACATAAATCATTTGGCGCATTGAAGGTATTACGGGGTGTCGACCTCCAAATCCCCAAGGGGGAGATTACGGTCATCCTGGGACGCAGCGGCGTGGGAAAGAGCGTGCTGTTAAAGCATATTATCGGGCTCATCAGGCCCGATAAGGGGCGGATCTGGATCGACAAGGTCGACATCACTCGGCTGGGGGATAAAGACCTCACTGAGATGAGAAAGAAATTCGGCATGCTCTTTCAGGATGCAGCGCTCTTTGATTCCATGGATGTGGGGGAAAACGTGGCCTTTCCGCTGCGCGAACACACGAAGCTTCATGAGCAGGATATTCAAAGGATCGTGGCCCACAAGCTGGAACAGGTCGGCCTTCCTGGCGCGGAGGAGAAGATGCCTGCCCAGCTGAGCGGCGGCATGAAGCGCAGGGTGGGTCTTGCCCGGGCTATTGCCTTGGATCCGGAGATCGTGCTCTTTGACGAGCCCACCGCCGGTCTCGACCCCCCGATGGCCGAGTCAATTGAGCATCTTATCATAGAGACCCAGCGGAGCTTGGGGAGGACCTTTGTGGCCATCACGCACAGCATTCTGACGGCTTTTCATATTGCTCACAAGATAGCCATGTTGCACGAGGGCAGGATTATCAAGGAGGGTTCCCCTGAGGCCTTCAGGAAGTCATCGAACCCCGTGGTCAAGAACTTCCTGATCCGAGGAGAACACGAGGACTAGGAGTACACAAGGAGGTGGTCGCATGAAGGCAAGCAAGGTCAGCACAGAGGCAAAGGTGGGGATTCTGGTGTTAGTGGGGATCATCCTGCTGCTCTTCATGTCCTTCAGGGTAAGCAGGCTGGAGCGGCTCAAAGGGGAGGTATACACCGCCCTCTTTCCCTCGGTTTCAGGTCTCGTGATCAATGCCAATGTCGAGGTGGCCGGTGTGCCTGTAGGAAGGGTGGAAAAGATCGGCTTGGAAGACGGGATGGCCAGGGTCTGGATGAAGATCGGGCAGGCCCAAATTCACGCGGATGCCGAGGCAGCTGTCAAGACCCACGGGGTCCTGGGAGACAAATATGTCGAGATCAAACAGGGCTCCCCTGATGCCCCTCTGCTCCCGCCCGGAGCAGAGATCACCAATGTGCGCTCGGCGCCTGATATGGATCAGGTCTTCACGTCTCTGGAATCCGCCGCCCGCGGCATGGCCGACCTCGGTCAATCCTTGCATGAAGCCGTCGGCGGGGAAGAAGGGCAGAACAGGATCAAGGAGATAGTTGCCAACCTCCAAGAGGCGAGCGCAGGCCTGAAGGATATGGTTCATGACAACAAGGACAAGGTGAACGATATCGTCGCCAATCTGGATGATATTACTACCAAGGTGAAGGGAGGGGAGGGCTCCTTAGGAAAGCTCGTGAACGATGACAAATTATACAATGAGGCCGAAAAGACCATGAGGAAGATGCAGAAGGCCGCGGAAGGGGTGCAGGAGCAGACCCCCATCACCATTCTGACGGCCATTGCGGGTCTCTTCCTCTAATCTGCAGGAGGATCTTTTGCCCCCTAAGAGCCTTCTTGGGCTCCTCCTTGGTATTATCATCTTTTCCTTCCCTCTCTCCCCTGCCCATGCGGCAGGGGGGATATGGCCCCTTTTTTCCTATTACACCTTCGGGGAGCAGAAAGAGGTGGAGGTCCTCGGTCCCCTCTTCACGTGGCGGGTAGCGGAGCAAGGGACCGAATGGGGGATCCGGCCTTTGGTGTATCGCACCCACCACCCTTCCCAAGAACTTCTCCGGTGGGAGTTTTTATACCCCCTGGGGAAGTATCAGCTCAAGGAAGGGGACAGCAGGTTCTACCTCGTACCTTTCAGCCTCTTCAGGGATGAGGTCACCTCATCCAGACCCGAGAAAAGGGAGCGGAACTCCTCTATCTTGACTGTTTTTTGGGGAAGGACAGACAAAGGAGAGGGCTACGGCGGATTCTTCCCCATCGCCGGCCAGTTCAAGAAGAGATTCGGCCGTGACCGGATAGTGTTCTACCTCTGGCCCCTCTACTCCCGCATCGAAGACGAGGGGGAGGTCACCTGGCGGATCCCGTGGCCTATTGTCTCCTTGATGGGGGGTAAGGCCAAGGGTTTATATATCTGGCCTCTGTGGGGCCACAAGGTGCGGGCTGGCGAATATTCCAAAGGCTTTATCCTCTGGCCTTTCTACGATTACATAGATCGAGATCTCGATACCGATAAGCCGGAGAGCACACGGATCTATCTCCCCTTCTACGCCTTCGTGCGCTCACCCGGGGCAAGGACCGACATCTTCATCCCCCCCCTGTTCTTGCATCAACGGGTTGACGATCCGCCCTTCGAGAAGTGGAACCTCCCCTGGCCCTTCTTCACGCTGGTGAGGGGAAAGGGGGTGAGGGAAACAAAGATCTTTCCCCTCTTCCGGGTGAGGGAAGAGGAGCAGAAGAAGCGCGTCTATTACCTCTTGCCCTTGTATCAATACGAGTGGGACCAGATGACCTCCGAGGAGGAGACGGTATACCGTTTTCTCCTCATTAACAAGTATCGCACCGTAAAGGAGTTGGATATGGGGAAGGAGGCCCTGGATGCCAATTTCTGGCCCGTATTCGACTATCGCCGCGGATTCGAGGGTGAGAAGAGCTTCTATATCTTCCCCCTGCTCCCGCTCCATGATGACGGGATGGAACGCAACATCTATCCCCTCGTGTGGGTCTATCGGTACACCCGCTCTGCCCAGGGGGAGACCCTCTCGGACCTGCTCTGGGGGCTCTACCGCCGCAGGCACTCGTCTGAGTTTTCCTCCACCCAATTTGCCTTTTTCCTGCGCATCGAGCGGAAGGGGGAGGAACGTTTTTCTCTTTCTTTTCTCGAGGGGCTGATCCGCTATCAGGGCACGCCGGAAGGGGGGAAGGTGGGATTTTTCTTTATGGGGCCTTCAGATTGAGGGCAGATTGAGGGCAGGATAAAGAAGGGCGGCTGCGGCTCGCATGAAGAGGAATCTCATACTATTTTTGGGGATAGTTATCTCCCTCCTCCTTGTCGCCGGCACTACAACCGACCAGAATTCAAGCGTCACCGTCGCCTTTGGCGGGGATACGCTCTTTGGGGGATACTACAGCACCGTCCCGCCGTACGGCACTATGGATGATCTCGCACAGATGATCGATCGCTATATTCAAAGTTTAGGTGAAGAACAAGGGATACGAGGCTTTGTCGAATATGCCTTTCAAAACATCAGACCGATATTTGCTAAATCGGCGTATGTCGTGGTAAACCTCGAAGGCCCCATCATCGCCGCCCCGGATGCCTTCTTCCCCAAGGTCTTTCCCCTGAGGCAGCACGTGCAGACCCCCGAGATCCTGAAAGAGGCAGGTATTGCGCTGGTATCCCTCGCCAACAACCATATGTATGATTTTAACGGCGCCAAAGGGGTCGAGGAGACCATGCAGAGGCTGGAAGATGCCGGCATTGCCTCGGTGGGGGCGGGTAGGGGAGAGGATGCCTATGCCCAGGCCTTCGGCTATAAAATTAAGGAAAACAATGGCATCAAGATCGCCTTCTTCGGTGTAACCGATGTCATAGAGCCCGGGGATATGGTTGCGGAAGTAGGGAAAACTGGGGTAGCTGCTCTGCCTGAACAGGCTCATTACCGGCAGAGTCCGAATCTGCGCTACCTGCTCGGCAGGATTGGCGAGGCCAAGAGAGAGACTGATTTTTGCGTGGTCCTGCTGCACGCCGGTCCTCCCCGGGGCCATGAATTGGAGCCGCGTCAACAGGAGATCGTCGATATCCTGCTTGAGGCAGGGGTTGATGTCATCATCGGCACGCATTGTCATTCGCAGCAGCCTATTAAAGAGATCCATGACGGGCAAGGCAGGTTAAGGCAGGTGGCCTTCTATGGGATCGGCAACCTTGTCTTCGGCGGCTGCAAGGGCAGACAAGGCCTCAGTTTAATTGCCCTTGTCACCTTCCATAAGGAAGACGGGGGGCCATACCTCTCTTACGAGGGAGTTGCCATTCGGCCAAACGAGGACGGCACCTTTCAACCGATCATCGCAAATCGTGACAAGGTCACTCAAGCGCAAGACCAGTTTCCATGAGATAGAATAGGTCAACAGGAGCAGAATGGTTTGGGGGTGTATCGAGTCTCGTAATACAAAAGCTGCTCACTCATGATCTTAGGTGCTCTTGACACCCATACGACCAAGGCCCTATTATTTACATAAACCTTATTTAATGGTAGCGTAGCAGCATACATAGGATAATTTTTTAAACTTTTTTACCAAGAAAGGGGGAAGGTATGAGAAAAGCAATAGTCATAGGTCTCGCGATTGTCTTTTGTTTCATCGCGGCGGCATCGTATGCCAAAAGTTCGTACTTCGGGGTTCCCAACAAGGCGATAGCATACCCCTCGGAGTTCGACCAGACAGATGAGGCCATCATGAAGGCGGAACAGTCTCCGGGGGCAAAGCGCTGTCCGGACAAGCTTGCCCAGGCCCGAGAGATGGCTAAACAAGGGGTAGAGACTTACTGGTCCTGCCGCACAAAGGAGGGCTTGGCCATGTTGGCTCAGGCCCGGAAGTTGGCTCAAGAGGCGGAGGCATGCGCTCCTGGCAAGCCGAAAGAGATCGTAGTCCTCAAAGGGGTAAATTTTGCTTTCAATTCTGCTGAGCTTACTCCCCAAAGCAAAGGGATCTTGAACGAGTGGGTTGCGCGGATCAAGTCAGACACGACCATCAGGGTGGAAGTGGCAGGCCATACCGATAACATAGGCTCGGATGCCTACAATCAGCAGCTCTCGCAGCGCAGGGCCAAGTCAGTGGTGGACTACTTTGTCTCACAGGGTGTCTCCGTTGATCGCCTGAAAGCGGTAGGGTATGGAAAGACCAAGCCTGTTGCCTCCAATAAGACGGAAGAAGGTCGGGCCGAGAACCGGAGGGTCGAACTGCATATCTTTTGATCTTAACAGGGTAAGCAAAGAGGCGCTCGGCAAGAGAAGACCCAGTTGAGATTTTCGGTTTTGCCTGGGCACTACCCCTGCCTAGCGTGGGGCAAAAATTAAAAGGGGCTGATGTCGGTTTCCCGTTCTTCCCTTGGCGAATGAATGAAGGGGGTCAGGGGAGGGATATACCGGGAAGACGACATCACCCCTTTTTTGTATCATCCTTGGGAAATCGTTATCTGAGATCCCTCCAACCACCTGATCATGCGGGACGTACTCAACAAAGAGTGAAACGTTATCTCATACACCATAGCGTGTCCACCTATGTTGACCAAGCTGCGGATGCTCTAACGGGTATGCCGAAGAATGGAACGCTTCTCTGGAATTGTCGCATGTTGCCCCGTGTCTTGCAGCGCAAATGTCAATACTTTCATCGGCCATTCAGGAATGGGTAATCATTTTGCGTTGTATCAAAAACAAAAAGACCTTATAATTAACCTCCTGAAAACTATGATAAGTGGTATTTTGAATCGAAAATAGGCTGGGGAGGCATAGGGGTTCATGGGAGAGAAAAAAGAGAGGTTAAACCAAAAGAGGAAAAAAATTGCCTTTATCTTGTTTCCCATCATCGTCACGATCGGGGCAGTGGCAATTTACCTTTATCTGCAATACAGCGCGACGCATATTTCCACGGACGATGCCTTTGTCGACGGCAGGATGCATGTCATTGCTCCCAAGGTCGCCGGTACCGTCAAGGCGATTCATATCAAAGACAATCAGTTGGTAAAAACAAGCGACCTTATCCTCGAGATCGATCCAGTTGATTACGAGGTTATGGTGAGGCAGGCACAGGCAGATCTCGATAACCAGAGAACCACACTTTCGGAGATTAGGGACAGTGTGGATACCGTTAAAAAACAGATGGAGCAAATCGCCGCTGCCTTGGAAGCAGGTCAGGCAAACCTCGAAGTTCAGCAGGCGAATCTTGAGCTGGCAAAAGTAAATTTTCAAAGGGCGGAAATGCTCTTGAAAAAAGAGGCGATTGCGAAGCAGCAATATGATAATGCGAAGAACGGGTATGAGGTCGCCTCGGCCCAGGTGAGGGCGGGGGAGGCGCAGGTAAGACAGCTTGAGGCATCCCTCGAAGCGCAAAAGGCATTGGTCAAGCAGACCGCGGCCAGAATACCTTCTCAAAAGGCGCAGATCAGACAGAAAGAGGCTGTCCTGCAGGGGGCAGAGCTCAACAGGGGCTACACAAAGATCTATGCGCCCGCAGACGGTTACATCACCAAGAGAACGGTGGAGATAGGCAACCAGGTCCAGCCTGGGCAGCCCCTCATGGCGGTCGTACCCCTCAATCAAGAGGATATCTGGATCACCGCTAACTATAAGGAAACCCAGTTAAAACAAGTAAAACCGGGGCAGAAGGTAGCGATAAAGGTGGATACCTACCCCGGCCATGTCTTTGATGGCAAGGTGGATAGTGTCATGGCAGGGACAGGGGCAGTCTTTTCGCTTTTTCCGCCTGAGAATGCGACAGGAAATTTTGTGAAGGTCGTTCAAAGGGTACCGGTGAAGATCGTCCTTGATAAGGGGAGTGATCCCAGCCATCTTTTGCGGATCGGGATGTCTGTGGTTCCGACCATCCTGATCGAACAGTAATCCCCCTCAGCAGATCTAAAACAGGGGTAGAGAGAGAATCCTTTCTTCCTGACTCACGATTTTATGCCTGATAACCCAAGCGAAAACAGCCTACAGATAAATAAATGGATCATCGCCTTGACGGTGATGCTGCCGACGCTTATTGAGATCATCGACACCTCGGTCGTCAACGTCTCCCTCGATCATATTCGCGGGAGCCTCTCTGCAGGGCTTGATGAATCCACCTGGGTCATTACCTCCTATCTCGTCTCCAATGCTATTATCATCCCTATCACCGGATGGCTGAGCAGGTTTATCGGAAGAAAACAGTATCTCATTCTTTCCATAGCCGTGTTTACCGCGAGCTCCTTCATGTGCGGTTCTGCGTGGAGCCTGCAGAGCCTCGTATTCTTTCGCGTGCTTCAGGGTATGGGCGGAGGTGCCCTGCAACCCCTTTCTCAAGCCATCCTCTTGGAGACATTCCCCGCCCGTCAGCGGGGGATGGCCATGGCCATCTTCGGCGTCGGGGTCATGTTCGGACCCATCGTCGGCCCCCTGCTGGGGGGATGGATTACCGACACCTGGTCCTGGCACTGGATATTCTTCCTCAATGTCCCCATTGGCATTATTTCCATCCTCATGGTCATGGTCTTTATTATCGACCCACCCTACATGGAACGGATGCGGATGCGGATCGACTACTGGGGGCTCTTCTTATTGGCGATCGGCATCGGATGTCTCCAGATCGTCCTCGACCAGGGGCAGCGTGCAGACTGGTTTTCGTCCCCTGCGATTATCTATCTGAGTTTCATCGCGGCATCGTGTCTGATCCTCTTTGTGATGGTGGAGCTTTTTTCGGAGAATCCCGTCGTCAACTTACGGGCCTTCAAGCATCTCACATTCAGTTCGGGGAATATCATCATGTTTCTCGTTTTTTTCGGTCTCTTCGGGAGCATCGTCCTCTTGCCGGTCTATCTCCAGACGTTGATGGGGTATACCTCTTTTCTCGCAGGCCTGGCGCTCGGTCCCGGCGGTATCTCCACCATGATAGCGATGCCGATAGCCGGCGTGCTGGTTAATAAAGTCAATCCGAAGGCCATCCTGGCCTTCGGCATCATGATCGCGGCTTATTCGGTTCATCTGATGTCGCAGTTCAACCTCTTTGCCGATTTCAACGCGGTCTTATGGCCGAGGGTCCTGCTGGGTGTCGGTATGGGTTTTATCTTCATCCCCTTGACGACACTGACTATGGCAGCCATGAGAAAGGAGGAGATGGGGAATGCTACGGCGATCTTCAACCTCCTGAGAAACCTCGGCGGCAGCTTTGGCGTTGCCTTCATTACCACGGTTCTTGCCAGGAGGGTGCAGTTTCATCAAGCCCGTCTGATCGAGCACCTCACCCCTTTTGATAGGAACATGCAAGTGGTTGTTCCCCAGATCTCGGAGTTCCTGAGGCAAAAGGGATTTCCCTCCCCCCTGCTGGATCAGGGGAGCTTAGGGGTGATCCAAGGGGAGCTTTTGCGGCAGGCGTCCATGCTGTCGTTTAATGATGCCTTTTATCTCCTCTCCATCATGATGGCGGTGGTCCTGCTCTTTGTCCCGCTCATGAAGAAAGGGGAAGAGGATGTCTCCGCATCCGGGATGCATTAATAAAAAGGGATGCCGCAAGCAGATGTTGGTGCTCCAAGCAATTGTCAAAGGAAAAAAGCAAAGTTCATTTTTTCTCCGCATCGGTCATGCGGTAGGCGG
>Ga0214474_1001112_pt1 | contig 12588 bp, 16 predicted proteins | sample RVTome_2_FD_187335 | JGI IMG/M metagenome (GOLD analysis project Ga0214474, IMG submission 187335) | Soil microbial communities from uranium-contaminated site in the Upper Colorado River Basin, Wyoming, United States - RVT95D214 HiSeq ...
TCTTCTTTACTTTTCCATTGAAAATGCTCTAATACTTCAGCAGCTTCAAGGGTCAGCGAAAGTGCAAGATCTTTCGGATTGTGAAACTGCTTCCAGTCTCGCGCATCCCGAAATTTTACGATTAACTTTTGTAATTCTTTTATTTCCATAAGCAAGAGGATTTTAGCTCTTTGGGGGCATGGCTGCAACTTTTTTGCAGTTTAGGATTTAGCCCATTTAATAACTTCTGTTAAGTCTTCCGACGATTTGGGGAAGAAAACTGGGATTTTATTTTGTTTAGCCCACTCTACTTCTTCTCTCGCTCCACTAGAATTTTCCCATCCGGGAATAGCCAGCACCGCACTACAAACCTTCTGTAAAATTTCCATGCCTATTTTTTTATAAAAACTTTCTGGGGCTTTAGCTTTTACCTCAAAATGTTCCGTGTGATTGTGTGAACAAAAGAAAGGGATTTGTGCGTTTGCCAATGCAATCTGGTATTTTTCAGCATTTCTGATATTTTGCTCAATTCTTTCTTTATCTCCACCGCTAAAATACGGTCCGGCAATAAAAACAATTTTCATATGATAATAATTTATCGCTTTATTAATCAGGCTGCAATGGTTCGATCTTACTCACCATAATCCAAAAAATCCCACCGTAACAATCAGGCAGGATTTCGCCTTTATTTTAGCACATTAATCAGTTAATTGCTAGAAAAGCTGGGAACATAAATTAGAAACAAGCAAGAGGATTTTAACATTCTTTGAATGTTGCGTCCAACAGACTAAGCACGCTCCGTAACCCCGATCTTGATCGGTGGTACTCTCGCATGCTGCGACCATTTCCTCCGATTCAATCGGAGTTCATGGGCTAAACGCTTTATCAGGTAGGCTTCAAGTTTTAATCAGTATTTTGTATCTTGTATTTTGGAGCTAGAAAGCGAGTAGGTGGGGAAATTTTATTTCTTCTCACTTCACAAGAGGTATGCTATCTCTTTCGGGTCGCTGAGCAAACATTTTTCTATTGCGTGCTAGTGAATCATTTATTGCTTCGTTCACCCAAGAAGAAAAGCTTTGCTCTGATAGTAAGAGGTTAGCTCTTAATTTAAGATAGTTTTCTTTGTTTACCATCACTGATATTTTGTAATTTTTATTTTCCATATTTCCATAATACCATAAATATATAAATATGTCAATATGGTATTGTAGCATCAAAGTTGGGGAGACTAGAGTATATCCTATCTACTTCGCTTATTTGCTTTTCGGTGGGATTTTTGGAAAAACTTTTTACTCGCATTTCTAGTATTGAATGCATTAAAGTTTTTCCTTACTGCCTGCGGCGGAATTGATTTCATTAATTGATTATACCATCTTATCCAATCAGTAAATAAGTTCCAACACAGTAAAAAGGAGGTTGATTAGAGGTTTTTGGTTACGTAGTTTTGGAAAATGGTGCTGTACATAAGGGCATCTTCAGCTAATTTTTTCTTGTCTTTCTGAGAAAGAGTCTGCGGCAGGGTATTTATTATTTTCGCCAGGTACAGCGGAGGCTTTGAAATTTCTTCTTTTCTTTTTAAGGCTTCTTGAACAAAACGCTGGGCTGTTTTTTCTGAACCATTGTAAAAGCCTAGTGCTACCCTTTTTAGATCCATCGCGAGAGATGAAATTGCAATTTTGTCTCTCTTTTCAATTTCTTTTTTTGTAAATGGGGACCCCTTGGTTATAATCATCGAGTATCGATTTTATATCTTTGCCTCTGCTGCTGCAAGCTTCAACTGGTATTATGTATCTTCAAGATACAAATTTTTGGTAATATCGTAAACTGGCTCTTATAAAAACCCATAGCATTTGCTTTATTTCTCCGGGTGTGCTATACTGCCTTTCAGTTGAATTAGATTTTGAGCTATACAAACACTTATTTTCTTTTTATTTTCTGCAATTAGCAGCTAAAGAAGTGGGTCTTTGAAATTAGCTCCTAAGATTTCAAAGTGCTTGCCAAGGCTGCATGTACGAACCTATCTTAGTTTTTCTCTTTCAATTAACCGTATGAGTAAATTCCGAAGAAGTGCCAGTTTTGGCGGTCGTAGCCATTTTGGCAAAAGAAAATTTAATAAATTAGGCAATGGTGGCAGCTATAGCTACCCGAAAAGTTTTTCCAATGCGAAAAGATTGTCTGGGGCAACTAGAAGCCAGCTGGGTGATGATATAGGTATTTTTATCAAAAAGGCGGGAGAAAACTCTTTTGTTGAAGACTACGCCACAAAATACAGATTTGCAGATTTTGATCTCGCTCCCGATTTACAAACAAACATCGCCAAAATAGGTTACAGAGAACCTACTCCTATTCAAGATCAGGCTATAAAGCCAATACTTGAAGGTAGGGATCTGATCGGACTGGCCAACACTGGTACCGGTAAAACTGCGGCGTTTTTGATCCCTCTAATAAATAAAATATGTAGAGATAGAAATCAACGGGTACTAATCGTTACCCCAACTAGAGAACTGGCTGGACAAATAAACGAGGAGCTCCATGTTTTATCTCAAGGTATGCATGTATATTCTTCTCTAGTGATCGGCGGGGCGAATATTCACCGGCAAATTGGGGATATTCGGCGCCGACCAAGCGTAGTCATCGGTACACCGGGAAGACTGAAAGATCTTATTGAAAGACGCGTCCTTCATCTAGCCGACTTTCGTAATTTCGTACTAGATGAGGTAGATCATATGGTAGATATTGGTTTTATCCACGATGTTAAATACTTTATTTCGCTTCTTCCCAAGGAGCGTCAATCACTCTTTTTTTCGGCCACTATTCCAGCTAATGTGCACGAGGTGCTACAAGATTTTGTTACCAACCCGGTGACTGTATCGGTGAAACAACAAAATACCCCCGAAAATATTGACCAGGATGTCGTAAAGGTGAACGGGGGGAACAAAGTGGACAAACTGCACGATCTCTTAAATCAAGAGGGTTTCAACAAGGTGCTAATTTTTGGCCGTACCAAACACGGAGTTGAAAAGCTGGATCGTCTGCTAACCACTCGAGGTTTTAAGGTAGGCTCTATCCACGGAAATAGAAGGCAATCTCAAAGACAAAGAATACTAAAAAGCTTCAAGACGGATGAGATCCGCATACTTTTGGCTACTGACGTGGCTAGCAGAGGGCTGGATATTGATAATGTTTCTCACGTGATCAACTATGACTTGCCCCAAACTTATGATGATTACGTCCATCGAATTGGCCGTACAGGCCGGTTGAATAAACGCGGGACTGCTCTAACCTTTGTTGAGTAATACTTGCTCTAATCTCCTTGCTTATTTAAATTTTGGGAGTATACTAAAGGGGTGACTGAAAACGTAAGTGACTTCATTTCTTTTCATAATGCCCACATTTTGGATTTGGAATTGACCGCAAGTTACAAAACAATCTCTACGTTTGCCGCTAAGAGAAAGATAGCCCTTGAGGATTTGTCGATTGAAAAACACCGTCTTCCTTTCATCAACTGGATCACTAGCCTAAATAGTTCCCAAGTCTAAGTTTACTAGACGAATTTTAACTTTTTCCCTCTTTTGCAAATATTGATATTGAAGCTAAAAAGCGAGTATAGTTAACTTAAGATGGGTTTGCTATAGTGAATTGTCTATGGATTGGAAAATATTTGGCTCGACTTTTCTTTTAATTTTTCTGGCCGAACTGGGTGACAAAACTCAACTAGCAGTTCTTGCCCTTTCTGCAAAGGAAAAAACGCCTCTAACAATTTTCGTCTCAGCCATCTTTGGCTTTGCGCTAGCGACAGTTATTGCAATAATCATCGGTACAATCGGCGCAAAATATGTACCAGTGGAAATAGTCCAAAAGATTGCTGCCGTTGCTTTCATCATAATAGGTGTTTTGATCTTCTTCGGAAAAATTTAGCCAAAATTTATTTCAAGACGTTTTTCTTTTCCTTGCCAGCTGGTTTTGGTGCCAAGACCGGCACAAAGCTGACTCATTTTCTGAACAATCTCCTCCGCTTCTCCATCATCCGCCAGTCTTACCTGAAAATCTCTGATGACTGTAGGGTACATTTTTATCCGACCAATTCGATCGTCAACCGTTTCCAGTACAAAGATAAAAGACTGATCGTTTTTCTCAATTTCGTCAACAGCATAGTCATCAATAAAATCGCCCGTGCAATAAATTATTGGCTTACCTTTGTAAATTTCAATCCCACGAAAGACGTGTCCGGAATGGCCAAAAATCACATCAGCACCAGCGTCGATTAAAGCTCGCGCAAAAGGTGGGTGTTCTTTTGGCGAGGCATAACCCCAATTCGGTCCCCAATGAGCAGAGATGATTAAGAGATCGGCTTCCTCTTTTGCTTTTTTGATACTCCCAAAAAGCTTCTTTGCCCGTTGATCTTTCAAATCAATCGGAACAAAATAGACTCCGGCCTGGTCCTTCCTTGCCTCCCAAGTCGGTTCATTATCGGTAAAGGAGGTTAGGCCGATTTTCTTCCCACCAACTTTTGTAACAGCGGTGGATGAAGCTTTCCGTAAATTGACACCAGCACCAGCATAGCCAATTTTCTCGCTTTTTAAGATCTTCAACATCTCAAACATTGCCTCATACTCATAATCCAAAGTGTGATTATTGGCCAAAGACACAGCGTCAATAGAGGCCACCTTTAAACTTTCAATGTTCTTTGCATCTGTCCGAAAATGGAAAACTTTTGGCGTAGCGTCCCAAGGACGGCCGCGGTCAGAGATAACGCATTCTAAATTGATCAGGCGAAAATCGCAGTCGTGGAAAAGGGACAAGGTATCTCCCCAAGGATAATCTGCCGGTTTTTGCCTCAAAACCTCGTTGACGGTTCTTCCCAGCATCACATCACCAACTAAAAGAATTTTCATATCGATAAATTGATAGGGAGATTAGGGTCATTATTCCTTAGAATTTCTTGCGCGCTGAAGCCTCTCCCTAGCAATCTTTAGAGCTGCCTGCCTAGGGGTAATCTTCTCGGCTTTTGATTTCCCTAAAACAGTCCCCACGTTTCTTTCAATTTTTCTTTCTACCAGTTTAAACATCTGCTTTGGATTATAACCTCTGTATTCTGCGTAAGAAGAGATCACTCCCCCGGCATTAGCAACGATATCAGGAACAACCAAAACTCCTTTTTTATAAAGTGTGACTTCTGCATCAGGTCTAACTGCCAAATTAGCCGCCTCAACGATTAGCTTTGCTTTTACTTTATTTACATTTTCGGCGTTAACCGCATCGTGGAAAGCAGCTGGGATTAAAATATCAACGTCAAGGGCAGTGATATCCTCGCTAGAAAGTTTTTCTCCATCAGGATTATCCGATACGCTTCCCTTTTTCTTTTTAATATCAAAGATTTTTCGAACTTCTAGCCCTTTTGGGTTATAAGTCGTGCCTCCACTATCAGAAATCGCTACAATCTTTGCTTTTTCCTTCGCCAGAAGGCTGGTAACAAAACTGCCGACATTACCAGATCCGGCGATTGCTACGCTCATCTCCTCAATATTCTGACCTAAAAACCCTAGTGCTGCTAAAACCGCTTGAACTACACCAAAACCTGTTGAACCAAATTCATGTGGCAGTCCGCACTCCTCACCAGGTTTTATACACATATCGGCCGGTTTACCGGTCGCAGATTTTAAAGAACCGTTGGCCCTTACGAATTCAGCTATCTCCCGCCCGCCAGTACCGACATCTGGTCCGGCTATATAAAGAGATGGGCATAATAACTTTATGGCCCTGGAAAAAGAACGGATTAATTCAAACTTCTGCGCGAGACTTATGTTTTTCACGTCGGCTATAATACCAGATTTCCCTCCACCGAACGGTAGCTCTGCCAGTGCATTTTTGTAAGTCATTACCCTCGCTAAGTGGAATATTTCCTCAAGTGTTACACCTGGCGTCATTCGCAAACCGCCTTTTGCTACCCCCAACCAAGTGTTATCGATTACTAAAAACCCGCGCATTTTGGTTTCTTGATCGTAAATTTCAATTAATTTTTCTGGACCAAGGTGGTCGTGTTTAATCATAGAAGAAGTAATTTATATTATCCTCATCGAGAAAATTTCGCAAGTGGTGAGGCTCCCAGGTAAAAAACCGCCTGCCTGGCGGCAGACAGGCCGGGGTGAGTTGCCGGTTACACCGCTTAAATTCAGTGTTACCAGCAACTTATTCTCCCCGGCAAAAGAAGGTGAAAAATTACCGAATATTTATACACTATAGTAATTAAATTGTCAAGTCCCAAGGTGAAGTTCATTGGCTAGTGTGAAATATTGACAATTACTTAGCTTTGCCGCTAAAATCATAGTGTTAGTATTATTAAAAACCTTCTTTCTTCTTATTCGCTCGACCCGCGTTCGTTTTCCCAAAATTCGAAGCAGTCTGAATAAGTAAGCAAGTGCAGACTCCGTAAGACGGGGTAGAAAGGAAAAACTTATGGCTAAAAAGTTATTTGTTGGCGGTTTGCCTTTTGAAACCTCCGATGAAGAGCTCGAGAAAATCTTCTCTGAGGTTGGCAAGGTAGAGTCTGCTACCGTTATAACTGACCGAATGACCGGAAGATCTCGCGGTTTTGGCTTTGTGGAAATGTCAGCTGACGATGAAGCGGCTAAAGCCATTGAAACACTAAATGGCAAAGAAATTGGCGGCCGAAACATTGTAGTTGCGGAAGCAAGACCACGCGAAGAGCGCGAGCCCGGAGATAAACCAAAAGAGTAATTTAACCTGTCGATTACTTTAAATCAAGGATTCACTGTTTTAAAAAGTTGGTTAGGATCATCCCCGCTAGATGCGTTAGCTTTTTATCCACTCAATAAAAGTCTCCACAGGGGAACCTATTCTCCAAACGTGGAGAATAAGTTATTGCGGCAATTTGGCTAGCCAAAGCAAAAATAAGAGAGCTGCATATTATAAGTTACTGGGTACCCACAGATAATTCGTGAGGTTAACTTTCTCCCTAATCATCTCCACACCCTCGGCTTGTAACCTTTTAATCTGCTCTTGTTTTCCGCAAAAAGCAAAGTTTGCAGCAGGCTCTCCTTTGCTATTTACAACTCGGTGACAGGGAATCTTTTTTTGACATGGGTTTTTATGTAGTAGATTTCCAACTACCCTTGGGCTTTTAATTCCAGAAAGCTTAGCTAATTTTCCATAGGTTGTAACTTTTCCTTTCGGTATCTGTGAAACAATTTGGTAAAGTCTGGTTGTTTTTTCCACAAGGCCATTATAAATTGCACTTTTTCTCCTGTATAGGTTACAATTAACCTCTTATGGGACCAATTCGTCTCTCACCGTCTACTTTAAATCTTTTTGCGGAATGCTCTCGGTGTTTTTGGTTACATATCAACAAGGGCATCCACCGACCAGCAGGACCATTTCCTTCTCTTCCAGGAGGCATGGATCACGTGCTCAAATCTTATTACGACAAGTATCGACTTGTTGGAAAACTCCCACCAGAACTAAATGGGAAGATCGAAGGTAAGCTTTATCCGGATCTAGTTAAAATGAACAAATGGCGCAACTGGCGAACCGGGCTGGAATATTTTGATAAAAAACGCAACGCGAAGCTTGTGGGCGCTTTGGACGATTTACTTCTGATTGGTAACAAATACGCACCACTTGACTATAAAACTCGGGGTGGCGTTGTCAAGGAAAATTCGCACACCTATTACCAATTACAGCTTGATCTTTACTCGCTACTTTTAAAAGAAAACGGCCTTCCACCAGCAGATTTTGGTTACCTAGTTTTTTATTCGCCGAATAAAGTGGAAAGTGGCGGATTAACCCATTTTACCGTAGAGCCGGTCAAAGTTGAAACAAATGCCGAGGCTGGGCGAACTGTTCTTGAAAAGGCGATTGACCTTCTAAAAAGAGGAACTCCACCTCACCATTCTTCTTGCGAATACGGCCTTTGGCAGAATGTAGATTTCTAGGAAAGATTAACAAAGAGCAGCACAAATATTACCAGGCTCGCGAGAATAAAATACCCACTCAATAATAACTTTACATTTTCCTTCAGCTGACGGTAAACCAAAAGTTTGCCGGTTTCACCGCTTTCTTCATAAAATGGCGGAAAATAAAATTTCCAGAAAGTAGGTTCCTCGAAGCCTTCTGCGGTCAAAAGCAGTAGACCAAATATAAACAAAAGCAGGGCCATTAGAGTAAACAGTAACTCGGTCATCTAAGGTTATCTCCCCTTAGAGTAATTGCCCACCAATTCTGCTTGAGCAACTATGTGACCATCCATTGCTTTTTCTACGTCTTCTTTTCCTGCGCTGTAAGGTAACTCTAAAATAATATCCAAAGCGTAAAGTTTAAAAAAGTAGCGGTGGGTTCCGCTCGGTGGACATGGCCCTCCGTACCCCACCTCGCCAAAATCGGTTACTCCTTGTGTGGTCCCGTCTGGAACCTTACCTTCGCCAATTTCACTGGTTTCTGGATTTATATTCCAGATAGTCCAATGGACAAAAACCCTTCCCGGAGCATCCGGGTCGTCACAGATTAAAACCAGACTTTTTGCTTGGGTGGGCACATCAGAAAACTGCAGCGGGGGGCTAAAGTTACTTCCGTCACAAGTATATTTTGAGGGAATCGACGCGTTGTTAGCAAAAACCGGGCTCGTAATCTTCATTAGTTACATTATATCTCGCTAGAGAAACAAACGCGAGATATAATCTTGCGATTATAAATGGTATTTCAAATTTATAAAAATTTGCTTTTAAGCCGCGGCAAATGATAAAAATAAAATATGGCCCAGGTAAATGTTTACTTGCACTCTGGTGATCCGCAGGCCAACCCGATTGAGTTACGTGTGGATGTAATAGGCGAGGACAACACGAAAACTTCTCATTTAGTAACAGTCTCTCAAGAACTTTACCAAAGATTAACTGGCGGTATAAAAAGCGCTGAGGAATTGGTGAAGGCTTCGTTTGAATTTCTCTTAGAGCGGGAACCAAAAGAATCAATTTTGCAAAGTTTTAATCTATCCCAGATACAAAAATATTTCCCCGAATACGAAACTATAATTTCTTCCCAATTTTTCAAGTAGGTTTTTGGCCAGGTGGTTTAATAGGAATTTCGGCAGTTGTCTTTCTTTTGTTCCCAACGAAAAATGAAACTATAAAAAGTAGAAGAGAAACCAGCAGGGAGGAGCCATACATTATCAACAGGGTCTTGAGAAAATTTGTGGAAACAAGTGAGATCAGGCCCTTAATGGAATCGCCTAGCTGCGCGAATTCGGGGCCTTTGAACTGATCCGTTACCAATCCAGTTATAACTGCAAATAGAAACGCTAGTGCTAAAGTAGTGGGTAATCCTAAAATGGCTGGTACAAAAAGGGCTAAGGAGAGCTTGCGCAATTTTGATTTCCAACTTTCCGCCAACCAAAAGATCAGAAGCAGGAGGAGGCCACTGGCGGCCGCTAGGACCAACGGTGCTGCCAGGGTTATCTGGAAAACTTTTCTTACCCGCAGCTGCTCAGCAGTGGGTTTAAGTTTTATTGGCTCGGACAAAGGCTTCCTGATCTCTTGTGGTAAAGGGTAGTTTTTTTCTTTAGCGAAGACCTCTATTTTTTCATTTAAATCTGAAAGGTTGATGCTAGGCGTAGCCTCCGTCTTACCGGTCAGCCAAGCGAAAGTAGCATCAATTACTGGCTCTGTTTTCTTCTGAAGATAGTTGGCTGTAATTTCTTTAGCTAAAAACCCCTCAAAGGCCTTTTGAACCTCTTCAGGCGGTGGAGCCTCTTCCTGCGGTAGTTTAATTAAAGTGGGAGCTGACTTGGAAACTGCTTCATAAATTTTGCTCTTCACCAACTGCTCTTTAATGTAGCCTGGATTTAAAACCGTGTTTATTGAATAAGCGAAAATCGCCAGAGGAAAGATTAGGAAAAAGAGGAAAAATGAAATGAATGTCAGAAACCCGCGCATTAAGAGTATTATCTAACAGCCAATCACTTGTTTGCAACTTTTTATGGCGGCTCGCAAGTCTGCACACTCTCCCCGTTTATACACGTATCAATCCCTTCGCCGCCTTTTAGTGCATCTACCCCGTCTCCACCATCTAAGTAATCATTGCCGGCGTGGCCCTTCAGGGAATCGCTACCAGCTCCACCAGAAAGCACGTCGTTCCCATCGTTTCCTTTTAGGCTATCAGCGCCTGGCCCTCCTATAAGAGTATCATTCCCTTTTCCACCGTGAAGAGAATCATCACCCTCCCCGCCAATCAGGACGTCATCGCCATCCTCACCTTTCAATGCATCATTGCCGCTTCCACCTACCAAGCAATCGTCGCCTCCACGACCTTTAATTGAATCATCGCCTTCTAGCCCAAATATAAGATCGTTCCCTGCTGTACCTTTTAGACTATCTTTTCCAGAAGTCCCGTAGATTGGTTCACCGGCAAAATCAATATGTGAACATTCTGCCGGCACCTCCCCGACAATACCAATTATTATGTCGAAAATTACCTGCTTGCCCTGGAACTCGTTGCCAGCTTCTGGATCAAAGATCACTGTAAAAATGTAAGTGGTATCTTCTCCCGCTCCCAGTATAGAAAGTGGAATCCCATCTGGCTCACTTTCAGCAAAAAAATCAGAAAGATGCTTTGGGCCAGTCGCGCTTGCGCCGCCATAAAGATCGGTGCCGTCTTCGCTAATCACGAAGGTCAAAACTTGCGAAATATTCCCGGTTTCACTTTGATTTACTCCTTTCACCAATATTTCTCTCGCGACAGAACCGCCGTTTGTAACGACCGCCTCGCGATCCTCGGTTTCACCCGGCAACATATTATTAATTACAAATATTGGATCACCTTCCGGCACACCAAAATCAACTGTCAAATCACCGATCGCGCGCACCATCGATGGCCTGTTGTTTTGATAAATATTGATTACGGCAATAATCACCACTACGGCTAAAATGTAGACAAATATTCTTCTAAAAATTTCCTTCTTTTTCATTTTATTAAAATCACTCCGCAGCTGAACTAAGTGCTTCTACGGCATCCAAATCGAATCCTAATGTCGGGTATGGATCACCCGCTGCTACTAAGTCAGTTAGTTTTACATATTTAACCTCAGCTAAACCAGTGCTTTCAATGTTCAAATCCACATTGGCAGTATCGGGAAAATCTCCAAGTGAATACCAAGTCGTTCCGTCTTGACTGACCTCAATCGTTGCTGTAGCAGGAAAAAGATCATCATAAACATGGATTCGGATATCCGGATTCGTATCCCCTGTCGGAACAGCTTTATTGTCAACAAATTTTAGAGTAATGCTTGAATTATCGGAAATTTGAATAAAGTTGGTGGCCGGTGGGCTGTCTGGCGCCTCAGTCACCAAGGGTTCCGCCACGTTAGGATCTGAAGACAAATCTCCCGCGTCACAGCAGTGACCAAAAGTGCCCGTTACATCTACTACTTCATCAACATACGGGTCAGGAAATTCTTCCGAGACCGAAAGTGTATTCCCTGCACTCGTTTCCGTATCAGAGAAAAATGGGGTGGTGGTGATAGTTTTTACGCCGACAACTATCAACGCTAAAATGAAAATAAAAGCACCAAGTTTTAAGACCGAGGATTTCATATTACTGCTTGTTTCCTCCGCGAAAGAATTTTTTTAGTTTCGCTGATAATTGCCAGAATCTCACTGTAAATAATCAAGGTGATTGGAACAACAACCAGGAAAATGTAACCAAGCTGGGTTTTGGCAAAAGAAACTGCATGCCCCACGTACGGAACTGTCAGAACCACCTTACCTAGAATCTGTCCCTCAGAAACCTTCGCCTGATCGGGCGTCCTATTTGCATCACCTTTGGTTTGGTAAGTAAATTGTCCGCTGCTTCCTTCGACTCCCACCACTCTATGAGTAATCGGATTATCCCCGGAAAGATACGTAACGATATCGCCTTTATTGAACATCGCTGAGGGTAATGGCGAAGCAACTTTCTTTATCTGACTTGTTGGTTGAACCAATAGTACCGACCCGATTTCAATACTTGGCTTCATCGAACCAGATTGGACGACAAAAAGTTGATAAGTCCCGGCCTTTCCAAAAACGGATAAGGCGACAGCGGCTCCAAAGACTATAATAGCCGCAATAAACAATGCATAAAATGTAGTACAAGCAATTTTTAATATTTTTTTCATGGCAGTATCTGCACCTTTCTACTTAATGGCCTGGCGGGTGCGGGAGCAGCCGCACCTCACCAACCATTTCTCTCAGAACGAACTCCAACTATTATGGCGCGTTCGTGTCGTCGTACTTAATCAAGTTGTACTCGAACAAGTACTTACTCTGGTCCCAATTAATCATCCTCGTCCCATTGTGGTGACCGGACAGAACCAACCAAATTTTTGCACCGGTTGGGTAGTTGTTATCGCTGGGATGTGGCAAATCGTAACCCAGATTTACATTCCCAGAAATAGTTAGATCCCCGTTGGAATCGGATGTGCCAGAACCAAGTACTGTACTTGGACTCCCGGGCAATGGCCCTTGCGGCCAAGGATCAGGGGCATACACCAACTTGTAGTCGGTGCTTGGCTGTAGCCCATGAGCTTTAAGCGTACTACTGAAGTCAAAGGTTGGACCATCA
>Ga0214474_1001113_pt1 | contig 12586 bp, 21 predicted proteins | sample RVTome_2_FD_187335 | JGI IMG/M metagenome (GOLD analysis project Ga0214474, IMG submission 187335) | Soil microbial communities from uranium-contaminated site in the Upper Colorado River Basin, Wyoming, United States - RVT95D214 HiSeq ...
AGCACTGGCTGGCATCCGGTCATGGGAGCGAGCGCGCCCCTGTGCTTCTTCTGCCGCGAGAGACCTGGCACCGAGAATTTCGATTCCCCTCCAGGAGGCTACCTCTATGCGTGCCGCCGGTGCTTGGTCGGCGTGATGCTCAACAGCGCCCGCGAGCAGGCGACGCGGATACCGGAACTTGAGAAGGAACTCGAACAACTAACGAAAGGAACCCCATGATCGCAAAGCACCTCCGCAGCATTCAGATCACCATCCTCGCCGTCGGGCTCAGCATCGGCGGCTACTTCGCCGCGTGCGCCCACACCGCCGGGGAGTACAAGGACGCGGTCGTCACGTGCACCCAGGAGAACAGCAACAACCCGCAGGCGAGCGCCGCAGTCAAAAATTGCCTCATCGGTGCAGTCTCTGGAAACTACGGCGCGTGCCTGGCGGGACTTCCTGCGGCCTTCAATTGGTCGTACGAGGAAGTCATCTGTGTCGTCCGCCGGCTCGCGACCGAGAGCGCACAGCGGCTCAACGCTGGCTTGTCGACCGACAGCGACAGGACCGTGCTGGACAATGCCAACCAGTGGATCAAGGACAACGGGATTCGGTTTAGGTAGGCCATGAAGCTCGGTCTATCCGGCCACAAGGTCGACCGCAGAGGCCGCACCCTGAAGCTGCGTGACTTCCTGCGGCGAGACTTCGCCGTGCCCGAGGGGGCTGACGTCGCATTCGGCATGGAGCCCGACGCCGACCCTCTCGGGAATGACCAGTTTGGCGTCTGCGGCCTAGCCTGCCCTGCCCACTTCGAGAGGTGGCAGGACCAGAGAGTCAACGACGCCACCACGGTCGACACCGACGCCGTGCTACTGGAGGCCCAGAACTTCGGCTTCGACCCGGCGGACCCTGACAGCTTCGAGGGAGTCTACGCCTTGGACGTGATGAAGCGGTGGAGGTCGAGCGGCTTGTTCGGCCTGGAGCCCATCGAGGCATTCGCCCAGGTCGACTTCTACGACCGCCGGCAGTTCTACGGCGGCACCTTCCTGCTCGGCGGGACCGCGGTGTGCCTCAACCTCCCTCGGGTGGTGAAGGCTGGCGGCATCTTCGTGGCCGACACCTGGGACGTTGCTGCCGACGACGAGGGGTGCCTAGGTGGCCACATGGTGCTCTGCCAGGGTGGCACGGTGAACTCATGGGGTGCGCACCGCGGGCGCATCCTGATGACCTGGGAGTTCGTCCAGCGATACAGCTTCGATGCCTACGCGGTGGTGAGCCGCCGCGGGCTCAAGGATGGCCGTGCGCTATCTGGGCTCGACCTGGACGGGATGCGCGAGGCGCTGACTGTCGTCACCGGGTAGCCGGTAGCAGTTCTCGCTTGCTTCTTACTTACAGGTGAGTATAGTGGTGGCATGAACACCGAAAGACCCGGCAAGGGGAAGAAGACTCTCATCGTAGGTGTCGACCCGGCCAAGCCTGGGACCGACCAATCTGTGGTGGTGCTGGACCCTGGCTGCACAGGTCTTCCCCACCTCTGCCCAAAGTGCGGCGCCTCGGTGCCGCCCGAGCAGGTTTCCCAGGTCTGCACCAAGTGTAGCCATTCCTTGGTCTACCCGTACTCGACAAAACGGGACGAGAAGTTGCCGCTGCACTCCATGTCCCTCGGGCCCGAGCCGATGACGGTAGCCGAATGGATCGAGCAATGCAACCGCACGGGCATCCTCGAATTCCCTCTGTTGCTCGCCATCGGGAAACGTCTTGAAGAGGCCGTGTATCTCGGCGTAGGCGCCGGGCTATCCGTGCGGAGGCCCTGCCCGAGCTGTAAAGAATGGTGCAAGCGGTGGTCGGAGGCGACAGATGCGGCGACGCAGGCGCAACGCGAACGCGACGACGCTGTTCTTGATTCGGAAGAACTACGCGCCGTGAACGCGCATCACGTGGAAGAGCGCAACCAGATGCGCGCCAACTGGGAAGGCAAGAGCAAGGAATGCGAGGGGGCGTGGGCCGAAGTTCGGTACTGGACTGCGGAAGCCGCCAAGGCTCGGCGCGAGGCCGATATATTCCGCGCCAAGCTGCGAATGGCGCCCAACGACCACTCCGAATCGTGCGGGTGCGACGACTGCAAGCTGCGGGGGCTGGAGCTATGGTCTGATGCGCGAGAGGCGGAAGACCGCAAGGCGCGCCCCTGCACGCACGGGCTACTGGACTGCCAACCGTGCCTTTGGCGTAACGGCTTCTCGGTTCTGGAGTTGCAGGCAAAGGCGAAGTCATGAAGTGCCTGAAGTGCGGCCGGCTCGTAGCCGATGCGCTCCTAGGTACGTGTTATTCGTGTCACGTCTCCGACGTGGCTACAGAGAACGAACATCTGCGCTACCAAAACAAGTATCTGCGCGAGCGGGTGCACGACCTGGAACGCGAGAACTGGCGCCTAACCGAGAGGGTGAACGCGGCGAGGGGCGCCTGATGAGCAGCTACGGCGACAAACTGCCAAGCGCAGAATTGCAGAGGCGCGCCGCTGCCATCATAGAAGAGAAGCTGGCCACCATGACGCCCCGCCAGCTCGCCGCCATGAAGCGCCTCGTCTCCGAGATGGGCCGCAAGGGCGGCCTGGCCAGCGCGGCGAAGCTCACGCCAGAGCAGCGGCAGGAGCGGGCGCGCAAGGCCGTGGTAGCCCGCTGGTCCCGCCGGGCGGCGCGGTAGCTACCCGTCAGCCCGCCGCTCTACCGCCACGGGTGCCGGCGTGAGGTCGTCAAGTATCTCCATCGCCTCCAGTATGCGCTCACGCTCGGCCCGCAGGCGAGCCGCCTCTTCGCAGTCCTGCCGGCCGTGGCAGCGGCACCGTTCATCTACCAGGCTCCACAAGATTTTCCTTCCCATGGGCGGGTAGATGCCAGTGGAGCGGAAATCGTTGCCCCAGATACAGCACAGGCCCCTTGACTGAAAAGCCCGGGGCCTGTACCGTGTCGCTTGGGGCAGACAATGACCAGACTCCCACGAAAGCCAAGAACGGTCAAGGGTAGCCGCAAGGTCTATTTCTCGCTTCACCCTGACGACTTCGACAGGTTGGTCTGCGACCACAGCAACGGTGCGCCAACCGAGCACGAGCCTCTCGTCGAGGTATTTCGTATCGTCGAGGTTTTTCGGGACGCACTTGGAGTAGTGGAAAGGGGGACCTGCCTCAAGGTCACGGAGTCTGAGACCGACCAAGAAAAGTCGGTCGCCTTCGAGCCAATCCCACTACCAAGCACTGGCCTTCTAAGCCCTCCGGCGAAAGCCAAAGGTTCTCTACAGCCGACCAACACCGTCGGCACGCCTGAATCACCAATCGTCGACGTGGCCCTAGTAGCCCGAAGAGGGCGAGGGGTGGGCCGCAAGGGAACGACAGGCGACAAACAGGAGCCGCGTCCGCTGCGCGCCGAGAAGCATGGAGAGCGCAAGTAGTCCATGCTCTGGCGTTATTGCGATGTCCACGCCGGGCAACGCTCCAACTGAAAACCAAGTGCATTCATCGGGGTTGAATCCCAGCCAAACAGGAGGCGGGGTTCAGCCCAGATAGGTTCCGCCAGGTGCATCGACACGGTCCGCAGTGAGTCAATCAACGCAGAAAGACAAAGGAGTGACGCAATGGGAAAGAGAGTACACGTAACGCAGGGAAACACGGAACTGGACCAGCAGGGAGAGCCCGTGGAGGTAGATGGGGTAGACGTGCGGACGCTGCCGCTGCCCATCGAGCCAGAGGCATCCGCCACGCCCGAGCAGCCATACGTGCCTCCCAAGGCCAAGCCCGTGGTGGTGAACGCCACCCTGGCCTTCGGCTGGAGGCGCTACAAGGTGCTCTCGAAGGCTCTCCTGGCCTACCTGGACCGGCTGGGCAAGTGGGCACCGCCGTTCTCGGTGGACACCCAGGAGTTCCTGGAGAAGTTGGCCTCGCTGGGGCAGTGCATCGAGGCGCTGGTGGACCGCGGTTCCGACGTGCGGATCACGGATGCCAGCCGGCGCGCGTCCTGGCTGCGACCTGGGGCGCGCGTTGGGCTTCGCCGTGACGTCGAGAGCGCCTGGTTGGCCATCTATCCCAAGGAGGTCCTGGAAAACGTCGTGGTGGAGAAGCTGGTGGGCAAGAGCGCCTTCCTGATGGCGGGCGACAAGGTACTTGGGCTGGTGCCGGTGGCGCACCTGGTGAAGCCAGGGCAGAGGCCATAAGACTACTCGCCAGCGTGCGTGCGGGCGTAGAGAGCCTCCAGGCGCATCCCCTGGAGGTCCATCCACTCCCGCATTCCGAGCTTCCCCATCTCACGGAAGAACCCGCGGTAGCCCTGGGCGTCCTCGTGGTGCTGGTGGCACAGCGGGACGGCACGGCGGTCGTGGGCACGCTTTCCCATGGCCACGTCGTGCCGCGGGTGATGCGGTGGTCCGCTCGGGCGTCCACAGACGGCACATGGCTGGGTGCCGACCCACTCCAGGTAGGGCCTATCCTCGCCGGCCAAGAGCATCCTCCATGCTACTGCAAACCCTGCGCAGGTCGATGAGCAGTAGCTCGGTCATTCTATCGATGAGAAGGTACTCACGTCCTCATCTCCCGTCTGCGCGCCATTTCCAGCCATATGCGCCGCTCGGTGGCCAAGACGCGGCGGGCGAACCCCTTGCTTCGGTGGCACTTCCCCGAGTTGTAAGCTCCCAGCCCCTCCCGTAGCCCGCCGCACCACGTGGTCATCATGCTGAGCCACCGCGCCCCCGTCTCAATGTTCGTGCGCGGGTCGCGCAGGCGTGCCCGTGGCAGCCCGTTAGCCGCCGGGCCGTACGGCAGGACTTGTAGGAGCCCAATCGCCCCGCAGCGGCTCACAGCGTGCGCCTGGCAACGGCTTTCGACGTGCATCAGGGCGACGATGTTGACCGGGTGCAGCATGTACCTCCGCGCTGCCGCGTCAACGTGTGGCGCCAGGTCCTCGTGCCCAGGGCACGCCACCGCGAGCGCCGCTTCGGTGGTCGTGCTCGCCCTCGCCGGCCCGCACCAATTGGTCAGGCACCCGAGGGCGCCGATGGTGGCGAGGAGGATGGTGCGGGTCATGTAGACGCCCCTAGGACTGTGAGGCGAGGTGCTGGAACCTTGCCCGTCCCGTGACACCGTTCGCATTTGACCAAGGCGATCCTGGATGCATCTGGGGCCAGCTTACTTCTGACCGCCCGCCCAGAAAGCTTCCCCTCGTACCGCTGCACGGAACGCGACATCAGGATCTCGCCTTTCTTCGTGAGCAGCCATGTGCCCCTTCTGGCTCCATCTGCAACACAACCGAACTTCTTCAGTTCCCACAGAAGACGCTGTGTTTTGCGAAGTTCTAGGCCAGACGCGACTTGCACGATCTCCTTTGCGGACCTTGCGACACCCACACTGAGACACGAAGCAACCGTGAACGACTTGGTGTCAAGCCCGAGAAGCTTTGGTCCTGGTTTCATCACCAAACCCCCGGCTCGATGCACGTCAGGCAGAACCAGGCGAGCCAAAGCAGGGCGGCGTAGAGGCGGGTCATGGCTACCGGAACGGGTTGAAGGCGTCCCGCAGTTCGTCTTCGGTGACCAGGATGCGCGCTTCCGAGTACATCAGCTCCGGCTCGCACGGCTCAGGCATGTAGACATAGCCTCGTTTGCCCGCTCCCATCGCATAGCCGAATTCCCAGGAAGCCGAGCGCCCAGACGGCAGTACGAGGACGCATGCTTCACACCACCGCAGCGCACCGATGTCTAGCCCAGACGCATACTTCGCGACGGGGTGTTGCAAGGCGTCCCGGTATTCGTCCGGCATCCATCCTTGCCAACCTGGGTCGATGGCCGACCACGCGAAGCCCGTGTTACCAGGCGCTGGATTTCTGAAGTCGTAGACTTCGTGGCCGAGGTGGCGAAGCAGCTCGACCACTCCCTGCTGATAGGCGTTCCGCCAAGATGAAGCGACGTAGATCTTCATTGGGTCCTTTCGTTGAGGCAATGCGTGCAGCACCCGAGGGCGCCGATGGTGGCGAGGAGGAGTGTGCGGGTCATGGCCCATACCTCCGTACGACGAGCGCCATCGTGACGTAGCCGATGACCCAGCCAATGCCGAGCCCAATGAAAAACCAGCTCATGGCTTCCCGCCCTCCCCGCAGCGCCGGGCCGTGGCGTCGGTCATCTCCATGAACGAGCGGACGGCGGCTAGAAACTCCGTGTGCTTCCCCCAGCGCGGTAGACACAGGTCGCCGTCGGTCGTCACCTCCATCGTGCGCGAGACCGCTCTGCGCATGAGCGCGACTGCCGCCAGCTCCTCGGCCTGGCGGGCGTTCTCGGCGCGGAGCCTCGACAACTCGGCGGCGATGACCTTGGAAAACTTTCGACTCTCAGTATCCTCGGTCGCGAACGATGATAGCCACAGCTCGGCACGCGCCAGCTCCGGCGCGGCCGCGCGCGGCTGGAGGGCAATGGCCACCTCGGCCTCGGCGAACTCCTCCAGCAGCCGCGCGTATGCCTCCGATGACCTCGCTGCCGTGCTCGCAAATTCGATTGCTCGGTCTCGGCGGGTGGTCATGGGGTGATACCTCCCAGGCGGTTCACCAGGTACACGGCAAACAGAGCCATCAGAACTGGCACCACGTAGTCGAACGATAGGGTCACGATGGTCCTTTCGGCCTGGAGCCCCAGGCCCGACGCGCGATGTCGTCGCACTGTCCGTTGTTCCCACACGAACACGGAAGACTCGCCTCCCGGCCGTGCTCCTTCTCCACGATGACGATGGCCAGCCGCAGGCTGCACATGGGGCAGCAGCCAGAGTCGCGCAGCCACTTCCGAAGGTCAAGCATTCGTGCCTGTTCTTGCATTCTGTAGGTCGCCCCGTCAAAGGGTGCTTTTCCAGGTGGCGTAGCAGTCGTTCGCCGCGTGCTCGATCATGAACAGCAGCGCCTCCAACTGCTTTTGCGTGGCCGCATGGTCTCCGGAGAGTTCCCTCGCCCTTTGATACCAGACGGCATCCACCCACCCATTGATGAACGCCTGAGACAACACCTTGCGGACATCGGCGACGTCGTCCGGGCAAAAGCACAAGCAATCGTCTTCGTGCCGTCCTAGCCTACGGCATTTACTCATGAGCACGCGGCACCTCCTTCCTGAGCTGTTCTTGCATTCTGTAGGTCCATGGCTTGGTGGTAGAGCTGGAGCTTGAGCTGGTGCCAGTGTCCGAGAATCGTGCCCCTCTTCTTGTGGCGCCAGTCGGCTGGGTCATCGGAGTGGTCGGCCAGCATGCTCCACACGTCGCGGTAGGTGAGTCCGGTACGGAACTTGTCGTACCCAGGGAGTCCATGCTTGTCACCATACCGGCTCGCCATGGTCAGTCACCCGCCTGCCGCTCGTGACCCGCGGCCATCCATGGCTGCACTTTCCCCTTGGCGCGCAGCTCCCGCAGTGCCGACTGGGCGTTCCTGGAGTACCAGTTGACCGCCGTGATGCCGTAGCGCGCCAGTTCCCGCACTTCCTGGTAGCTGGCGAGGCCCCTCTTCTCCCGCACGATGCAGGCACCCATGAGCTTTCGTACCTGCTGCATGGTGGCCCCCTTGGGGACGTCGATGCCCTTCCACCTGCACCACCCGACCTGCTTGGGGCTGGCCGGCTTGCCCGAGAACCGCCTTGCCCACTCGTCCTCCGGCACCCTGATGTGCAGCACCTTGAACGGGTCGTTGGTGTCAACGCGGTATGACACCTCGGCCGTGACCCTTCGCCTGGCCGCGAGTTCCTCCAGGCGTAGCCTATCCGCTTCCGCAGCCTCCGCCTGCGCCTCGTTCAGGGCCTTCATGGGGTCCTGCTGCCTTCCCTCGGCCACCTTGCGTTCTGCGGCCTCCACGACGGCTTGGGGCAGCTTCCCGCCAAGGGCATCGGTGATGCTCATGGGCCGAAGGTGCTTGGCGCAGTTCGACGTGAACTCGACGATGAGGCAGTAGGGCTTCCCCGGGCGCAGGCCGCGGCCTACCATCTGGAGCAGGAGCGGCTTGCTCTTGGTGGGGCGCCCCATCGACAGGCACTCGATGCCCGGGTCGTCGTAGCCCTCGACCGCCAGGTTGCAGTTGACGAGGGCCTGGAACTCCCCGCGGCGATGGGCGTCGAAGGTGCGGCGTAGGTCGTAGGTATCCATACTGCCGTCCACCGCGCGGGCGTACCCTGGACGGTAGCGCCCGCAGATGTTGGCCAGCGCGTGGCTGGACGCGACTCCGGGCATGAAGCCCAGGACCCGCCTGTCTCCCGACTCCTCGATGGTGGCCTTGGCGATGAGGTGGAGGGCCTTCTGGTCCTCCTCGTCGGCCATGAGCTTGTCCATGTCCTCGGCGTGGAAGTCCCCGGCGTGGGTGAGGCGGAACCGGCTGAAGTCCACGCTCTCCAGGATGATGGTCTTGACCAGGATGGGCGACAGCACTCCGTCCCTGATGGCATCGTCCACTTCGTACACGTCCGCCACCGAGTCGAAGACGGTCCCGAGCTTGGTGCAGTCGTGGCGGTTCGGGGTGGCGGTGAGGCCAAGGCGCTTGGCCCCGAAGTGGTCCAGCACCCGCTGCCACGACTGCGAGGTGGCGTGATGCGCTTCGTCGCAGACCACCAGCTCGAAGTAGTCCCGGGGCCATCGTTCGAGGCGCTGCGGCTGGGAGAGGGTCTGGATGCTGGCCACCACCACCCGCTCGCCATGGGCGTAGAGGTCGGCCTTCTCCATGCCGACCGTCTCGCCGGTCTCGGACTCGATGGCTCGTTTCGCCTGGCCTAGGAGCTGGTCCATGTGGGCCAGCCACAGGACGTGGCCTTTGAACTTCTTCACCTGCTTGGTTCCGATGACGGTCTTGCCCGAGCCCGTGGGGTGGACCACCAGGGTAGAGTCGTAGTCCTTGAGGCACTGGTCCACCGCGGCGTCGGCCTTGGCCTGGCGTGGTCGCAGGGTCTTGCCCTGCTGCCGAGGCTTGAACAGGTCGCACTGCTCGGTCATGTGAGGTTCCTTGCCTGCTCGATGGAGCACCACTTGCCCTGGTAGTAGACGCCCGCCTTGGCACCGGCCTCCTTCAACTCGGCGAGCGTCTCGGACTCCGCCATCTGGTGGCCGAGGTATCCCTGCTTTCCGCACGTCATGCACTGCTGCTGCACCGCCTTGATGGCCTTGCACGCATGGCACAGCGCCACCGGCAACTCGGCCCCGCACTCCCGCTCCGCCTGCTTGAGCCCCTCGTCGATGCGGGTGAACGTCCTGCCGAGAACCTGTTCCAGCTCGCCCAGCTTCCTCTTGGCCGTTCGCACGATGGAGCGAATCTCACGCAGGCCGGTGTCGCAGTCGTTGCCGTTCTCTTGCACGTCCTTCGGAATCTCAACCCCGTAGGACCGGAGCGGTATGTCGATGCTGGATGGTTCCTCGTTCTTCTCGGACCGCTCGACGGCCCGCCTGACCGTTCCCTCTGGCTTGCCGGTTTCCTTGGCGACCTCGGCGACGGCTCTCCCGGTGGCGGTTCTCGGACGCCCGGCCGCCATTCTTGGGCCAGGCGGCAGACGCTCGGCGATCTTCTGGCCCACCAGCCTAGCGAGGGCCGCGTCCCTGGCGGCAGGGTCGTGCTCCCGCATGGCGTTCTCGATGTCGGTGAGCTTCGCCAGCTCCTCCTCGGTGCCGTCGTACATCACGGCGTCGATGGACTTCACCCCGCGTTTGATGGCCGCGGCGACTCTGCGCCTTCCTGCTCTGAGTCGCAGTTGGCTATCGAGCACGATGGGCTCCATAGGCTGGCCTCCCGTCTGGTCGTAGCTCTTGGCCATGTCGCCCAGGAACGGCGAATGCTCGGCTTCGTCGAAGTCCTCGGGGAGCTCGATGTCCGAAACCTTGACGGTGCGGAATCCCTTGCGTGTGATCACGATGCACTCCTTTCCTTGACGACCAGTTCCCGCTTGAGGGTGGCGACCAGGAGTGGCGGCCACGGGAAGACGGCCACGTCTGCCGCCTCCTCGAAGTTCAGGGCATCCCCCGCGACTTGGCTAATCGCATGCCTGGCTGAAACAGCCTCGACCAGGCGGTATTGCTTGCTGCCGTTCGCGCCCCAGGTGACGTAGAACTTCGTCAAGACGCACCTCCCATCTGGCCGTGGAGTGGGCAGTAGTGGCACACGACCCCTAGCCGCGCGCTTGATTCGCACCAGCACGCATCGGACTGTATCACGGCCTCGAAGTCCCGCGGCTCGATCACCACGTCGTCACCGCGCCCGACGCACCCGCCGCACACCACCGCGCGCTCGATGGTACGGCCTCGCTTGCGACGGTCCACCACGCAGGTCGCGGGCTTGTCGCAACGAGAGCACTTCATGGCTTATCCTCCCAGTCGATGATGCGTGCCCAGTCGGCGAAGCCTAGGGCGCCAGTGTCGTCGAACAGTACTTCGTAGCCCATGACTTTCTCGCCATTGTGCTCGTGCCATTTCAGGTCACTGCTGACGATACCTCCAACCACCTGCTCAGAGAGCAGCAGGCGGTACTTCACCCGTTTCCCCACTGGCAGGAACACGTCGACTGCGTTTGTGAGACCCGGAGTCAGGCTCGACTTGAACACGGGTACTCGCATCACTACCACATCATTCTGGTTATGGGTGTCCATGTCCTACTCCTTCACTTTCTTCCAGGTTGGGAACTCGTAGGGCTCTCCCACTTTGACGTACTGCCCGAGCCCAGCAGCCTTCAGGGCCTTGCAGTCTGCCGTCTCCCGTTCCGCCCTCATGGCCAGGGTCAGCACCTTGTCGCCCACCTGGCACCGGCCACCCGAGCGCACGAAGTCAGCCCGTGCCGCCTTGGCCGCCTTGAGCCAATCCTCGGCCAGGTCGATGCGTTCCGAGATGGCCCTTGCCGTGTCCTCGTCAATCGTGAGCTTTCCTGGCGTGTCCAGCTTGGCCAGCGCGATTTGCATCTGGGCCCGCCAGGCGTGGCAGTACTGCCGCTGGTAGCATCCGGAGCACTGTGTCCCCAGGTGGGGCACGGGCTCGCGGCTGGCGGCCGCGCGCACCCTGGCGAGCAGAGCCGGATGGTCATATGGCTGGAAGACGTTCGACCACAGGGCCTCCGCCTTCTTGCCATCGAGCAGGACCAGCGCCACCCGGAACGGCCTGCCTTCGCAGATGGCCAGCCCGTAGGCGATTGTCTGGAGCTTCTCGTCTGGAGATTGGAGGTAGCCCGCGAAGAACTGGCCCTTCTTCTTCCAGTCGGCCACCAGCATGACGCCGTCCGAGTCCGGCCCGGCCCACAGGTCAGGAGTGCCGCGGGTGATGACCTGCATGGTGAGGGGGTCCACCAGCGCCACCTGCATCTCGAAGTGCAGCTCTCCCACACAGTTCTCGCGGACCCAGGCGATGGCGGCTGTCGCTTCGTCTCTGATGCCAGGAGCGTCCCCACCGGCTATCTCACCGTGGAAGCCCTTCCCCTCCTGGGAGTAGTCGTTCTCTTCGGGGAACTTCTCAGCCAGTGCGGGGGCAAGGCCGCACAGCTCGGCGATGTCCAGGGAGGACGGGCGGATCACTTGGCACCACCTTTCTTGTCGGCCAGCAGGGCTCGCGCGATGGAGAGCAGGCTATCCAGCTCACCCACGGTGATTTGCTCGCTCGACCCAACATTGCGCCCTAGCCTCTCGGACACCCAGGGCAGCGCCTCGGCGACCCCGGCTTGCTGGAGCGCGGTCGCCAGGCTGTTGACCTTGGCGATTTCCTCGGGCGGCCGCTTGGGCTTGTCGGCTGGCTTGGCGTCCACCGGCTTATGTTCCTTGGCCTTCGCTACCGTTTCGGGAGACTGCGTCTCGGTGTCGATGGATGGGTCCTCCTCGGGCAGCGCGAACGTCTGGACCAGGGCGTACTTCATGGCCGCCGACATGGCTTTGTTGCTGGCCTTGTCGCCCATGTCCATGGCCTCGCCCAGGGTTTCGGCGTAGACGCTCGACCCATCCTCGGCGAAGAAGCGGAACCGCACCCTGATGCGGACGCGCCACATCTGGGTGTCGTTTCTCGTTCGCAGCTCGTCCAGGTCATAGGCCAAGATGGTCTCGGGCACGACGTGGACGCCGTGCTTGGCCATGACAGGCTGGCACGCGAGGTACACGTCGGCGATTCCTCGGAAGCTGTAGTTCTGCTGGGTGTTCTTCCGTCCCTTGGCGACGCCTCCCACCTCGCCCATGATGGCGGCGATAGCTTTGTGAATCTGCTTCGTTGGCGCTGGCGCAGAGATGATCTGGTTTTCGTCCATGGGTCTCACTCCTTGGTTGGTTATGTGGCTACTACCTTGCGCGCATGGCGCGGATGGCCTCATCGACGCTCGCACCACTTCGGCGCGCGGCGTGGAACGCTCTCCGACGCTTGCGATTGGCGGTGCGGACGATGGCCAGGGCGCGCCGCTTGTCGATTTCCTTGCGCTCTCGCTCTACTTGATCCTCGATTGCCTCCGTGGTCACGGGCCCTGGCAGCTCGATGACCATGGGCTTGGCGGGGCGACGTCGCACCAGCATTGCGACCAGGAGGGCGCCGAGGATGGTGGAAAAGAAGATGATCAGGCTGATTGCGATGGGCTCCATGGGTTCGCTCCTTGGTTGGGTGTTCTTCGAGAGT
>Ga0214474_1001114_pt1 | contig 12582 bp, 12 predicted proteins | sample RVTome_2_FD_187335 | JGI IMG/M metagenome (GOLD analysis project Ga0214474, IMG submission 187335) | Soil microbial communities from uranium-contaminated site in the Upper Colorado River Basin, Wyoming, United States - RVT95D214 HiSeq ...
GGGCTTAAGGAGAAATTATTTATCATGGATCCCCAAACATACGCTCAAGGTGCTATGTTGATATGGGAAAAACAGGAGCAATTCGACGCATATTTAAAATCGGAAGAGTATAAAACTACCGTTCTTGATATTTGCCAGGGAGAACCGAGAATAGAGGTTTACGTCCACACGGCCAACTTAAAAGATGGAGTGCTTCTTTAAAGAATTTCCACTTCCAACATATCCCCTGTATTTAGAAATAAAGCTTTTTTGATATTCTGGGAGGCAGTCAATTCCATTTTGTTTTCAGGATAATCCTTAACCATTGGAAGGACGATGGCTCCCTTTAGTTGACCATTGATGAGGACGGGATAACATTGGGCGCTGCAAAAGGAGGGATCTTCGGGCGTGATTTCTATCCCTGTCGTTGCCTTAAGGTCTTTGAAAGTCTGGAGAGATTCTGGATCAATGATTTCCAGATTCAGCGTTCCGGGGTAGGGATTGATGGAGAGTTTGGAAAGGAATTGATTTTTCACCCAGGGGATCCGTGTAAACTGGCCTGCTTCTCTTAGTCCCTCAACGATTTTACCTCGAATCTTAATTCTTAAATCCTTTCTTTCTTAAAGTCTTCTTCACTTGGGAACTTCCCCACCGGTTGAAGAGATGGTTGTTGATTCCGAAAAGATCGAGGACCTTTCCGACGGTATGGTTGATAAGATCGTCAATGGTCTTTGGATGAAAGTAGAAGGCAGGGACAGGAGGAAGTAAGGTGGCGCCGATTCGACTCGCCTGATGCATCAACTCGAGATGGCCCAGATGAAGTGGGGTTTCCCGGACGACCAGAACCAGTTTTCTCCGCTCCTTGAGTGTGACATCTGCGGTCCGGATCAGGAGATTTTCGTTGAAAGAGTTGGCAATTCCAGAAAGACTTTTGATAGAGCAGGGGATGATCACCATCCCTTCCGAGAGGAAGGAACCGCTGGAGATATCGGCTCCCAAATTATTTATATCATAAGAAACCTTTGCGAGAAATTTGACGTCCTTCAACTTCCAGTTGGTCTCCATGAGGATCGTTTGCTCTCCAGCCTCGGTGATGACCAAGTGGGTTTCTACATCAGATTTTGAAAGAACCTCTAGAAGCCTTATCCCATAAATGGCTCCGGTCGCACCGGAGATTCCTACGATTAGTCTTTTCATCTCATCTCCTGAGTGAGATTGCTTCGGTCGTTTCACTCCCTCGCAATGACATTACGACATGTCTCCAAGGGGGAGGAAATTTATTTTAGGTGGTTCAGTATAGTAACAACTCTTTTTTTCACCTCTTCAGGGACCCCCACCTTTTCAAAGCCTTCGGGCCTGGGTTTTGTCGCATCCAATCCCATCTTTGCGGTTAAGAATCCATCACCCGAAGAGGGATCGATGGGTTGACCTCTCAGGTTCGCCATGACGATGAGATCTTTGTCCGCCTGAAATCGTGTTGCCAGAGCCCATTCCAATTCCTGATCGTCCTGTAGGTTGATATCGGTATTGACGGCAATAACCTTTTTAATATTGGAAAAGGAGAGAGCAAGCGATAAGGCCCTTCGGATTTCGCCTTTATTCTCTGTATCAAGACTCATCACAGCGTGTGCCCCGAATGTTCCGGGAATGAGGCGAACCTCCTTTATGGAGGGGATTTCCCTCTTCATCTTTGGAACGAAGTCGAGGCCATGAACGAGGTATAGGAGGTTGTCGACTTCGAGGCTCCAGGGGACGATGGCATGGTAGATGGCATTTTTTCGAAAAGTGATTGCAGTGACCTGGATGGCAGGGCTTTTTGAGAAGCCCATATAATATCCGCTCGATTCTCCGAGAACTCCATCCTCTTCCTTACCCTTTGGATCGATATAACCTTCGATCAGAACCTCTGCGAAGGCAGGGATCTCGAGGTCAACATTTTCAGCCTTCACCGTTGGAACGGCTTTGCCCCTGATGCCTCCGGCGATGGAAAGTTTATCCACTCCAGTTGGGGCTTTCAGAATCGAGGCGATGAAGATAAGAGGATCCATACCGATGACCGTGGCGATCTCCATTCTCCGGCGTTTCTTCTTATATTTTCCATAGATTTCCGAAAGGGGAGGGTTGAGGAGTGAAATGCCGAGCCGATCTTTTCCCCTCACCTCCATCCTGTGGAGGCCTCTTCCTATCACCCCGGTCTCCGGATCTCTGGCCGATGAGAAGCCCGACGTGATATAAGGCCCCGAATCTCCAGCGTAGTGGGTCAGGACAGGGAGAAGTTTTGCCAAATCGAGACCTTTCCCCTTCCTAACCACCTTTTTCGGAGAAGCATCTCGAGTCAGGACGGGTGGGAGGCTCTTTCCTATCCGCTTCGGGAATTCTTCAAAGAGTTTCTCGGGTTCAATTCCAAGTGCAAGACTGAGTCGTCTCCTCGTCCCGAGAAGGTTTCCCACCACAGGCAGACGATGGCCTTTCACCCTTTCAAAGAAAATGGCAGGGTTTTCTTTTTTACCTATCTCAGAGAGGAATGCCGATATTTCATATTGCGGGCTGAGTGGTTGGGGAATGGAGATGAGTTCACCCTGTGCTTTCAGATTTGCTATGAAGTCCCGCAATCCGGAAAACTCTTTCACGATCTTTTATCCCTCTGGTATTTTGTTCACTTCTTTGATGACCTTGATGGACCATGGTTTTTCCTGGAGCTGACCTCTTCCCAGGCGGACCCAAAGACGATCGGGATATTTTGATTCGGATTTGGAAATCATTGCACTGACGTAAGCACTGCGATATTTGTATCTAATGTCCGGCGGCGTCAGGTCACGAACGATGAGTTCCATTTCTCGATCTTCTTGAAGCAATGCAGGATCCGACAATATAAACGTATCATACTCTCTCTTTGACATTTTTCTTCCTCTCTTCAATCTTTAAATCCATAGTTTTTCCAGTTTTTAAGGACTTTCTCCTGAATCTCCTTTGGATAGACTTTGTTAAAAGAGACCTTGATAGGCAGATCCGATTTAGGCCAATCCAGAGGAAAGGTGCAATCGAAAAGGACCTGCGCCCCTCGGCTCCATTTTCGATCATCGGGATCAGCAAAGGGATAAAGAGGTGTTCCTACAGCATGTTCATATTTTCGAATCCCTCGATTTGGATGGCATTTCGTCGCCAGGGCATGGATGACATCATCTTTGTTATAGATGTCTGTCTCCTCATCGACCACAATGACCATATGGAACCAAGGACTCAATTTACTTCCAAAGACGAGATTAGCAATCTGGGTAGCAATATTGCTATAAGCAGGCCTCACCCCTACCACAACCATGTGATGGGTCGATTCAGGAAGCATATAAACGCCTGTGATAGGAATGCCTTGACTCTCCAATAGTTTTCGCATCTCCAGCCCCAATGAAAAGGATCGGAGTAGTTGCCCTTCATCCGTCGGAACTCCCATGTTGGAGACTGTTAAGATGGGATTATTTCTGTGGGTGATCGCTTTTATTCGATAGACCGTGCGGGGTTCACGTGGAGAGGTTCGATAGCCTGTATATTCTCCAAAAGGAGCTTCTTCGATCCAAAGATTGGGAATCACTTCTCCTTCGATGATGATCTCTGCATGGGCTGGGACTTCTAAATCACAGGTTTCACATTTTATTAATTCCACAGGTTTTCCCATCAGCATTCCAGTGAACTGATCTTCCGGAATCGGAGAGGGCGCACAGGCGGCTATTCCTGAGAGGGGGTCACAGCCGATGACCGTAGCAAAAGGCATCGGTTTATTCTTAGGGACATACTTTCCATAAAACATTTTCCCCATATCCGAGAAGGGAAGGACAGGACCCACCATCGTCTTTTCATCAAAGACCATCTGTCGGTACATTCCCCAGTTGACCGCGCCAGTATCAGGATCTTTGGCTACCACAAAATGCCAAGTCGCCAGATATCTCCCTCCATCTCCCTCGTGGACCATGGGACCTGGAAGTTTGAATAAATCAGCGTCAGCACCTGTTAGGATGTTCTCTTTGCACGGAGCTTTTTTTCTATCCACGAGGACTGATGGGATGGGATTTCCAGTCGTTCTTCGCACATATTCATCAGAAACCTCTGGGATAGATGCCTTTGGATTCATTCCCATGGCAATGGCAAGTCTCGAATAAGTGGCCAAAGGTGCGCCCAATGCCTCAAAACCAGGGTAGTCCTTAATTTTTTTGAAATAGGGAGCTGCCAATTTCTTTTCACAGACTCTTCTCACAATGGCTCCCAGTTCAAGGTCCCAATCCACTTCTTGCTGGATGGTTACCAGTTCACCATGGCCCTCCAATGCCTTGATGAATTCCCTATTGTCTTTATAAAATGTATAAGCCATGGTCCTCTTCTCCTTTTATGGCTGGAATCAATCCTACTTCGAAATCTTATCAATCACAGCATCCCACTTTCCTTGGGCCCTGAGGATGAATTCAGCTGCCTCCCTGACCACTCCTTTGCCCCCACTAGCCTTAGTAATATAGGCGGCTACTTCTTTCGCCTCAATGGCGCCATCGTAGGGGGCAACTGAGAATCCAACCCTCTTCATGATTCCCAGATCGATCATCTCGTCACCCACATAGCAGATATCCTCATCTTTGAGCCCAGATTCTTTTTCGAACTCATCCAACCTTCCCATCTTGGCGGAGGTTCCCCAAAGCTTTTCTGCTGGGATCCCATAGATTTTCCCCACTTGTTCATCTGTTCTGGTAATTTTACTCGTTAAAAATGCAAGACCGATACCGCCCTCTATCAAAGCTTTGCAACCCAAACGATCGCGTAAAGAGAAACATTCTGATTTTTTACCGTCATCCGTATAATAGAGGATGCTGTCCGTGATCACTCCATGGATATCCAGAATGACAAATTTGACCTTCTTCGCTTTTTCAATGGCTGCTTCTTTATTCATCGTTTACCCCCTGTCCCTTATTACTTAAATCCTTAACCTCAACCTCAACCTAGACCTAAACCTAAACCTTGAATCTATTTGTACCCCATCTTAGTTACCTTCTCTACCCATTCCCCCCATTTTCCCATTGCTCTTAGTATGAATTCGCAGACCTCTCGAATGGGGCCTCTGCCGCCAGGCGCTGTGGTGATATAATCCGCTATCTCTTTCACCTCATCAATGGCATCGGCTGTGGCCACAGCAAAACCTACCTTCTTCATGACAGCGATATCAGTTACTTCGCAACCAATATAACCAATATTCTCAGAACCGATTCCTAACTCCTTCTTAAGCTCTTCAAGCTTCGTCACCTTGTCTGTCACCTTGTAATAGAATTTTTCAAGTTTGAGTTCACGGGCACGGACAACACCTTCTTCGTCGATGGAGGTGGTATCTAAAAAGGCAACTTGGATGCCATTCGCTGTGAGGGAAAGATCACCGAAACCATCCATATGCCAAAAACTATATTTCCGTTTCCCTTCAATGTCACACAAAAAAGTGTCTGGGGTAAGAACGCCATGCACATCATGGGCAAAAAGCTTTACCTTTTTCGCCTTTTCTTTTGCTATTTCAAAATTCTTTTCAAAAGCCATTGGTTCCTCCATTATAAAGATAGAATAGTGGAATGTTGGATTGATGGGGCAAGACTCATTTTGAAATAAGATTTAAGGTTAATCCATTATTCCAGAATCATTCTTGAAATCCATATTCTTTCCAACGGGATTTTACTTTGGCCAGCACGCTTTCCGTAAGCTTGATCTCGGTGGGTTTGACTTTCCATTCGAAAGGTATCGTCGCATCCAAAATGATCCGCGAGGTGATGAACTTGTTGTCATCCGATCCGAGGGATGGATCGAGGGGCGTTGACCTGCCCCTATTGATAATCTGTGTCCCCCGTGCCGGGTTGTAGCGAGTGCCGAGAGCCCACCACACCCTTGGGAGATCGTCCGCATCGATGTCGTCATCCACGATGATCACACACTTGATCCCATACGTTCCTGTATTGCTTGCGATGACCGCTGCCCCCACCTGGTCCGCATGGCCTGGATACATCTGTTCTACGGAGACAACCACAATGAAGCGACCGGACCCTTCTGGCAGTGTGTAGACCGACTTGATGCCTGGGATCTCCATTTTGACCAGATCAGTCCACAAGCTCGCGTTGCGCGTAAAAGCATAGAGGATATGCTGGTCCCCGACAGGCCTCCCCACACTCGTCTCCCAGAGGATCGGGTTGTTTCTGTAGTAAATGCGCTTCACTTCGAGGGCTGGTTTGGGAATCGGCTTTATCAGTTCCTCGGTATAGTAGCCAGTATACTCGCCGAAGGGTCCCTCGTTTCTCAGATGCTGGGGATCGACCTCCCCTTCTAACACGATCTCGGCGGCGGCAGGAATAGGAAGCCCGGTGAGCTGGCCCCTCACGATTTCAATGGGCTCACCGCGCAATGAGCTGACGACATCGTACCCGCTTTTGGCTTTGACCGTGGCGGCACTTGCAAAGATATGAAGGGGATCGCCGCCGATAATTGCGCATGCGGGCATCTTCTTACCGGCCTTCCCGTACTTCTTCATGATCCTGTCGCCCTTCTTTCCCTTGAGGATCTGGACGCCGACAGTTTTCTCATCGAGGATGCCCATGCGGTATGTACCGAGGTTTATGTCACCCGTCTCGGGGTCCTGCAGCACCATGAATACCGCAGTGCCGAAGTAACGGCCGCCATCCAGTTCGTAAAATTTGGGTGAAGGAAAGGTGAAGGTATCGACCTTGTCACCGTCGAGGATATTCTCGAAGATAGGGCCATCCTTCTGTTCCCTTGCCCGGATGACCTCCTTAACGGCGATATTCACCCATTCCTTCGTCAACTGGACCATGGAAAGATCCGGGCTCTTTCCAAGGATAATGGCCAGCCTTTTGGTTGTGCCGAATGCACCGGTCAAGACCGGGGTTTTATACCCCTTTAGATTTTCAAAGAGTAGTGCCGGGCCGCTTTTCTCTTCAACGAGCTTCGCAATGTGAGAGATCTCGAGCTCCCAGTCCACCTCCGCTTTAATCCTTTTCAGTTCCCCTTCTTCTTCACATCTTTTTACAAAACCTCGAAGATCCATAAGATCCTCCTTTTTATAGTTTATATTCTTTAGAATTATCTTTTTTAAAGAAACTCTTGTCAATTCATTTGATTTCATGTATAAATAACCAAAGGTTATAAAGAGATGGAGAAGATGAGTCCTTTAAATATTTCGTTAAATTCTTTTATAGTCTTCCATGAAGTAGCGAAATTTAAGAGCTTTTCCAGGGCCGCAGAGGAATTATTTGTCTCCCAGCCTGCCGTATCCAAACATATCAGGCAGCTAGAACAGAAAATAGGTATAGGACTCATTCAGAGGGGAAAAGGGAAGTTTGACCTAACTGAGACCGGGAGAATTCTGTTTAAACATACCCACAAAATTTGTTCCCATCTCCTGGAGATTGAAAGTGTCCTTGGCCATTTAAAAGAAGACCATCACAGTGTTTTGAAGATCGGGACCACGGAGTCCTATTCGAAATGTTTGATGCCACAACTCCTTTCCGGATTTCAAAACTCTTTTCCTTCCTTTAAGATCACCCTGGACGTGGGAAACTCTGAGGAGATTGAGAAGAGCCTTCTCGCTTACAAAAACGACGTTGCGTTAATCGGGGCGAGCAAGATATGTACTAAATTCGAGTCCATCCCTTTTTTAAAGGAAGAACTTGTTTTAATCGTATCTCCAACTCATCCCTTAGCCAAAAAGGCATCGGTTTCTTTGAAAGAACTTGGGGGGTCTCCTTTTATCATCCGGGGGAAAGGTTCGACGGCAAGAAAGATCGTATTGCAGGCTTTTAATGATGTGGCAATTCATCCCTCTTTATTGGTTGAGGCTGCCAGTTCTGAATTTATCAAACAGTGGGTTTCAGAAGGGTATGGGGTCTCCATCATTGTAAAAAGGACTGTGGAGGAAGAGGAGAAAAGGGGAATCATAAAAACCGTCCCTTTATTAAAGAAACTTTATCTTGAAGCGGCCTTCTTCTATTTGAAGGAAGAGCGGTTTAACCCAGCGATCAAAGCCTTTATCAATTATATCAAGAATAAAGGCAAGAATTTGATTAACATCTGAATATCATGTAGTTATCCTTCCTTTCAAATAGGATAACCCGTGCCCCTGGGTCTCCAAAAACCCATTCAACATTTGCTCTCCGATATCCGGTGAACCGATATGTTTTCAGCAATTGTCCCCGCTTTCCCATCCGGTTATCTTACCGGTTTTTTCCCAAATAAAACTACCTTTCGGCCTTATTCCATGGCACCTTAATATTATTTTAGGGATAATTTTAGCCACTCGCTTCCACGATGTGCCATTATAACTTCAAGTTATTCAACTATAATAAGAAATGAATTGACAAACCCTCTCAAAAAGATAAAGCTGGAAAAAAATTATGATGCTTTTAGGCTTTTGAGTACAACTAAAAACTATATTATCCCTCCTTTATTTTAATAGCACGAAACAGAGAATTAAGAAAAAAGGCAACAACATCTTTCTATCTATTTAGGCATAGCCGGAGCCAAACAAGAAACCTTAAACTTCTTGAAAGCGGGTTCTTATCAAAAAATATCAAAATATAGAAGGGTTAGTCATCAGGTCCGGTAAGGGTTCGGAAGTTCCCGTAAAACACAGTGCAACCTAAAGGAGGTCTTCAATGTCCATTTTGTTTAACCAGAACTTCGACATAATCCAGGAGAAAGAAGAGGAATATGGGCAATTCATAGCACGGGTTTATATCCCCCAGATGACGGCCATGGGGCTCATTTCTGTGGGCGGTTATTATGTTGAGATCGGGTTCGGCCCTCGTGTGGTTGGCGTTCATTCGGTCGGAAGCCTGGAAGAGCTTTCCCGCATCTTTACGTTAAAGGGATATAAGGATCTCACCCTCCGTCTCAAGTCCCTGGTCTACAATTACAGGAATGCAGTTCTCGAACCGACCGGCAGAGTGAAAAAAGAGCCATATGCGATTCAAAAGAGCGTGTGGAAGCTCAACCAGTACTACAACCTGAGACCTGGCATGAAAGAGGCTTATAAAGATTTTATTGTTGAAGAGCATCTTCCCACCCTGGAAAAAATCGACTATGTCGAGGTAACCGGCGGATGGAATGTGATCCTGGGAGGAATCAGCGAAATCATCGCGGAACTTACCTTCAAGGATCCTGTTGACATCGGGCGCCTGATGAATAATGAGGATTTCCGGAAAATCACAATGAAACTCAGGAACAAGTATGTAATGAATTACGCAAGCCGTGTACTGCGCTGCACGGAGCGTTTCGATGAACCAAAATGGTTCAGATTTTAAAAACCAAAGGAGGGGAAAGGAGAAGGTTATGGCAAAAAAATTTATGGATCCACACGATGTTCCAAAAATTCCCGGCACTGAAGGCTGGGAGAGGATGTATCCGTATCAGTACCAGTTTTCGAAGGAGGACCCGGAGAGGGCGGCTTTTGAGAGCAAACAATTCTGGTTCTATGATGGCCTGCACTATCCTATCCCTCACTATCCGTTTGACCTTATATGGGATGAGGCATGGTCAATGACACTCTCACAGTACACTACCCGTCACTGGCTTGTCCCGCCTGCGCTGGGCATTGATCACAGGATTGTGAACGGTTATGTTTACATAAGCCCTGTGGATGTTGCAGACCCGAAGGAAATCGAAAAGAGAGTGCCTATCTTTACAGAGCGGGCCGGCTACTACTTCCAGAACTGGGACAGGCTTGTTGAAAACTGGAAGAAGAAGATGACCAAGGTCATCAATGACCTGGAGGCGATGAATTTTACCGATCTGCCTGAAATGGAGGATATCAGCGTCATCAAGGAAGGACTCGGAAAAGGGAGCGGTTACGAGTTCCTGAGAAAATGGGATGCAATTATAGACCTGGGTCTTTTGTGCTGGCAATACCATTTCGAGTTTCTCAACCTATGTTATGCGGTACAAGTGACCTTTTTCGCGACACTCAATCAGATATTCCCGGGTATCCCCCAGTCGAGCATGGTAAAGATGTCGGCTGGGTTCGATCCGATTCTATTTAAACCGGACGCGGAGCTGATCAGACTGGCGAAGCTTGCGATTGAACTCGGCATCGAGAACCTCATCCTGAAGCCTCTGAAGGCCGATGAGTTGATGAAGGAACTGGGAAAGGACTCCAAAGGCAAAGAGTGGCTCAAGGAGCTGGAGATTGCAAGATACCCATGGTTCCATATATCCACAGGTACCGGCTGGTTCCATACTGAAACAAGCTGGAATGATAATCTGAATATTCCCTTCGAAAACATCAGGACAAATATAAAAGCCCTTAAATCAGGTAAAAAACTCGGGAGACCGACAGACCAGATACTGAAAGAACGGGACAGGGTCGCGACGGAATACAGAAATCTGATTAAGACAGATGCAGATAGGGAGGCTTTCGACCAGGGTCTAGGACTGGCACGGCTCGTCCTTCCTTATGCTGAAGATCACAACTTTTATGTTGAACACTGGTTCCACACGCTTTTCTGGGCCAAGCTTCGCCAGGTCGGCAAGATACTTAAACGTGCAGGTTTTTTTGAAGATGCTGATGATATGTGGTACTTAAAACGTGACGAAATTAAAGCGGCGCTCTGGGATTACATTACAGGATGGACAACGGGCGTAAAGTCGAGAGGACCATCGTATTGGCCGAAAGAGGTTGCATGGAGGAAAGGAGTTTACGAGAAGTTTAAAGCATGGAGTCCTCCGTCTGCCCTTGGTACTCCGCCTGATGTTGTCGTTGAGCCCTTCTCGATAGCGCTCTGGGGTGTGAACACCAATGTGGTCAAGTCGTGGTTGAGCGGCGGAGAGGGAGGCTCGGCGGACGAGCTTCAAGGTAACCCCGGTTCTTCCGGTGTGGCTGAAGGCAGAGCACGGGTGCTGAAGACTGTCGATCAGCTTGCTGATCTGCAGGAGGGTGAGATCCTCGTAGCGACCACTACCTCCCCGAGCTGGGCGCCCTGCTTCGTAAAGATCGCAGGGGCCGTCACCGACGTGGGCGGGCCAATGTGCCACGCTGCCATCGTCTGCAGGGAATACGGATTGCCAACTGTTGTAGGAACAGGCAAAGGCACTCAGTTCATCAAGACCGGTGACCTCATACGGATCGATGGCGACACTGGAAAGGTAAATATTCTCAAAAGGGCGAAGGTTTAATATTTTCTCTCCTTTTTAGGAGCCGGCTGTGGATGCAATGCAGCCGGCTCTAAGAGACGCCATTTACTGGAGGGAAGGATGGCAGAGAAAGAAAAAGAATTCACCTTGTGGTATGACGAAATAGATGGGAAGGATTATCCCATTGTAGGGAAAAAGAATGCCAATCTTGGCGAGATGATAAAGGCCTGTATCCCTGTTTCTCCAGGATTTGTCATCACCATCTATGCGAATGACCAATATCTCATTCTGTCAGGTATTAAGGCAGAACTTGAAAAACAGCTTAATACGATGGGCCAGGTAACATACGAAACTACCAAGGAGGCAAGCAAGATAGCCATAAAGTTAATTGAGAAGGCCACATTGCCAGCGGTCATCGAAGATGATATCCTTAGCAAATACCTGAAACTATGTGAGAGATTCGGTGTTAGTGAATGTCCTGTCGCCGTTCGCAGTAGCGGTGCCGTATCGATGCCCGGACAAATGGAGACCTATCTCAACGTCTGCGGTGAAAAGGATCTTATTGATTATATCAAAAAATGCTGGTCCAGCGCTTATAACGTTGAAGCCATCATGTACAGGATGAACAAGGGGATACCCTTTCTCTTCAACATCGGTATCGGTATACCCAAAATGGTCAATTCCCGGGTATCAGGGATTATTTTTACCATAAACCCGATAAATGGCGATCCTTCAAAGATCTCTATAGACGTAAGCTACGGCCTTGGTGAGGCTGTCGTCAGCGGACTGGTTACCCCGGACACCTATCTGATCGACAAGGTTACCCTCGATCTTATAAAAACCACGATAGGCAGCAAGGAGACCATGTGTGTCTATAGGGAAAAGGGTAGCGATATCGTGCAAAAGGATGTACCCGACGACAAGAAAAAGGCCCTGTGCCTTTCGATGGAGGAAGTTAAAGAGCTTGCCAGGGTGGGCAAACTTATTGAGAACTATTACGGAAAAGCATATGATATTGAATTTGGCATCGATACGGAACTTCCTTTCCCTGAGAACATCATTATACTACAGGTAAGACCGGAATCGGTTTGGAGTAAAAAAGAGGCTGCGCCGAAAACGGAGAAGAAAAAAGACGCCATGGATCGCATGCTGGGTCAATTGCTGGCCGGAGTAAAGGTAAAGTAGCCAGTTAGGCCAGTAGGTATCTCGAGTCGTACTGTATGGAATGGGTTCAAAATATACTTGTGGAAAAAGTGTGAGTCATATGAGGAGGATGATACTTTTTTTCAAACAGACATTCAAATAAATCTAAATAAAAAAGGAGTGAGTTATGGAAAATCCAAAACAGGCAGAAAAGATAGGTATTGGTCCAGAGGGAAGAATGGGAGGGTTAATTCAATTCATTCTTATTACAATTATTGGGACTCTCGTTTTTGTATATGCTACATCTCC
>Ga0214474_1001116_pt1 | contig 12551 bp, 9 predicted proteins | sample RVTome_2_FD_187335 | JGI IMG/M metagenome (GOLD analysis project Ga0214474, IMG submission 187335) | Soil microbial communities from uranium-contaminated site in the Upper Colorado River Basin, Wyoming, United States - RVT95D214 HiSeq ...
CGCTCAAGGTATGCGATCTTTCTTTTGAAAATACTCAGTGCTTAATGAACCTTTTCCACTACACACGACCTGTCTCCCTTCGAACCTACCCTCTCACCATCGGTACCGGAGATCGACTGGGGGTAGCCACTCCAGGTCACCTCCGGGCTGTCGAAAAATTCAATGTCCGTCCTATCCTGGCACAACAATCCGTCAGGGAAAACGGCCAAACAGGGAGAAATTTTAAAGAGGTGATTTCAGATGCAGCCTGGGCTGTCTTTCAGGAAAACTACCAGAAGGGCTATGGAGCCGACGGGGATCATCTGAAGTCACTTCCTGAGGTCAAAAACGCCCTTGAAGCAGGGATCTCCATGGTCACACTTGATCTATCGGAGAAGTTAGACTTTGAAACCTACCTCAGTTCAAATGAGCTCGTGGACCGGAAATTTAAGGAAGCCATTGAAGAGGGAGATGCCGAAGTCATCTTCCACCTTTATTTAGACAAAAGTTTTTCCTTTAAAGGGCCCTATGGAGAACTCTCCATTCAATTCGATAAGGCAAGTGTCAAACGAAATACCCTTCTCTTCCACCGAGCCGTTGACTTTACAGAAGAGATCTATGAATGGATTCGATCTAAGACGGGAAAACAGCCTTTGCTTGACTTTGAAGTCTCTATTGATGAAACCCCTTTTCCCACCTCTCCTGAAAACCATTTTTTCTTTATCCTCCAGCTAAACCATCGGGGGGTCAGGATTGACTCCCTTGCACCCCGGTTTATCGGCGAGTTCCAAAAAGGGGTGAATTACCGCGGAGACCTGGAAACCTTTCGCAGACATTTCTATCAGCACGTGCTCATCTCTGAAGAGGAGGGAAATTACAAGCTTTCAATTCATTCTGGAAGTGATAAATTTTCTGTCTTCCCTCATATGGGGAAATTAACAGGAGGAAAACTTCATCTTAAAACAGCCGGTACAAGTTGGCTGGAGGCAATGCGACTGGTGGCCCAGACCAATCCGTCTCTCTATCGGGAGATGCACCACTATGCTCTTTCTAAATTTAAGGAGGCGTCCACACTCTATCATGTGACAACCGATCTTCATCAAATCCCAAAGCTCGAAGATCTGTCCGATCAGGATCTCCCTTCCCTTTTGGATCAAGATGATTCCAGACAGCTTCTCCATCTCACTTATGGTTTCTTGCTAAATGGAAAGGCACCCAATGGTGAAAACCTTTTCCGAGAAAGGTTCTATCATCTTCTTACAAAAAATGAAGAAGACTACTGGTCCCTTCTCGAGAGGCATTTTGAAAAACATCTAAGATCCCTTGGCGGAGAGAGATGGAAAGATTAGCACAAAAGGCGATCCATCAACTATTAGACGCAAGTTACATTGAGGTTAATAAGGATAGAAGGAAATAGGATGAAGAATTATCTGAAATGGCATCTACCTGAAGACCGTTATTTCAATCCTGACCCATCTCAGCGAAGGATTGCAACCGAGCTATACCAATCGGTGGCCAATTTGCCCATCATCAGTCCCCACGGCCATGTGGACCCACGGCTGTTGGCTGACGAAAATGCTTCTTTCGGAACACCTGTCGACCTTCTGATCATTCCAGATCATTACGTTTTCCGCATGCTCTATTCCCAGGGGATCCATCTTGAAGATCTCGGTGTTCCAAGGATAGATGGGGGTCCTGTTGAGAAGGATCACCGCAAGATCTGGCGGATCTTTGCCGATTACTTTTACCTCTTTCGGGGGACGCCCACAGGCGTCTGGTTGGCCGATGAATTAAGTAATGTATTTGGCATCGAGGAGAAATTGACCGGACAAAACGCACAATCAATTTATGATCAAATTGAGGCCAAGCTCAAATTACCCGAGTTCCGGCCCCGTGCCCTGTTTAAGCGATTCAATATCGAGGTCCTATGCACAACGGATGCAGCCACTGACCCGCTCACCCACCACCAAGCGACCCGTAAGTCTGGATGGAATGGCAACATCCGCCCCACCTTCCGGCCGGATGCGGTCATCAACCTGCTGAATCCTCATTGGCACAGCGACATCAACAAGCTGAACGAGGTAAGCGGTATCCCTATCGATTCTTACCAGAAATTCATCAGAACACTTGAGGAACGCCGTGCTTTCTTCATATCGATGGGCGCGGTAGCGACCGATCATGCCTCAGAGGTGGCTTACACAGCGGAGTTAAGTTCATCGGAAACAGGGGCCATCTTCCAGAGGGCACTGCAAGACAAAGCAAATGCCGAGGATGCGAAGCGTTTTAGTGCCCACATGATCATGGAGTTCGCTCGGATGAGCATTGACGATGGACTGGTGATGCAGCTTCATGTAGGCTCGATCCGCGACCATAATGATCTCATCTACCACCGCTTCGGAGCCAACATGGGTGCAGACATTCCAAGTCAAAGCGAGTTTACCCAAAACCTCCGACCGCTTTTGAATAAATATGGCAACGACTCTCGGCTAACGTTGATCCTTTTTAACTTAGACGAATCGACCTATTCGCGTGAACTGGCTCCCCTGGCCGGCCATTACCCAGCCGTTAAACTCGGTCCGCCCTGGTGGTTCTACGACAGTATCAATGGCATGAGGCGCTATTTTGACCAAGTGATGGAGACAGCGGGACTCCATAACACGGTGGGATTCAATGATGATACCCGGGCGTTCCCTTCCATTCCTGCACGCCACGACCTCTGGCGCCGTGTGAGCGCCAATTGGATCGCGGGACTCGTTGTGCGAGGAATCGTGGATATAGAAGAGGCAAAGGAGATGATCTTGGACATGGCCTATCGGCTGGCCAAGAAGGCTTATAAGATCCCCTGAGAGGGAGAAGGTGTGAAAAAAATAAGAGCCAAGGGAAAAATGTCAACGTAATTTCATAAGACTTAAAATGAACGATTTTTCATTTCTTATTGTTGAAAATCATAATGTAGTGGTTCGATTTATCGAACCCGAAAGATGAAAATGATCAATTGCGTAGCGGGCTTGATAAATCAAGCCCCTACAATAAAATTTGAAAATAAAACTTGGGAAGCGGCCTACCCTTGTTGGACCTAAAATACTTATAGACCAATGTTCCCATACTTTCTGTGGGATTACGAGGTCAGCAGGGTTGACAAGTTAAGATCATTTCAGCATAATAGCGTTAAATTTTAGAGGAAAGGGATGATACATGGCGAGAGTCGTTTTGGAGAATATCTCCAAGAATTTTGGAACGGTTCAGGCTGTAAAGGATTTTAATCTGACGGTAGAGGATAAGGAATTTTTTATTCTCGTGGGGCCCTCTGGATGCGGAAAATCGACCGCCCTACGGATGATCGCTGGTCTGGAGGACCCCTCGAGCGGGACGATCCATATCGGTGATCGTATCGTTAATAACATTTCTCCAAAAGATCGGGATATCGCCATGGTCTTTCAGGAGTATGCCCTCTATCCTCATATGTCCGTCTACAAGAATATGGCCTTTGGTCTCAAACTGAGGAGGTTCCCAAGGGTTGAAATTGATCAGAGGGTAAAGGAAGCTGCAGAGATTCTGGGAATTCAGCCATTCCTTGATCGGAGACCGAAGCAACTCTCCGGGGGACAGCGTCAGCGGGTTGCCGTTGGAAGGGCGATCGTCCGAAAACCAGCCGTCTTCCTTTTTGATGAACCCCTTTCCAATTTGGATGCCAAGCTTCGGGTTCAGATGAGAGCCGAGCTCTCCAAGCTACACGATCGCCTTCAGACGACCATTATTTACGTCACCCATGATCAGGTGGAGGCCATGACGATGGGGACGAAAATCGTGGTGATGAAGGAAGGATTGATTCAGCAGGTTGGCACTCCCTTGGAGGTCTACAATTTCCCTGTCAACCTTTTTGTTGCCAGTTTCATCGGAAGCCCTGTAATGAATTTCATCCCATGTCAAATTCTCTCCAAGGATGGCCGTCTTTTCATTGATGCAGAGACCTTCCAACTTCCTATCCCGGATAAAAAGGTCCCCTATTATCAATCATTGATTGGGAAAGAGGCCATCTTCGGAATCAGGCCCAACGATATCTACGATCGCCTGTATGCACCCGAACATTTAAAAGAAAATGCCATTCGTGCCGTGGTCGAGCTGATTGAGCCCTTAGGCTCAGAGATCAATCTCAATGTGACCTCAGGAAGACACAATGTAATCGCGGTGGTGGATACGCAGACGACTGTCCGGTTGCATCAGGAAATAGAGCTTGTCTTCGATCTCAATAAGATGCATCTCTTCGAAAAAGATTCCTCTAACCTCCGGATTAAAACAGAGGTTTCCTAGTAGGTCCTTTGATGTTCGTTAGGGCTTTCTGTAAGCTGCAATGATTTAAACGTTGGGGCTGCATTCGCAGCCCCAACCCATCATTACTGAATAGATTTAAGAACTTGATTTGTCTCGTTGATAAGACGGTCAGCGGCTTCTTCGTCAGTAGATTTCCCGAGAGAAACCGTTTCAAAGATCGAACGGAGAAGCTCCTGTATCCTAGCAGACTCCAGCCATGCAGAAGGAGGATCGATCTTCGCTTTTTTGAGCTGCGCCAGAGCTTTCATATCAAGAGCAGTAAACAAGTTCTCTTTTGCGAGAAGATCGTAAGAGCTCTTAGCCATCGGAATACCGCGCGTATCGCTAAGAACCTTCACAGCGGCAGGATCCGTGAGAAGGAAGTTGATAAACTTAGCCCCGATGATGGGATTCTTCGAGTTTTTGCTCACAGCAAACATCATCGTAGGACGCCCAAAAAAACCAATATTTTTGGGATTTGGAATCGAGAGGAACTCACCAACGTCGCAGATGGTTGTTTTAGGAAGTGAGCTCATACGTGTTTTGAAAGTAGAGTCCCATGTATAGTTTCCGGCCCACTGACCAGAAACCCATTGCTGTTGTTGCTCTGTCGGAGCCTCAGGAGGAGCAATGCTGAGGCGGAGCTTGTGAGGGACAACCGCGCGTGTTTCAGAAAGCTTCTTATAGAATTTCACCCAATCAAGAGCTTCGGCTTTTGTAAGGATGACCGTGTCCGTATTAGGATCGATCCACTGCTTTCCGGTCTTTTGCATCAGGTATGCATGAGACATCAGGAACACGTCGTAGTAGACACCGTCTATAGGGTAGTATTCAGGACCAAGCTTTTCAAAAGCCTTTCCAGCCGCAAAAAGCTCATCCCAGTTTTTAGGGATCGCGATACCAGCTTTTTCTAATGTGTTTTTTTGCCACAGGTAGAAGCGCGCCGTGAAAGAAATAGGAATAGCGTTTAGTTTACCGTTTCTAACGCCATAATTGATATCTGAACCCCACTCGTCAAGTTTGAGCACGTCTTTCGCCTTATAGAGGTCATAAAAGCCGTCACCCTTTTTTGAATACATGGTAGAAATCCATGCCCAGTTGATCTGCATGATATCAGGCTCGTTTCCGCCCGAAATCTGCGTTGTAAGACGTTCGGTAAAACCACCCCACCCCATGTACTCAGCCTTGATCTTAATGCCAGGGTTAGCCGCCTCGAAAAGTTTGATCGCGTCAAGCGTAGGTTTGTGACGCGCATCACCGCCCCACCAGCTAAAGCGAAGTTCCGTATCGGCCGCCCAAGCTACCTGAGCCACAAAACCGAGAGCAAAAGCAACTACTAACAACTTTCTCACAGATGGTCTCATATCTCTCCTCCTTTACCGTTTTGATTTGTTGAACCCTATGTTGCCAATACCCTTGCCATCACACCCGGCGCAGAACCAAGACTCTGCGCCGTCAAGATTTTCGCAATTAACCTTTTATGCCGCTCGTTGCAATACCTTCAATAAAGTATTTCTGCGCAGAGAAGAACACCAGAAGCGAAGGGATAAGAGCGACAACGGACATCGCAATGACATTCGCCCAGCGAACCTCTTCAGTTGCGCCGAGGCTCATCTTGAGAGCGAGAGAGATCGGATATTTTGCCACAGTCGAAAGATAGATGAGCGGACCCATGAAGTCATTCATCGTCCATATGAATTGGAACACAACGATCGAAATAATCGCAGGCTTTAGAATAGGAACAAGGATATACCACAATATCTGCAAAGCGTTGCAACCGTCTATCTGAGCGGCCTCCTCCATATCGCGGGGAATGCCGCGCAAAAACTGCACCACCATGAACACAAAGAACACATCGATCGCAAACGCCGAAGGCACAATAAACGGTAGATAGGTGTCAAGCCAGCCGAATTGCTTGAACATAAGGTATTGCGGAACTTGTAAAACCACCTGCGGAAGCATGAACGAACCGACTACCACAGCAAAAAGAAGCTTCTTACCCCAGAAGTTAAAGCGCGCAAAACCGTAAGCCACTAAAACACACGACACAATCGTCACGATGATTTTTGGAATAATAATTGTAAACGAGTTGAGAAAGTATCTTGCGAAGGTGTACTCCGTGCTGGTTTTCCAGCCCTGGATATAACCTGTAAAATCAAACTGCTGAGGCCAAAACCCTATCTCGGAAAATATCTGCTGGTTGGTCTTAAACGACGCGCCCAAAAGCCACACCAAAGGATACATCATGAGAATACCCACGCCCAAAAGGATCAAATAACGGATGAACGCACCCAGCTTTTTACTGCGGTGTTTCACCATCAGACGCGATTCGGTCTTATCATATTGCGACACAGGCACAGTGGCTGTCGCCATTGCTATCTCCTCTCATCAGAATAGTAAACCCAGTATTTCGACGACCAAAACGAAATTGCGCCAAGAGATGCGATCGCAATGAACATGATCCAGGCAAGCGCGCTTCCATAACTCATATTGAAATAGCGGAAACATGTTTCGTAAATGTAGTAAGACAACAGATAGGTCGACTTCATGGGACCTCCCTGGGTGATAATGTACGGGGCATTGAACTCCTGGAACGCGTGAACTGTCTGCACAATGAGATTGAAGAATATTACAGGAGTGATCAGTGGAATCGTGATGCGGAAGAATATCTGCATCTTCGACGTTCCGTCGATAGCGGCAGCTTCATACAGTGAAACAGGCACGTTCTGGAGAGCTGCCAAAAATATCACCATCGCAGAACCGAACTGCCACACGTGGAGAAGCACGATGGTCCAGATAGCAAGATGTTCGTCGCCGAGCCATGGAATAGGCTCAATGCCGAAATTATTGAGAATCACGTTAATGAGGCCATGATGCGAGAAGATGAATCGCCAGAGAATCGACACGGCGATAGACCCGCCGAGAACCGACGGCAGATAGTATGCGGTGCGGAAGAAATTAATCCCCCTCAGCTTAAAGTTTAAAACGTTTGCAACAAAGAGCGCCATGACAAGACGCAACGGAACCGAAGCGAGCGCAAAGAACAAAGTCACACCGAAGGATTTACGAAACAACTTATCGACCAGAAACATATCTGTGAAGTTTTTAAGACCGACATATTCCCCAGTCCCATTGATCATATCATACTTCGTAAAACTAAGCGCGAAAGACGCTATGAACGGAAAAAGCTTAAATGTCAATAAGCCGATCACAAACGGCAATACGAACATAAAGCCCATCTTCTTGTTTTCGTACATATGCACTATCCCTTTGCTACAACCATCAAATCATTATTCCTTTGTCTATGTGATTCCCAGTTTTAACATGCCTAATAGCTTGTGCCCCTCCGGCCAGATAAGTAATCCAAACTAAGGCTTTTCCCCGGCCTAAAAACTCCTGCCGATTTCTCTGATAAGAACTCGATATAATAGGGTTAAGCAGCTCAAACATACCAAAAGCAGAGTTGTATGTCAAGGGAAAAGTCACAGTATTTCGGAACAATACCCTTATTTTTATTGACATTCGAAAACGATATAGGTATAATTTTTCAAAGTTATTCAAACCTCCTTACTACCGAAATACGAGGAAAATATCAAGATACCTCTTGAGAGGCACTTAAAAAAAACTATGATTTTCTTTGGAGGAAAAAGATGAAAGGGCTAATGCAAGGGGCGATTTTTCAACTAATAAGCACAAGTCGCCCTGAGAGGCTTTCCTTAAAGACAAAACCGCCAATCAACGATGATCACGCCGCCCATATTCTGCAACTTACTCAGTTTGGCCAAACCGCTCTTGCAGCAGATCATCTTCTCTTCCCTGAAATGAATGGAATACTGTCTAACACAGTTTCTGGCACAATTCGGCAACTTGACGTCTTGTTCCACAATGCGAAACTGCTTGCAGGAGAAACAAAGGAATCGCTTTATCAAAAAGTTTCACTCAGACAATATGCTTATGAGACATTATTGGATATAGCCCTCAATTTCTATGGTCTCGAGAGTCGTTGGCTCGACGAGGGGGAGAAACAAGAGTCGCTGCGATACATACAAAATGTCCTCTCCGAATGGGAAAGGCTTGAAAGGGAAGAGGGAGACATTTCGATTGCAAAGGCCGTAATCGGGAAATGGCTGTCAAGGATGAAGAGGGTTCAAAAAGGCAGTAGCATGGTGGCCCAAACAGCCCTGCGAATCGAAGGCGGTCTGGACTTGAAGGATCACATGTTTTCTCAATTTCTGAAAATGGCTGAAGAAGAGATCAAGATGAACATCTACTACAGAATGGTCAAAGAAGGGAAATGTAAATTTGGGAATGATTATGCCCTCGGACTAAGATGGCTCAGACACCTGGGCTTCGAGCAGGTTTCCACCAATCCTGTTCTTGCAGCACGTGCCTATCAGGACGAGCCTCAGCTGAACGAAATGTTTAAGGATGAGGCACCGCTCCATCCCAATTTCAAACAGTGGTGTAACCAGCCAAAGAAACGGGCAGAAGAGATTACCCTCTTCGCAACCCTCCTTGCCCTTTGGGATAATCTCTATGTCTTCCGTCCCATCTTCTTCAACTTAAGGGAGACCTCTGGAGGAGGAGTAGTCAGTTTCCAGCTCAATCCGAACATCGCCCATCTTGTTGATGAGAGCGTTCGAGACGTCTTTATAGCCTTCTCTCTCGCTTCAGAAAATCTTGCGATCTATGACCGCTATCTATTGGCGGGTTATCACCTCCAGGGAGAGAGAGGGAGGCCGAATATGGTCATCAAGGTTGCTGCCACCTCCCCGGCATCCAGGATCATTACTCGAAGGATCAATGCATTGGGTTTTGGATCGAATATCACGGTTGATTTCAGTGTCAGCCAGGAGGCTACTCTCCTTCTCGAAGAGATGGAGGGAATGGCCGTGGCAGTTAAAAAAGGGATCAGACCAACCCAACTCTACATGACCAATATGGGTGGACGCCTGGAGAGCCATCTGAGGGAGGTCAAGTTGGAAGGACTCTTCAAGGAGTTGAAGAAAAAGTTGGGTGGAAAGAACGCCCTCATAAAAATCGAACATCTCTCAGAAGTCAACGGAACGAAAGACAAAGTCTCAAAGGCAAAGACGTATGAAGAGAAAGTGGTGGCTGTCACGCGATATGCCCATGGTCAAAAGACCCTGAATGAGCCCATTTCCCAGGCATTGGAGGATGTGGCCTCGAAAGAATCCCTCCGGCAGTGGGAAGATACGATCAGCAAATCAGGAACTCTTGTTGCGAGAAGATTATGGGGAATTTTCTTTTCAGAAACGAATCGAGAACACTGGATCGCTTATTTAATGAGAAAACATGATTTGAACCGAAAGCAGGCTGATCTCATCATGAATCGGATCCACTATCTACCTGCCTCAAAGCGGAAACCTTTCGACACCTACTGGACCCTGTCCTCTCGGAACCTCGTCCATACTGAATTCCCTGATCATCAAGAAAACGTGAGGAAAACAGCTCAGGAGGCTCAATTCAATCTCGAGGGATGCAAAGACTCCATTTCACACACCTTCCTCCCTGAAATACTGGAGCGTCTGAATCAGATGGAGGATTTTCAGAAGGCCTATGAGATCAATCCAGAACTAACCGAAACTTTTAAGGAGGCGGGAATATACGAAGACTTCGGCCTAATAGGGCTTACGCCCGAAGGTTGGTCTCAGTTTGGTCCTGTTCAAAAGACGCTCTCCGAGTTTAAGTCTGCCTATGACAGTTTTCAGAAAGAGATGGTTTCTGCCCTTCAGAAACTCGTCAGGAAGAAACGCAGCCTCGGAAAGAAAGGGGGGATGAAGAACAAATCAAAAAAGCACAGATAATCGAATTTGAAAAGTAACACAGCAGGGTATAGCCTACCCAATCAAAAAAATTTACAGAGAGGAGGATTTATATGAAAAAATTATTAGCATTTTTCTTGGTCTTATCACTGGCTATCATTTTTCAAACGGGTCTCACTTCAGTGGCTACTGGAGCACCCATCGTCATGAGGCTTGCTGAGACCCACCCACAAGACTATCCTACGACAAAAGGGGACTATGAATTCGCAAGACTCGTTAAAGAGCGGACCAATGGGAGGATCGTCGTCGAGGTTTTTCATAGCAAGCAGTTAGGCGAAGAGAAGCCGGTTATTGAGCAGGTCCAATTGGGAGCCATCGACATGACCCGTGTGAGTATCTCTGCCGTCTCTTCCTTTGTCAGAGACCTTGATGCCTTTCAATTGCCTTATCTCTATCGAGATGCTGCTCACATGTGGAAGGTATTGAATGGGCCGATTGGCGAAGAGATCTTGAAGAAACATGAAGCCTTCAATTTTATTGGTGTTGGGTGGTTTGAGTCCGGTTCCCGAAATTTTTACACTAAAAAGCCTGTAAAGACCGTTACGGACCTGAAAGGGATGAAGATTCGTGTTCAGCAGGCACCCCTAATGGTGGGCTTGGTAGAGGCCCTTGGCGCCGTAGCAACCCCATTGGATTATGGAGCAGTCTATTCTGCACTTCAGACGGGTGTGGTTGACGGGGCAGAGAACAACTGGCCAAGCTATCTGACAACAAGCCATTTTGAGGTGGCGAAGTACTTTATTGTAGATGAACACACAAGAGTCCCGGAGATCACGGTTGGAAGCAAAAAGCTCTTTGATAAGCTGCCAAAAGAGGATGTGGCTATCATTCTAAAGGCGATGAAGGATGCTCAGCCGTACCAATTCAAACTGTGGGTTGACTTTGAAAAAGTGGCCGAAAAAACGGTAGCTGAAAAAGGGTCCATCATTACCACAATCAGTCCACAAGAAAAGCAGAAATTTGTAGATGCCATGAAACCTCTCTATGACAAGCAGCCGGCTGAGATATTAGCTGTCGCAAAGAAGATCAGAGACGTTAAGTAGAAGTTAACAACACAAGGCTAAGGTTAAGGTTGAGGGTTAGGTTAAGGTCTGAATTAAATCCCAACCAAACCTAAAATGTTATAGGTAACGTCATAAATAAGTTGTCATCACAGGGTGTCATTGCGAACGAAGTGAAGCAATCTCATGAGATTGCCACGCTTGCGCGCCGAAGCGCTTCAGCGCGCAGGCACGTCGCTGCGCTCCTCGCAATGACTACTTTATTAAGTCGTCCACTATAGAACAAAACTCTTAGGCATAAGCATATAAGAAGTAGATGGCGGAAGAGGCAAGAACCTAAAGGTTCTTGCCTCTTTTTTTTGTGCACGTAATACCCCAAATGAGCGAAAAATATGCTGTTATTTGAAGTCAACGAACTCGGTCTTAAAGCCAGGTTGTCCGATTTGCTATGTCATTCATTTAAACACACGATTTCTTATCTTATCTCCTTCCCCCTTATGAGGGGGAAGGTTGGGATGGGGGTGGACATCGTGGATCTTTCCCCCCCACCTTAATCCTCCCTTCCGGAGGCTGTGTCACAATTCACCGTTCGCCCTTCGACACGCTCAGGACGAACGGCTAATTAATTGATTTTTAATGTGCCGTGGTCCGTTCGTGGTGAGCTTGTCGAACCATGAACGGACTTACGACACAGTCTCCCGTGAGGGGAGGAAGTTATTTTTTTGACTCAATTGGGGTAATATTCTTTGCCTTGGGCTCTGCTTGATTATTTCGCAGGCATGATTAGGTTTGGAAGGAACATCGTGATGGCTGGTATATAGGTGACCAGCATAAGGGTGATAAACATCGAAATATAGAAAGGGAGACATCCTTTGGACGCCCTCTCAATGGTGATTTTGCCTATGGCGCTTCCAACAAACAGGGCAGAGCCCACCGGAGGGGTGCAAAGTCCGATACAAAGGTTTAAGAGAAGCATGATGCCGAAATGGACTGGATCCATTCCCATCTTTAAAACAAGAACGGGGAAGAGAATCGGGGTACATATGAGGATCAGCGGCGCCATGTCCATGATGCATCCAAGGCCGAGAAGTAAGAAGTTAATCAGAAGGAGCAACAAAAAGTAATTGTCGGTAATGGAGAGGAGCCATTCCGTGGCGAGCCTTGGCACCTGCAGGCGGGCAAGCAGGTAGCCATAGGCGCTTGCAGCAGCAATCAAGCTCATGACGATAGCCAGGGTTTTAAGGGAGGAGTAAAGAATCTTAAAAAACCTCACTAAAGGAGCTTCCCTGTAAATAAAGAAAGCGACAATAAAGGAATAGAGAACGGCAAAAGCGGCCGCCTCGGTAGCCGTGAAGACACCAATAATCACGCCTCCGACAACAATTAATGCCGTGCAGAGGGCGAGGAATCCATT
>Ga0214474_1001117_pt1 | contig 12539 bp, 29 predicted proteins | sample RVTome_2_FD_187335 | JGI IMG/M metagenome (GOLD analysis project Ga0214474, IMG submission 187335) | Soil microbial communities from uranium-contaminated site in the Upper Colorado River Basin, Wyoming, United States - RVT95D214 HiSeq ...
TAGGTTGCGTAATTTTGTAATTCTATTTAATGTTTTCATATATTGATAATTAAGTGTCTAAAATTCCTTTACTGGTATTATGCAAACCGTTAGCAGTAATGCTAACCGTACTCAATATTAGACATTGCCTTTTGAAAAGAACAATTTCCGCAAATAGGTTTAGGTGTCCATTTTGTAGCGACTGCCCCACATTTGCATTTAGCTTCTCTTTGAATAAATTCACTTGCTTTATCGTTTTGATGAAATCTTTCAACGAACAAATAAGCCATTCGATAATTTATTCCTGATGATAATAACTCACGAACTTTCTTTTTGTCTCCATTGATTGCAGCCTGAGCTATTTCGTGAAAAGCACTACTGCTAACCGCACCTATACGCAAAATGGGGTTTTCGTTCTCGTTGGATAAATTATCTGTATTCATAAGTTTTGTTTTTCGTTGTTAATTTTGTGGGTACATTCCCCATTCAGCGCATAGCTGCAACCGTTAGCGGTAATGATGGTCACGCATCCAGTTTTGTACGTACCATAATTGTCCGCACCCGCCCCCAATATCATCTTGCCCAGCAGGGTCGAAAACTCGAACATTATAACCACATTCTACAAATGATGAAGTAATGGTATTTATTTTATTGAGTTCTCTATATCCTTTGCTTTTCATATTTTCATCTGCGGAGCAAATAACCGAAAATGTAAAATTGAAAACAGCGGGACTAAATAAATCTTTTAATCTGTCCATTTCTTCACTGCTTTGGTTTGTTTCTCCAATGCAATAGTTTACATAAACAGGTCGCTTGGTTTGCCTATTCCATTCAATTCCAAAATCACGCATTTCACGTAAATTCAATTTATTTTTAAATGGTATCAATAGGTTTCTTTTTTCTTCAAATGCTTCATGTACCGAAAATTGCAATCCAACTTTTTGTATTTCAATGCTAACTTTTAATAGTTTTTCAAAAGCGGCATTGTTTTTTGCTCCCATAGTAGAAATAAGTAATTCTGCATTCGGGTATAGGTTGTTTAAGTCTTTTATTGCATTAATAACATTGTCAATATTCAAAGTTGGCTCTCCCATGCTCATAAACATTATTTGGAAACGCTCACCAGCCGAATTAACATTTTCAATGTTCATATCTTTTAAGCAATGTTTAACTTGTGCAACTATTTCTAAGTTTGTAAGGTTTCTAATAAACTTTTTGCCAGTTCCACAAAACTTGCAACCAACAGGGCATCCACTTTGCACACTTACACAAAGCACAGTTCTTTTGTAAAAATCATCATATTTGTAAAGTACCGCTTCTGCAACTGCATTTTCAAAGTCAAATACATATTTCCAAACATTCCCCTCTGAACTATCAAATCTTTTTGTTTTCATAAACCTCTAAATATTAATAAGTTAAAAAAATCACTACCGCTAACACACGGTATAAAACAGTTGGGCAACCGTGGCTATTCGAGCGTTTAAGCCCGTTGCAAAGTCCGTTGTAATTTGACAGGTACAAGCCTCGCAGCCCAACCGATTTCATACCGCCACCGTTAAGTGCAAGGCCGAAAAATCAGCAGCAAACATGGTTGTCTGTCTGTTGGTTTGCCAGGATGCGGTTCATCATCTTCCAAGGACCACCATTGCGGAGTTCCTGCATATCTGATATCAGCCCCAAATTCACCAGCCATTGCAATTGCTCTATTTTGGTAAATAGGTAAAATTATCACGCTCATATTTCCTTTTTCACGTTCAGATATCGCTTTTCTTATCCATTTCATAACACCGCCTGTAAATGGTGGATTCACCCAATTTCTTTTACCCCAGTCAACTTCTAATCCATCAAAACCTTCAGGTCTTGGATATGGGCAAGGGTCATAATCAAAGTTAAATTCATCATTTAAGGCTTTCATCATATCCGGCGGCGTTTTCCAGTAATGCTTACGAATAGGCCCAGCGCTTAACACGCGGTCATACTCCATGCCGGGTGTAGTGGTTTGCCAAAGTTCCTGCTGTCTATAAAGCGTTGTCATATTTGATAAGTTTTCTTTGTTAATCCGGCACGTAGCATACCGCCAAACGTTATAAACAATAAAAATTATTCACGCCCTTCATTGTGTTTTTGTTGTAACAATTCTATTGCTTTGAATACCTGTTTCATTTTATGTAGATGATATATCCCATCCACCCCGCCAACTTTTAGCGATTCACTTTTATTTAAATTATCTATTTCTTTTTTTAAAATTTCGATTGGATAAGTAAAGTCTTCCATAATTTTTACAGATTTATAACAACAAACATAAGCCATTTTTCAGTGCATCTAATTTGCTGTTATAGTTAATATTAAGTTCATTATTTCAATTTATATTCGTGTTAAACGGCTCATGTTTGCAACCGTTGGAGAGTAATCCGCCTGTGCGAGATATTAACTATCCTCATTGTCTTTAGCAGGCGGACGTTTAACTCCATTTAAAATTTTCCACCATACATACGCAACCATTAATATAGCTATCAGGCGTAATGATGCTGCGATTAATTCCAATAAATCTTTATTCATAAAAAAATTTTAAATTCTCATTAAACTATTACTCTCCAACGGTCGGGAGCAGACCCGCCTGATATAAGTGAGGAAGTATCCAGGCGGACGTACTCCCAACAAGACCTAACCGCAATTTGCGTGTTCGATCTGGCGGGTCTACCGCTTCCTGTTTGCGTAAAACACGCAAACTCGCGGTTAGCTCCCGACCGTTATCTCCTGTTTTTCATACAAAATTAAGTAAATATTTTTCAAAGTTTTCCTTCGAAATATCATATAAAAAATATTTCAAAACTGCATCAACAGATAGTGAATAAACTTTTTCAAATTGTTCATTATCCATGCTTTTGAATGAGATTGATTTTGTCCTTAAAATTTGTTCACCATCCAGCGTAATATGAATATCGACTTCACCTATTATAATCATAAGTTCTTCACGCAAATAATCGATATTTCTAAACCGATCATATTTCTCATCCTCCGGAAGAAAATAAATAACTGTATTTAAGAAAGCAAAAAACTTACGATGAAATAGAATATTCCTTTCTTGCCAAGTTTCAATATGAATATAATCATTCAGTTTCAACTTAAGTGACTTTTTGAAAGCATCTGCGCCTAATGGTTCAAAACGATTATTATCTACTATTTTAGCAAGGAAATCCATTTAAATAAGTTGTTTAATGGTTTTATAGCATTCACTTATTTCTTCAATATAGCATTCGACATATTCATCAAACGCTCCATCTCCCCCAAATATCTCATCTAATCTTTCAGATACTTTACCTGAAGGATTCAACCACTGATCCTTTCGGCACTCTTCAGGGCTATATAAAGCAATCAAATGATTATTATTATTAAAATGAATACACATTGTTACATAGGCAGTTAATTTATTTTCCGCCTCACAAGAATATCTAGAACTCATTGCCCCGTATTCAAAAGTTATCATTTTCATTTCCCCAATTTTTTAATTACTTTGTTTCAATTTATTTTTTTTTAAAAGCTGAACATCCCTTCATTTCTCCACAATCACAATTAAATTTATCTTCAAAATATGCACGAATTTCACAATAAATCCAAGCATACCCAGCATCACAATCATCGCCAAAACCCTTACATACACAACAACTTCTTTCTAAAGTATCAATGATTTCAATTTCTTTGAAATCAGTTATTTTAGTAATTCCAGAGGTAATTTCTAACCTTCCGTTAAAAAAATGCCATTTATTATATTTCATATTCATACTTTTATAATTTATTAATCGACTAAATACTCATCCGTTTCAAATACATGCTCACCGCTAACTAATTGAGCCATTTTATTAGTCACAATAACTGTTTGATGAGGATCACAAGTACCTAAATATTCCATCAATGGTCGGACTGCTTTTTCAAAAAGTGCTTGCTCATTTTTATGATCATGAAATCGTGTTATTTCACATTCATTAGGATCAACTGGTATTCGGTCCTCATATATGATTCGATCTATCTTTTTAGTTTGCTCAATAGGTAACATACCTATATAACCTGTACCATGTGATGTATTACCCCACATAACATCAAACCAATAATCTTTATCAGTCGGAATGTGGTGCGCTTTAAATTTTATTTCTTGTTTCATTTCACGAATTTTTAATTAAGTTAAGAACACCTTGAGCATTTTCTTCAGTTCTTTCATCATCCCATTTTGCATACGGATGTCCATTTTGCAAACAACCGCATAAATCAAAATTGTAATTTTCTAAAATAGGTTTAAGCGGACATCCATAACACGTTTGTAATCCTGTTTTTTTATCTGATTCGTGTATAAATAACTCACAAAATGGACATTCATTTTCAAATAATTCAAATTCAGGATTTTCTTCTATAAAATAATCATCCTCACCACCAGCAATTACATGGGATTCCCATTTTAGAATACTAAGTTTTTTTGCTTTCTTTTTTGTAAGTTTCATGACTTTTACATTAAATCATTTAAAATCATATCATTGATTAACTCATCACAAATCCTATTTCGTTTTTTTGAATAGATTTTATTCAGGATTCTATTTACATCACAACCCGTAATTGCCATCTCAAATCGTTTCTTTTGAATCTCAGCAAATTGCTTCTTTGAGGGATGAGTAAAAGAGTTAATCATAAATTATCCATCAATTCTGCGCGTGTCCTAAAACAATCTTTTTCTTTTGCTATTTTACTTTTATAATCCTTTTCGGTTCCAACATTTAAATAATATTCAATAACCAATGCTTCATTTTTTCGCATTTCTGCTTGTACTTTTTCAATTGGATATTGATTAGCCTTTCCATCTTCAATATTCCAAATTATATCGCCCGGGTTAAATTTCGTTTCTATTTTCATAATTTTATTTTTTTAGATTATTAATTTAAAACTAAGTGGGTATTCCAATATTTTTGGAACAGCCTTTAAATTTGCCTTATGCCATAATTTTTGACAATATCTAAAATATTCAAAATCATCCTCAATTGAATTTTCAGATTCAATAAGCGCCCATCCTTTACCTTGAATCTTTCCTTCTACTTCTTTCCGGGTAGCAGATTTTAAATGAAGTAACCCTGCTTTTTTAATCGGATATTGCTGATTTAAAAGCATCCATGCCCTTGCATAAGCTGCAATTTGCAGGTAATGACTTTCATAGACACCATTGCCGGATTTATAATCTATGAGCCACGTTTCACCATTTATTTTACAAATCATATCAATGGTACCACCATACCCAAGTTCATCAGATGCAAATGAAAATTCATGAACAATTATTTCAGGTTTATAAATGGTAAAAAATTCCATCGCTTTGCAGATTAATTCCCATTCCTCCCATTTAAAAAGTTCTTGTCCGGTCGAACTAAGATAACTTAACTGCCCTGACTTTACATACTGGTCAATAGCCGCGTGTACATTAGAACCTATTTCTCCGGCTTCTTTAAGAATCTGTGATGCATTCATGCCTACTTGTTTTAACCAAATAGCATAATTTGCCCCTTTGGGATAAGCATCTAACAGCATGGTCACAGAAGGAAGCCATTTGCTTGGTGTTTTTTTTGATTCATACCAATGTTCATCTGGAATAGTGATCTTATTTGCAAGTTGATCGATAAATTTTGTCATATCAAATGATATTTAATAAGGTAAATCATTATGTTCTGGCGGTGAAGTACCCCAAGGTATATCATTATCTTCTGTTGGATCAGATACGTTAATTTCAGGTTTAACACCTAAAATTGGGTTAATTTTTTCAGCGATGTACTTTTCAAAATATTCTTGTCGCTCTGTATCATCCCAAACTAATTGACCTTTTACCTTCACTTGTACCATTGGAGGTAGATCGCCTGGATTATCTTTTGTCCATGCCCATTTGGCACTTTCTTTTTCTCCAAAATTGTGAATAAAAAGGGATGTTTTCTTTTTTTCTTCAATTATTTTCATCCAAGGACTGAAAGTTATTTCATTTTTAAAATTAATGTTTGGCATAGAAAGGAAAAATCCTGACGAGTAACCAGAACTCCAGGGCATTTGCAATTCGTAAGATTCTCCGGCATCTTCAATATCAATGCACAAATCGGCACCCCAATCAGTCAATCGTTTTCTTATTCCTATTACTTTTCCTGTGAATGAAGGATAACGCCTTTCATACCACGTTTTAGAACCATCCTTATTGGTACATTTTACAGCGTTTTCGCTGCCTTCATTTACCCTGACAGATATTTTCCCATCAGATATTTTTAAGTACGTTTTTTGGCCGCCGCCTGAATTGAATCCCATCGTTTTTAATTTTAGTGGATTAATATTTAATTATTAATGATTTCTAATCTGTTCAATTAATTTTTCAAGACCCCTACCGTCTTTGATTGTTGTTCCTGAATGCCATCCAGAATAAGGATAAAAATGAACCAAACATCCGTCGAACTCGAAAACTAATTTAGTTTTACCCATTTGCATTACTTTATAGCCTAATTTTTCAATTTCAGCCTTCGCGTAGGCTAATCTTTTAGACTCTAATTTATTCTGTCGATCAATATTTAATCTTGACATATTATTTCTTTATGTGTGCAAAATATACAAGTGCATTCGAGATATTTTTCACCAGTATCCCAATCGGTCCTTTTAATCATTGTACAACCACAGTCAGGACATAGTTCGATATCTACACTTAATTCACCTGGAAAATAAATAGTATCAATCAGCATTGTACGCATTGTCTTAGTCTTTACCAGGTTTAGTTTGTTTTCTTTTTTTAGGAGTCTTTGGAAATTTCTTTGTCCGTTTTGTCAATTGTCTCTTAGTAAGTTTTTTCATAGTTTAATAAGCATTATAAGCGTTTCCATCATGATTGTCTTTGTTATTAAAATATCTATCAATGAAATAAAAAACAACCGTTAAAATAATTACAATAATTATTGCCCAAATTATCAAGTTTAAAAAAGCAAAAATACGGTTAAGAAAATCTATCATTCTGTTTCATTTTAAAAAGTGGATGTTTTAATCTATTCTCTTTGCGCTTTACTGCCTTGTATAAGGCTATCATGGCAATTATTAAAAGAATTATTAATATTATTGTCATGATTCTCTGTTTTCATTATACCATTGAATAAAATCAACTATTGCAATCCAAACCATATTTATTTTTGTGGTTATCCTTTTTTTAGATAATACAACCATTCCAGAACCATGAATATCAATTTGAAATGGCATGATAACACAATATATTTCACCAATATTATCTACGGCTAATTTTTCAATCTTTTCAACAACTGGCATGAGCCAATCCCAAGAAGTTTCATATTTTAATGTCTTATGTTGTTGACCGTTAAATACCCATTCCCTTCCGTCAAATTCACCGTCCATAAATTCAGCAATCAATTTATTTTTGTCTTGTGTTGTCATTATATTTAGTTATTAATTCATTCATTCGTCTGTTTAAACAAATTTTATACATCTCAGTATCGTCACAGGTATATTTATTATCGCTTAAGGCAAGATGTTTACAGGGCTTCCTTTCACAAATAAGTCTGAAAGCATTAACTAATATTTGTTTTTTTAACATAAATCCTCCATTCTTTATTTTTGTGTTGTCATTTTTTTAGATTTAAAGTGATTGAATCGGATTTGCCTAAAGGCCATAAAAGTGTATCGGTTGAGGTTTTATCCCAATTTATTTTTCTTAATGCTATTGAATCTACTTGTTTAAGATTTTTTGATTTGTTAAAAAAACCATCCTCCCGACCCTCTTCATAGGTTCCGCGAAGAAGAAGTTTGTATTGGTCAATGGTTAAAATTATATGATCTTTAGGAATTTGTTCTAATGCCTTTAATCTCTTATTAGTTATGATTATGTAAAGACTTAATCCAAAACAGAATAATATGATTAAAAGATATTTCATCTATGAATTTTTAGTTATTATTTTCATCACTGTCCATATAGATAATTTATATCTTTTAGACAATAACTTATAAATAGCCATTTTTTGATTTTTCTCATTTATAGTAGCATTGAAGAAATCAAGCATAATATCTTCATTTCTTTTATTACGTTTCCGAGTTTTTTCAGTAACAATTATTTCTTGCATATTTAATCGTATAATTCTTTGCAAAGATAATTGCATTTTTTTGATATGCAAATTTATTCTAAACTTTCTTTCTTTCCCCCGGTTTTGACGACACCCATTTGGGTGTCGTGCTAATTGCAGGATTTTCTTGATTATCAGTTTCTGATTTTTTCTCAATATCGTTCATTACGAAGTATTTGACGCATATGTTTTAAGTAAAACATTTTAGTAAATTCCCTATCATCTTTTTCATTTAAATATTTTGATGTCATACTTAACATATCATTAAGATAATTATTGAATTTACCTAATTTATTTTCAATGTAATAAGCCAATTTTTTATCTGTATATACATCATGCAAAATCTGTCTAATTTCCGAAACATCTATACCATTACCATTATTTTTGGCATATTCATTCAATGCTTTTAAGAAAATATTATATGCTTTATCCAGAGCTATACTTTTATCATTTTTTAACATTGTACAGTCCATTAGAATTTTTTTTTAATTTTACGGTCTTTATTTTGTTAATGTGCTTGGTAATATTCGGAAATATTTCCTAAACCGGCATATAAGTTTAAAATATGCAAAGATTTCATATTTTTACTCTTGTTCATTTTTCTTCCCCCCGGTTTTATTGTTCATATAGATCACGCCGGAATAAGTGCAGGAATCCGGTCGTTTCTTAACCTTCTTCAGCCTACATCCGCATTTATCGCACCTGGAATAACCTTTTTGGGTGTCATCGGTCATCAGTTCGATGCAATTTGGGCAAATCATTTTTTAATATATTTTTCATTTATTGCATCCCAACCACAAAAATGGCAAATTTGAAAGTCAAAATCTGCATCATCATAAGTCCGACCGCATTTAGGACAACTTTCAAAGTTGTTGTTATCAATAAAATTATCATTAAAATAATCATCTTCAAACTTTTTAGTCCAATTACTCATTAGTTCTCATTTTTTAGTTTCAATAATCAACATATTTTTATATGTTCTTACCCCATAATTCTTCGATATTTCAAACGATCTCTGGGAATTGACTGGGAGTATCATTTTTTTACAAATATCTTTCTTATCAAACGAATAACCGACTAATCCGTATTCCTGTGAATAATAATAATCTACCCGTTGGTCATCAATGTCCTTTTGACCATAGTACATGAATTGATCAGTTATAGATTGTAGTTCGATAAGGCTCTTGCCCAAACCATTTATTTTTTCAAAGGATTGGGCATTTGATATTGAGAAAATAATGATTAATCCGAGTGTTAAAATTAGCTTTTTCATAATCTTTAGTATTGGTTATGGTTATTATACGTAAAAAATTGAAAAAAGTTATTTAAGAATCCATTAAAATGCAGATAATCATACTACGGTTTATCCCCCTGCATACCTCTATAAGTTTAAAAGATAATTAAAGAAACAATAGTTTAAAGTTCATTTCCAATCTTTAAACTAAATATTAAAAGCACTTCGCCCCCTGTACGTTGGTCTATTTTTCGTCATTTATGCAGGTCAACCGTTGTCACCGTTAAGACAGCGCGGTTAATTTTTAGACCATCTTTTAACATCTGTGATCCCCATTTTATTTTGATTCTATTGGCAAAGAATCTTCTGGTTGAAGAGTTGAAAACCAAAAAAGTAAATTTAAAATGAAGATGTTGATTGAAAAAATAATTTAGACTAACGCCATAAAAGTTTAGATTAACGCTTTTAATCTATCTATAATGGCATTTCATAGATAAAATCATGGCGTTTGTCGATATATTGTGTTATTTAACATAAATAAAATCAATATTGCAAAAACAAAACCTATTCATTATCCGAAATAAATTCAACGCCATCAATATACGCTCTTTTTGCCTTTCGCCCATTTTTGCCTTTTGCCCATTTATGTGAATTATAAGACTTCTCCCAGCCTGTTATCTTACTAATTTTACCTTTATGTAAATTAGACTTAGTTTTTAATTGCAAAATATCATTACCGATATATTCAAATATTTTCACTAAGTCATTATCTTCTAATTCTCCTTTGTGAATACACTCAAACAATCTTTCCCTTATCTGTTCTGATCTTGAGGTCATTGAAATTTTTTTAATTAATTATATATATGTTATGTACAAGCGCAAGCCCGTACTTCTAATAAGGTTCAGTGGGAGTAAAAACAAATAAAATTTTTGCCCCCACACTTCAGGTTTTTCAAACCTGTATGGAAATGGTTGCATAGTTAATATCATTTTCCGACTCCTTTCTTTTTATTAAATCGTTTGACCCGCAAAATCCATTACATTCAAAAAGCGGTTGTGGCTCCCTACCTTTCATCATTGATATATCTTTAAATTGCGGATAATTAGGATGTGGTTTTAAAAATACTAATCCGCCGTTTTTACTTTGGTCTTTAAGCATTGTAACAGGTTGCCCTTTAATATTCGTTAAATCATGCTCAATAAAAGCCATGTAATCAAATATCTCAGGTTTGTTTTTAAACATCCATTGCCAGTACCCAATACCGCCCTGAACGCAACCTGTTTTTTTCAAACAATTATTATTTTGTAATCCCCATTTATAGGCTCGGGGAATTTCAATCTTAAATAGTCCAGAAGGTAAATATTTTGTAAGTTGCTTTTTGTAAAGCATTTCTATTATCAAAGGAAATATAGGTGAAGCGTCTGGATGGTTTAATTTAAGTGAAACTGCTCTTTTTATTTCAGAAGAATCAAACCCAAAAGCCTGAACAGAAAAATTATTTTCTTTCTGAAATTTTTCTCTTACCCTAAGTTTTAAATGAGTTGAGCAAATTGCGCCAGTGGCAGTATTTAGCGAAAGATATTTATACCAAACATCCTCTATTTTTTCAAATACATCTGAACTAATAGTTTCTATCTTTTTGCCATACCAATTTTCACAATCCTTTAAAAACCTATAGGTGTCATCATCTTCATTGTGTGTATCAATGAAAATAATCCTTACGTTTTCAATACCAAACCACTGAATGCACAAATAACATGTAATAGCGGAAGCCAGTCCACCACTCCACCATGTCAAAACTGGAAACTCTTTGCTTATTTTATTAAATACAAAATTGCCCACCTTAAAAAATTTTATTTGTTTTTACCTTTCTTCGATTCAAATGCAGTGCTTAATTATGCGCCAGTACATAACACGGCATAAAAAACATGGCCATTAAGTTTGTAGGCAATTTGAAAGTGGTTAAAGGCCACGTTTCTTATGCCCACCGTTACCCGCAATTAACGGTACTCCGAAAATTGTACGGTTTTGAAAATTGCTTTATGGTTTACCCATCGTGAAAACTTTCTCTGTTCATAATTTGGTTGTTTATTAGTTTCAAAATCTCTATATGGTTGAGCAAATGGACTGCAACCTTTCTCTTTTAAAAACATTACTCTATCAAGTGCATCAGGTATTTCTTTTACAAGCACGTAAACAAATACTCTGTAATTTTTAAACCCATATTCGTTAAGGTTTGCAAGTGCCTTTTCAATGTATTGTATTTGGCTTTTAGTATCACAAGCTAAACGTAAATATCTGCTCCATTTTACTTTACTCAATAATTCGGCAATACTTTTATCATTTGCAATAATTCGAGCATCTAAACCTTGATTAAAATCTACCTTAATTCCAAGTTTTATAATCTTTTCAATTTGTTGCAATCCGTGTTCGTGTGCCAAAACATTATTATCCATCAATACAGCTTCTTTTCTGCCTTGTAAAAATTCCTCAATATCTGCATAAGGTTGCATATTTCCCTCTTTGCTCGGTACTACGCACCAACTGCATTTATTGGGGCAACCCCTTGTTAGAAATCCATAAGCAGCCGCAAATTTTGGATAAATAGAATAGTCAGGGCAAAGTTTATCAATCTCTGATGGTAGCGTATTAGTCATTTTAAAACCTGTGCCACCTTTTATAATTTCTCCATAGTTCGCAAATCCTTTTGAGTAATCGGGAGAAAATGTAAATACTTTGCTCATATAAGTACGGTCATAATTACCAATATCAACCCAACTTACACTATCTCCAATACTTTTGTGATATGCTGAAATTTTCATTAAAGCAAGGTTTGGAAAATTATGTCCGTCAATATCTACTAATCCGATGTTCATTGAAAAAATAATAACTGCGGGTAACACGTGCTATAAAAAATAGCGGTTTTCATGGTATTCGCAAGGTTTGTACTCGTATTATCTGTTGTCATAGCTTGATAGTTTTTCGCTTCGTAGTCCGCTACTTTTCATAGCACCAACGTTGTAAACAATAAAAATTATTCTTTACTGAGTACAACGACTTTAGCTTTACTGTCAAGACAAAAAATGATATTATCAACAATATATCGTTCATCTGTTTTTAAATAGACCAAATCACCTTCTGAGAAATCAATTAACTCATTATATTCAATATCATTTTTTTACCTTCGATTTGAACTACTGTT
>Ga0214474_1001118_pt1 | contig 12532 bp, 10 predicted proteins | sample RVTome_2_FD_187335 | JGI IMG/M metagenome (GOLD analysis project Ga0214474, IMG submission 187335) | Soil microbial communities from uranium-contaminated site in the Upper Colorado River Basin, Wyoming, United States - RVT95D214 HiSeq ...
GGCTATTATGGTTGAAGAAATGGAGATGACCAGCGTTCTGGCAGTAATTTCCAAAACTTCAGTGTCAAGCGTGACAATAAGTTCAATTGCTTTTAGAAACCCTTGCCATATTGCATCCACTTCTTGCCATCTCCTCAGATAGTTATGCGGGCCATGCTGTAAGTCGGCCTAGTTTTGGTTCGTTAAACCAGTTACTGAACTGGTGTTGCGTATTTCTCAGGTGAGGGACAACCTTCTATGTTGCAGCTACCGTCGGCCAGCGGGAAGAAAAGCGACCTGCCGTATTCAGCTTTACCATAGGTACCGATTACGTCCTGAATCTCGGGTGAAATGAGCCAGTTAATAAACTTGTTGGCAATATCAATATTTTGGACTTTTGTTGTGTCCGGATTGATAGCCATGGCTGCATATACATTAAGAAACACCGGGTCCTGCTCTACCAGGGATACGATGGTTGCGTTAGTTTGTTTTGTATAGGATAGAAATGTAGATATGTCAGCCAGTATATATGCCTGTTGCTCATTGGCCATCAGTAAAGATGGCCCCATTCCCTTACCCGCTTCTATATACCATTTTCCTGAATTCTCAATATCAGCATAATTAAAGCCGGCTTTGCTCCAGATTAATTTTTCCTTGGAGTGAGTTCCGGAATTATCGCCCCTGGAAATGAACTTGACAGTATCCGGATTATCCATGCCCGCCTCATAAATTTTCGTGAAAGCTTCGGTTGCGGTTGAACCTTTAATCCCGGCCGGGTCAGCGGGCGGGCCGGCAATGAGAAAGAAATTGTAGGCGAAGTACCTTCGGTTAATTCCGTAACCGTCAGCAATGAACTTATCCTCGGCAGCCGGGTCGTGTACCACAACTGCATCCACGTCACCCCTCCTACCGTATTCGAGTGCAATCCCCGTGCCGGCGTAGATGATATCCATTTCCACATCGGCATATTTCTCAAACATGGGCTCCAGATAATACCACAGTCCTGTGTCGTAAAGACTGGTGGTGGTAGCGATTTTGAACCTTGTTTTTGCGGCATGAACCGGATATTGGGGGACTGATGTAGCCGGAGTGGCCGGTGCGCATCCGATTAGAAGTGAAAGAATAACCGTTACCGCAATTGGTATCGAAAATATCTTGAGAATTTTATTATTCATTTGCCCAAACTCCTTGTTTATTTTTAAACTGAAGACATCGTTCCCAGGTACGAAGCGAAAGCATTAGCCAACCGGGCCTCGCTTTAAAGAAACGGGGGCGACTTATTAGCAGCTAGAAGCTGCGCAATATAAGAGGGATAAATAGTGATTTTGTGGAGGTCAAGGCAAGCTAGTGAGCCTTGCCGGCTTGAAAAACAGCCAGTGTAAAAGGTGCGGAAATATAAGCCAAAGTTTTGCCAAAAATAAAGCGCCGTTGTTATCACGGCGCCTTTTATCAAAAAGATAGCTTTCAACTCTGCTCTCCTTTCCGAACATGGGAGGCGTCACCGTTTCCAGTGGCACCCTATCGGCCGATGCCCTTGGCTATTCCTTTAGGGCAAAAGGCTCGGAAAGCTTCTATCCAACTGTCGGCATTATAGCATTATGATATCCGGCTTACAATACTCAACAGTATTCAATTTGCCCTGTTTTTTCTCTTAGCGCAGTTGTAAGAAATTGGAATTAAACTTTTAAAAATTCTGTAGCAGGGGAGTTGGTCCACAGTGCGTTTTTAATTGACCAGACATTAAAGTTAGTGCTAATATTATCGACAGCCTAAAAAAGGAAATTAGTCATCCGTAAGCCACAATTTAAATCTCCAAAAGGCCTTCACTACCGCGGGCAAGCATTGGAATATTTAATAACTATATTCTTGTCTGTTGCGGCATTCAGCGTCTTGGCCTTGACCTTATTCTACAATATGGCTGTGCCTTTCATTTCTGCCGACTATATCCAGCTGACGAATGGTTCAATATTTATCAGTCTTTTTATGCTGGCATTGACAATTCTTCTTATACCGGCAGCGGTGGTTTCATGGCTCTTGCTCCGTGTTAGCGGCAGGCAGAAACTATTAAAGGAACAGGAGGAGTTTTATGCCCAGCTTTTCTATGCTACTACCGACTCAATCATCGTTCACGACTTGGACGGCAAATGCATCTACGCCAATGAGCGTGCTTGCCGGTTTTACGGATACGATGAAGAGGAGCTTTTGCGGATAAATCTTTATGAACTGAATGCTCCAGAGCAGGTCGACACGGTTAAGGCAAAGATAATTGAGTTGATCGAAAAAACCCAGTTAACTTTTGAGTCAGTTCACGTGTGCAAAAATAAGCCTTTAACTCCGGTGGAAATCAGCAGCCTAATCATCGAGTCGGGAGGTCGCAAGCTAATAGTTAGCGCTATCTGTGATATCAGTGAGCGCAAACGGACGGCGGAAGAACTAAGACAGACTTCACTTAGGTTACAAAGGGCTATAGAGGGTGCCATCAACGCTGTTGCTTTGACCACTGAGATTAGAGACCCCTACACAGCTGGCCATCAGCATCGGGTGGCCAAGCTGGCCTGTTCCATCGGCAGAGAGCTTGGACTTTCCAATGAGCAGATTGAAGGGGTACGCGTTGCCGGAACCCTGCATGACATCGGCAAAATATATGTGCCTGCGGAGATTCTCAGCCGTCCGGGCCGTTTAAGGCAAAACGAAATAAATCTGGTCAAGGACCACGCCCAGGTAGGCTATGACCTGCTGAGTACCATAGAGTTTCCCTGGCCTGTAGCCCAGATAGTCCTTCAACACCATGAGAGGATGAATGGCTCCGGATACCCCCTTGGACTTTCCGGGGATGAGATTCTAATTGAGGCGAAGATAATGAGTGTGGCTGACGTTGTCGAAGCTATGGCCTCCCACCGCCCCTACCGTCCGGCCTTAAGTATAGAGGAAGCTCTTTTAGAAATATCGCAACAAAGGGGTGTACTTTATTCTCCGGAGGCGGTGGACGCATGCATAAAGGTCTTTACCCAGAGGGGATTTAAATTTTAAAAAGCTTATAAGTATTTGCCCTGTCGTGTAAGACGGCAGCAAATCATCATTGAGCACCACCCAGTATAGCCCCCGGTCCCTGTCTTGTTGAAGCCCATGAATTATTCTTTTGTTTCGGGTTCCTGGTATAGGATTGGCGGGCTGTCAGCTATGGGATTTGACAAATCGGGCCAAAATGTGCTATTATTAATAAAGTTCCGAGTGGTCAAGCTTAGACCCGGCCCGGTGATAGTCGGTAGAGGCTGAAGTGGTGGGGTAGCCTACCGCAAACGAAGAAGCCGAAGCCGAAAGCGCAAGCGGAGGAAGAGCCGGGAACGAGTGAGGTTACTCGGGACTTTTTCTTTTCTACACATCCCCATTTAAAGTTCCTTCAAAGGGATTGAAAGTTAGTATTTCTCAGTGGTAAAGTAGGGCCGATTCTCTTTATGTCTGGAAATTATGGCAGTGAAGACCTTTTTTAAAAAAATAGATATTCGACTAAGAGAGGCGCTGCAAAAAAGGGGCTCCATTTATTTCAGCTATATTGAGGTAATTTTTAAATATCCGTGGTTGTGCTTGTACAACACTGGGCTCATCTTAGAGGCTAGATTATTTAATCGCGCCATAATTCATGTTATAGGTGATAGCCACTTGAGGCCATTCGTTTTCAGAAGTCCTTTTTTATTGCATCACATATCGCAGGCAACTGCCTACAATCTGAACAAGGACAACAGCTTCTCCCAGTCGAAGAAATACTTGAATTCATTCTTACCCGCAATAAATAAACAGAGGGATGTTTTGCTTTTGGTGTTCGGTGAAATAGATGCTCGTGTGCATATTTACCTTCAGTATGAGAAAAATAATAAAGAGATAAGCATCGATAGACTAATTAATGCTACCGTGGAGAGATATGGGGAGACGATTAGAAGGCTGAAGGCTGACGGATTTGCAGTATGCGTTCATGGCCTACCGCCGGCAGCGCGAAAAGACTTCGAGTCCAACCTTCCCTTCCTCGGAAGCCCGGAGCAAAGAAGCGAGATATCCAGAGAATTTAACAGAAAGCTTGGTGAGTTTTGCCGGAGAAGCGGAGTTGCGTTCATAGACATGCAGTCGATTGCCGCGGATGAAAACGGATTTATAAAGAAGGAATACGCTGCCGATGAAGTGCATCTGAACCGTAAAATAGTGTCTTTTGCCAGGGGCAGAATAATTGAGGCATTCGGAGGCATCAAAAACTTTAACCGGTAACCTCAAGACTAACCGTTTGATAAAAATGGACTTGCTAACTAAAGTTAAAATCGCCTGGTGTAAAAAATGTTTGAGTTTTTGACCATGAACTGGCAGTGGATATTGGTGGGCGTGATAGCCATGGCTGTGCTGGCTTTAATTTTTCTAGCCAGGCCGGTTCGGGTGGGACTTAAAACCGCGGCTATGATAGTGAGCCTGGGTATCAGCTATAAAAAGAATACCGGAGCTATACCTGGAAATATTCTCGTCTCTGAGGTCACTTTTCGATGTGGTGACCGGGATATAGGGGCTAATTTGTATCGTCCAAATGATAAAAAACGACACTCAGGTCTAATTCTGGCCCACGGCGCCATCGAGGGTGGAAAAGACGATAGAGCGCTGAGATTCGGCGGACAAAGCCTGGCCGGCGCCGGTTATGTGGCGCTGGTACCGCAGCTGGACAACTTGAACAGATTGCGACTGCATCAGAATGATGTAGATGCACTGGTTGCCGGCGTTCGCTATCTTTCGGGGCAAGAGTTCTGCAATGGAAAGATAGGTCTGATGGGCGTCTGCCTCAGCGCGCCGCTGGTCTTTTCAGCGGCTGCCGAGCCGAGCATTAGCCGGAACGTGGCGGTTATCACCTGCTGGGGCGGCTTTTACAATATTAACGACTGGCTGCAGGCGGTCATTGCGCAGCACTACGTCGACGGCGGTGAGGCCAAACCTTGGAAACCCCGCACTCTTTTGATAGAAGAAGCACCTAAGTGGCTAATCGAGCTTTTACCCGATGCCTCGGACAGAGTCTGCCTAGAGGAACTGCTGAAAGCCGGCTCAACGAGTTCCGTCAGGGGCCGTCTTTCTCCTTCGGGGCAGGCCACGTATGAACTGCTTACGAATCGTGACCTCAAACGAGTCAGAGAGCTCTGGGAAAGGCTCGACCCGAAGGTGCAGCGAACTCTTAACAGCCTGTCGCCCCACACCAGAATTGCTCAACATAACACCAAAATCGCTATTATCCACACCTTTACTGATGACGTGATACCCTGGGTGGAATCATGTAAGCTCGTCGACGCTATCGATGATAAAAATAAGGTCTACTTCAGAATTTTCCGCCAGTTCTATCACGTCAGCATCGAAGACCTGTTGAAGGCTCGAATCTCCAACCTCCACCATGTCATCTCCGAGGCTGTCCAGCTCTATCTTTATATGTATTCTATCCTTTACCAGTTATGAGGACGGCAGGACTATCCATACTGGCCACTTGACACACCTTTGTCGAAGTATTAATGTAGTACATCATGAAGACGCGGAAGCTGGACTGGGTAATATTTTACGCACTTTGGGCTATTTGGATATTTCTCCTGCCATTTATGTATATTTTGGCTGGCGTTAGAACTCGAAGGAACTGATAGTTAGGCGCCATATCATTTACATGTTCCGGTAACAGAAGGACCTTCATCGCATTATTGTTTGGACCGCCGTATGCAGCCACTCGGAATTCGAAAATTACGGTTGGAGGGCAGGCGCATGAAGCATAAAGAAGGTAAATTCAAAGGGTACAAAGGACTTAAACTCTATTACCAGGAATGGCTGCCGGATATAAGACCAAAGGCTGTGATACTTGTCGCTCACGGCCTGGCTGAGCACAGCGGACGCTACAAAAATCTCGTAGATTACTTCGTCCCCAAGGGCTACGCCGTCTACGCGCTTGACCATCGAGGTCACGGCAAATCAGAGGGCACGCGGTCCTACATTGACAACTTCAACGATTACCTCATTGACCTCAAAACCTTTTTTGACATGGTGCGTAAAGAAAATAAAAATGCCAGGATTTTCCTTTTCGGGCACAGTCTGGGTGGTACTATTGCCACCGCCTACGCAGTGGAACATCAAAAGGAGCTGACTGGCTTAATAACGTCTGGTGCACTATTAGTAGCCAGCCCCGCGGTCTCGCCAGTACTACTCGCACTGGCTGGGGTAATCGCAGCAGTGACGCCGAAGATGGGCGTTACTGTCGTTGATGCTTCGGGAATCAGCCGCGATAAATCTGTCGTCGACGCCTATGTTAACGACCCGCTGGTGTTTCGTGGCAAAGTCCCAGCCCGAATGGGTGCCGAACTGGCCAGGATGTGGAAGCAGTTGCCGGAACAGATGCCCAGGATAAAGCTGCCCGTTCTGATTATGCATGGTTTCGCTGACCATCTGTCTGACCCTCGGGGAAGTAAACTGCTGTTTGAGCGGGTGGGCTCAAAAGACAAAACGCTAAAGTTGTATGATAACTGCTATCACGAGATTTGTAATGAACCGGAGCGTGAGCAGGTCTTTGTCGACATGGAAACCTGGCTGACAAAACACATCCGATAAAATAGTTTGACCAGGCCGGGATTTTATCGCGTAAAAAAGGAGTTCAAGATGGCTGAATGTCACTACCGTAAAGACAGCATTTCCAAACTGGGCAAGTTATATCAATTAAAACCCGAGATTTTGCAGGCTTTCATGGATTTTGACGGCAAGGTCTTTGCCGACGGAGCCCTGAGCGCAAAGATTAAGGAGCTTATCGCAGTAGCTTGCGCTCATGTCACCCAATGTCCCTACTGTATAGAAGCGCATACTAAGAGGGCTAAGAAGGCAGGCGCCTCGGAAGAAGAAGTAGCAGAAGCCATATTTGTAGCTGCCTCCCTCCGTGCCGGTGGTGCCCTGGCGCATAGCTGCATCGCCATCGAAGCCTTAGAAGAAAAATAAAACTAGACAGGGAAAAGTACTTAGCCTTAGCTCTGTTTTATGCTATACTAGGCACGATTTGCGTCCAGGAAACTGAGCACTATCAATGCCCGGTAAAAGCTATATTCTAGTTATCGACCAAGGAACCACAGGAAGCGCTGCTTTATTATTTGATGACTCGGGACGTGTGGTCTCCAGCGCCGACCGTGAGATACGTCAAATTTATCCGCAGCCTGGCTGGGTGGAGCATGACCCGGTAGAGATTTTCCAGACATCGCTGACCGTGGCTAAAGAAGCACTTGAACGGGCGGGGGTTATTGCCTCCCAGGTCAAAGGGCTGGGTATCACCAATCAGCGGGAGACGACCGTAGTCTGGGATCGTCGCACCGGAAAGCCGGTGAGCAACGCCATCGTCTGGCAGTGCCGTCGCACCGCCCCGATTTGCGAAGAACTTAAGCAGGAAGGCATGGCTGGGCCTATCCGGCACAAAACCGGACTGCTAATCGATGCTTATTTCTCCGCTACCAAGCTGCGCTGGATTCTGGATAATGTGCCCGATGGTCAACGTCGTGCCCGGCAGGGCGACTTCTTATTTGGGACCATAGATAGCTGGCTGGTCTGGAATCTAACCGGTGGCGCCGTCCATATTACCGACTACAGTAATGCCTCCCGCACTATGTTGTTCAACATCCGCACCATGCAATGGGACAAGGAATTACTGGCTCAACTGGATATACCAGAGGCCGTCCTGCCCACGGCCGTGCCTTCAAGCCAGGTTTATGGTGAGACTGCTGACGGACTGTTGGGTGATGCCCGGGTGCCTGTAGCCGGTATTGCCGGCGACCAGCAGGCAGCCCTCTTCGGCCAGGCGTGTTACGAGGCAGGCATGGCCAAGAACACCTACGGTACAGGTTCATTCATTCTGCTCAACACCGGAGACAAGCCAATCCCGTCTGAGAAAGGGCTAATTACAACCGTGGCCTGGGGTCTGGGGGGCAAGGTCATTTATGCTATGGAGGGTAGCGTCTTTATCACCGGCGCTGCCGTCCAGTGGTTACGTGACGGCTTACATCTGATAAAGAGCGCTGGTGAGAGCGAGGCGCTGGCGCGCTCCGTATCTGATAACGGCGGGGTTTACTTTGTTCCAGCCTTCGTGGGATTGGGTGCTCCTTATTGGGATATGTATGCCCGGGGCACTATAGTTGGACTTACTCGAGGTACCACCAGCGGGCATCTGGCAAGGGCTACGCTGGAAGCTATAGCCTATCAGGTACGGGATGTAGCGGACGCCATGGGCGCTGAAGCCGGTCTTAAAGTGCCGCTGCTCCGGGTGGATGGCGGCGGCACGGCTAATTCACTCATGATGCAGTTTCAGGCCGATATACTGGGTATACCTATTCAACTGGCAGCCATAGCCGAGACCACGTCTCTGGGCGCTGCCTACCTGGCCGGTCTGGCCGTTGGCCTGTGGCGAGACACAGCCCAGCTTGCCCGGATGTGGCAGGCAGCCGAAACCTATGAACCGAAGATGTCTGTTGACCAGCGCGAGACACTTTATGCCGGCTGGAAACGCGCCGTAGAACGTGCCCGCGGCTGGGCCGAAAGCTAAGCCAGGAAACGGGGTAGCCTGGAATATCTGCTCCAGGCGCGATTGAAGTCCGGCCTCCAATCTCCTTTTGGTTGGAGAGAAAAAGCAAGCGCGAAGATAGGCAATCTCTATACAGGAGGAGTCAAGCTATGAAAAGAGATATTGGTGACACCGCCAGGGAAAAATTCGACCTTATTGTGGTGGGCGGCGGCATTATCGGCACCGGTATCGCCCGGGATGCCTCTCTCCGTGGTATAAAAACTTTGCTTATCGAGAAGGAAGACTTCGGCTACGGCACTACTTCCCGTTCCTCACGATTAATTCATGGGGGACTGCGCTATCTGCGCATGCTTGAGTTTCACCTTGTCGGGCAGGACTTGCACGAGAGGGAAGTTCTGATGAATATTGCGCCGCACTTGGTGCATCCTTACCCCTTTATCATACCCCTCGCCAATCTTTTTAACGAGATAGTTCTGAGCATAGGCGTGCGCATGTATGATGTCATGGCTTCGGGCAAGTCTATGCCTTCGCACCAGCATCTTTCGCGCCGAGAGGTCTTAGAGATTGAACCTGAACTTGATGAGTTGAAGGGCTTGAAAGGAGCTTTACTCTACTACGACTGCCAGGCGCCGTTTACGGAGCGTCTAGGCATAGAGAATGTGCTCAGCGCCGCAGAAAACGGTGCCACCATTATAAACCATGCTCAACTAACCGGGTTCCTGAGAGATGGTAACGACGTACGCGGCATAGAAATGCTTGACTGCCTTACAGGAGAAACCTATAAGGTGAAGGCCCGTTTGGTGGTAAACGCCGCCGGGCATTGGGTCGACTGTGTCAGAGACCTGCTCCGCAGCGGACCGGCTAGCACCGTACGCCGGACCAAGGGCATACATTTGGTAACCCCCAGGTTAACACAAAAAGCTCTGGTCCTCTTTTCCCCCGTAGACGGTCGTCTTTTCTTCGTCATGCCGTGGCTGGACTACACACTCATCGGCACCACCGATACCAATTATTCAGGGGACCTCGATGCCGTTTGTGCCGAACCAGCCGATGTTGACTATATGTTGGGAGGACTCCATCAGGTCTTCCCCAAGTTGCGCCAAGAAGACATAATTTACGCAATGGCCGGGTTGCGCTCGCTGGCTCACATCGGTGGCGAAAGAGCGTCGGACATTACACGGGAGCACAAGGTGCTTGACCACAAATCGAGGGACGGCATAGAAGGGCTGGTTTCAGTACTGGGAGGCAAGATAACCGCCTACCGCGCTGTGGCCAGGGACGTTGTGAACATGGTCTGCCGCAAGCTAAAAGTGGAAGCAGAATGTACAACGGCGGAAGTTCCTCTGCCCGGGGCACCGGCAGTGTCGCAGGAGCAGATGGCTAATGCAGCCCGGGAAAGCACCCTGCCGTTGAATACGGTAAGGCATCTTGCCGCCCTCTACGGCTCCCGTTTTTCAGAGGTCTTAAAGTTGGTGGAGCGCAACAAAGGGAGTGGCCAGCGCCTATGTCCCCACAGTCCGGATATACTGGCGCAGGTGGAGCACAGCGTGAAGGAAGAAGGCGCTTTTACCGTGGCAGATTTCCTGCTCCGCCGCACAAATGCAGGCCTCATGTCCTGCCAGGGATTGGACGCAGTGGAGACGGTGGCGCAGGAGATGGGACGGCTACTTAAGTGGAGCCAGGCTGAGCAGAGGCGGCAGGTTGAAGACTACCGCGCCAGCGCTGCTCTGGGCCAGCATTTCAGGGACGGCTCAGGAAAGAAGTCAAGCAAGTCTAAAAAGGTTTGACACCCCAGGCCGGCTGTGCTAACTTTTAAGTCTTGGCAGCGTAGCTCAGTGGTAGAGCAGGGGACTCATAAGCCCTTGGTCGCAGGTTCAAATCCCGCCGCTGCCACCAATCCTCCGCCAAATTGCCATTTAGAGCCGAAGGCATGGTCAATTAGCGAATACATTAGGCCTATGCCTTTCATTATGGGTGAACATACATCCCGATGATTACGCTATCTGGTAGGTAGTATTACATCCTATGAACCTGCTATTATGGTCATGTGGTTAGATTGTGAGTAATATAACTATTGGTGGTAATCACAGTTTCTATATAGATGGAAAACAAGACTAGTAGAAAAGAGCTCCAGATTATTCCGGGTGTAGGTCCAAGTATCGCTCAAGATCTCATCGATTTGGGGTATAACCATGTCTCAAAACTGAAAAAGGCTGATCCCGAATCAATGTACCAAAGTCTATGCGAACTTAGAGGTCAACAAATTGATCGTTGTGTTCTTTATGTGTTTCGATGTGCTGTCTATTTTGCCAGCTCTAAAATACATAATCCTGAATTATTGAAATGGTGGCACTGGAAAGATAAAAAATGACGAACTCCAAATATTTGTTGCAATTAGGTTGGGATTCATTTTTCGAGAAACACTTCCAGGCGGTGAAGGTGACCGGATCGATTCCCGCTAGAGTTGTCTCCGAATCTAAAGGCTCTTTTCAGGTATCTAGCGAATATGGTGAATTAACTGCCAAGATTTCTGGCAAAATGAGATATCGTGTCAGTGAAGAAAACCAATATCCGGCGGTCGGAGATTGGGTGGTTATTAAACCACTAATCAATGAGCGGAAGGGCATAATTCAAGCTGTACTGCCGAGAAAGAGCAAATTTTCCAGGAAAGTCGCTGGAGAACTAACAGAAGAACAAATAGTATCTGCAAATGTAGATACTGTTTTTATTGTAAGCGGCCTGGATGGGGGCAGAAATTTCAACCTTCGAAGAATTGAGCGATACCTTACGCTTGCATGGAACAGTGGAGCTACACCTGTTATTGTTCTGAACAAAGTTGACCTCTGCCCCGCTGTGAATATTTATGTTCGGAGTGTCGAGGATATTGCACAGGGCATATCCATTCACCCTGTAAGCGCTAAGGAACGAATAGGATTGGATACACTAAGTAATTACTTGACTGAAGGTCATACAGTCGCTTTTTTGGGTTCTTCTGGGGTCGGCAAGTCTGCTCTCATTAATGCTTTGCTTGGCATCGAAAGGCAGAAAATAGGTGATGTCCGCCAAGGTGACCGTATGGGTATACATACTACGACCAAACGAGAACTCATTTTTCTGCCTACTGGAGGAATGGTAATTGATACACCTGGAATGAGGGAGATACAGATGTGGGCTGGAGAAGAGAATCTTCAAGGGTCATTTAACGACATCGAGATGCTAGCCGAGAAATGTCGCTTCAGTGATTGCAGTCACAGTGTAGAATCAGGTTGTGCTGTAAGAGAAGCCATCGACCATGGCAATCTGGACCCAGCAAGATTAGAAAGTTATCGTAAATTACAGGATGAGTTGAACTACTTGGCCTTTAGGAAAGAACATAGTACGCGTCTGTATGAAAAGCTGAGGTGGAAGAAAATAGCTAAATGGTCAAAAGAGTTAGGAAATAGACCCTAAGCTTGTCCTAATACCGTTCCCAAGGGAGTGCACTGCTACACCTGAAAATAACTGATCCAGATGTGATGTTAGACAGGGAGATTAGGCCTACGTTTTTTATTGTGGGTTAACATACATCCCGATATTTGTTCAAGGGAGAAGTCTTTAGCGGTGCAGTGATATAATAACCGAGGCTGGTACTCATAAGCCCTTGGTCACTGGTTCAATCCCAGTCGCTGCCGCCGGTTCCTATCCAAAGTGTCATTGCGAGCGAAGCGTGGCAATCTCGGAGAATTAAAGAGGCTCCGTTCACCTTCTCTTTTGACCGAGGGGACTAGACCGGAATCACGCCCAGCACACCGAGTATGCCAATGACGACCCCTATTAAGCCCAGTATGCCAAGATACTTAAGCCCGTCTTTCAAATATCTGAAATAAGCGAAGAAGCCAAAGAAGGCAAAGAAGAATAATTGCCACGGGTTGTGAATTGTGAATGCCATAAACCCCAGCAGTCCCAAAAAGCCTAAAAATCCATTCGTCCATCGTCCAGAACTATTTCTATCCATGATGTCATTAT
>Ga0214474_1001119_pt1 | contig 12525 bp, 3 predicted proteins | sample RVTome_2_FD_187335 | JGI IMG/M metagenome (GOLD analysis project Ga0214474, IMG submission 187335) | Soil microbial communities from uranium-contaminated site in the Upper Colorado River Basin, Wyoming, United States - RVT95D214 HiSeq ...
GTTGGTCGATGATAAGGTATCCTATCACCGATGATAACAAACAAAAGAACGAAAAAAGGAAAGGTTTTGATGGGGCGAGCAGAGCCCGCCCTTCGGGTTTCATTCCTCTTTGTGCCTGCGGACTGCTACCAGCAGAACGACCACTGATGCCAAGGCCATCGCCGCTAGCGCTGGAGCGGAGTCGGCTATCGACGCCGGACCCACAGTGCCCCTAAGGGTCGCTTCAGATCCAGGCGTTGACGCAGAGGCCGCTACGGGCACCACATTGAACTCGATCCACGGGGTACCATGGTACAGGACGTTGCCCGCCAGGATTGGAGCAGGCGTCGTTGTCCCGGACTTGTGCCTGAAGTTGTCGAAGTTCATTGGCCCGACCAGCGTGAGAGTCTTCGTGGCAGAGTTCCAGTACGGCGAGATATCCGGCTGACCCACTTCGTTCGGGGCCGTCCTGAAGTAGCCCAGGTCCAACATACCGTCTCTCCTGATCGCGTTGATCCCGGACAGATCGCCTTCCGCCGCGGCAATTATGGTCGCTTCAGGCAGCGCAACCCCCTTGTATCCAGGAACGACCGTCGTCGGCGCCTGGATGATCAACTTCTCGTTCTCAGACAGGTTGAACCAACCGGGGGTCTGCTCGTACGGTATCTTGGTACCGAAGAGCGTGTCACCCGCGTTCCAGCTCGTGTAGAACAAGCTTCTGTACGGGGTGTACTGCGACTTCTTGCCGAGCTTGGTTATGTAGTCGATCTTCGCCGGCTCCCAGACCCATGCGTTGTCGTCGGCCAAGGTCTTGTTCTGCTTCACCGCGTGCAGGCTGTACTGGCACACGAAGTCAGCGACAACGTCTGTCAAGCCCTTGTCGCTGTACTCTGCGCTCAGGGTGAAGTCCTCCATGTAGGTCTCGAGCGCGCAGAGCTTGGTCTCGACAAACCATCTCGTCATCAGGATCTCGTAGCCGAGTGCGATGTGGCCGATGGTCAGCGTGACGCTTCCATCCGCCTCTTCCGCCATCGTCATCCAAGTTCCACCGTTGATGTCGTATGGCCACTCGTATCCGCAGAAGATGTCCAGTCTGACATTGCCCTCGCTGAGGACCCAGCTGACCCAGTTCGTCTTGTAGGTCGCTCCGTTCGCGGTCCACCATGCGGCCGGGTCCGCGGACGTCGGCATGTTCAGCCACTGCTCAGCTGCCTGCCGGTTCATGTTCACGGTGTAGACAGTCCCGAGGTCGTATCCATCTGCGCCCGACCTGTACAGGAACGCGTCTCCAGGCCATCCAGCGAAGCTGCCCCATGTCGGGATCCAGTAGTCAGCCCACGATGTTGGGTCGATGTACTGGAACCTGATATCGACATTCGCGGAAGCTCCGGCCACCGTCGGACCGAACACGGGCATGAACTCGGGCTTGTTGACCGACAGGGTGCTCTGGTTCCTTTCGTCGAACGAGAACCTGTATGGCGCATAGAAGATGCTCGAGTAAGGCGACAAAGCGCTCTTCGAAGGCCAGAACATCATCGTGTTCATTCCAGGCTCACTGGACAGCACAACATCCGTCAGGTAGAAGGACCATCTCGGCCCCCACCACCAGCCCCAAGGCTCCTGGAACATGTCGTACAGTCTGAAGGTCTTCTCAGGCACCGGGATGGGTTCGGCAACGACGATATCCATCGCTGCGCTTCCGCTGGCCCCGTGGTCATCCGTCACAGTCAGCGACACCGAATATGTGCCGCCAACGGCGTAGGTGTGAGTCACGGTTACACCGGACCCGGTCAAGCTGTCTCCGAAGTTCCATGCGTAGGTCGTGATAGTCGCGTCATCGAGCGAGCCCGATCCGCTCAGGGTCGCCGTCAGGTCGACTATCGACACGACGTTGATTATCGCAGTCGGAGGCGAGTTCTCGCTCGGCGACACGCTCTTGCTAACCGTGGCGGTCTTGCCGCCAGTGTCTGTAACGGTCAGCGTGATCATGTACGTCCCGGGCAACACGTATGTGTGCGAGTCCATGACTCCAGAACCGCTGGAGCCATCGCCGTAGTTCCACGTCCAGGAGACTATCCCTTGGGCGTCAGTCGACCCGCTCGCGTCGACGAAGATCGTCATGTAGTCCTTCGTCGTCGTGAACGATGCGATAGGCGGCGTGTTGTAGGTCACAGCCACGTTCTTCGTGATTACGCCCGTGAGTCCGTCATCGTCCGTCACGGTCAATGTGACCGCGTACGTCCCGCTGGCGGCGTAGGCGTGCGCCGCAGTCATGCCAGAGCCAGTCGCTCCATCACCAAAGTTCCACGCCCAAGAGACTATCGTTCCATCTGCGTCTGTCGATCCAGAGGCGTCGAACGACACAACCTCCCAGCTGGCGGACCATGTGAACGCGGCCGTCGGCTGCGACACGGCTGTCACGCTCTGCGTTGCCGTGTCCGTTAGCCCGTCGTTGTCCGTCACCGTCAGCGTTATGGTGTAGGTTCCTGCCGCTGCATACGTGTGCGATGCGGTTACACCGGTCGCTGATCCTCCGTCACCGAATGCCCATGAGTACAACGCGATGGTTCCGTCTGGATCGGACGAGGTCGATGCGTCAACCTGAACTGCCAGGTTGTTCACCGATGCGGTGAACGCAGCCAATGGCGGTTCTTTCGGCATCTCCAAGGTCACTACTTGCGACATAGAGTCCGTCTGTCCCTTTGCGTCCGTCACGGTCAGCGTGATGGTCACTTCGAGCGGCTGCTCCGCAGAATCGACCAACGTGACGTGCATCGTCATGTACGACCCCATTGGTGTTGGCACGGCCGACTCGTTCCAGCCGATCATCGTTCCCTTAGTTGCCGTGATGTTGATCAAGTCACCCGCGAGGAAATCGCTGGGCAGCGACCAGAGGTTGAACCTGTAGAGCCCGGTCGTGGCGCTCGAAGTGATCTCACCCCACTCGCCCGTCCTGGTGTTGGTGACCTTCACAACGCAGCTAGTAAGCACGGCGCCGTCAGTATCGTACGCGTAGCCTGCGACATAGTATGGCGGAGGCTCGGCGTTGATGATCACGCCACTGGTCTGGGCGGCCGCAGCGACAGCATACGTGTGCGTCGCGGTCACGCCGGAGCCGGTCGATCCGTCGCCCCAATCCCACGAGTAGCTCGCTATGCCGTGGTCATCGGTCGATCCCGATGCGTCAACGGATACGGTGAGTCCATTCACAGTGTATGTGAACGAAGCATCAGGTGGGTCGTCCCGCTCTTCCACGGTCACGAGCTTCGTGGTCGAGCCTGTCAGTCCGTGGTCGTCAGTGACCGTCAGCGTGACGGTGTAGCTTCCGCTCGCAGCGTATGTGTGCGTGACAGATACTCCGGATCCGGTCAAGCCATCTCCGAAGTTCCATGCGTACGACGCTATCCCGGAGTCGTCAGTCGACCCCGACCCGCTCAATGTCACAACGAGATAGTTCGTGGACACGAGCGTGATTGCCGCAATCGGAGATGTGTTCGGGACCACTGAGACGCTCATCGAAGTCGTCGAGCTCTTGCCGCCCGTGTCGACCACGGTCAGCGTAACCAGGTAGGTCCCGGCCGCCGCATATGTGTGCGAGTCCATGACTCCTGAGCCGCTTCCGCCGTCGCCGTAGCTCCATGCGTAGGATGCTATGCCGAAGTCGTCCGTGGACGCGCTCGCGTCAACGAAGACGTCCAAATAGTCCTTGGTCACGGTGAACGACGCGACAGGCGGGTTGTTGAACGTCACGGTCACGGTCTGAGTGATTGAATCCGTGAGGGCATCGTTGTCCGTTACCGTCAGCGTCACCGCGTAGCTGCCACTCGCAGCATATGTGTGCGTCGCGGTCATGCCGGAACCCATAGATCCGTCGCCGAAGTTCCACGCCCACGTAGTTACAGTTCCGTCAAGGTCGTCTGATCCGGACCCGTCGAACGACACAACCTCCCAACTAGCAGACCATGTGAACGCTGCCGTTGGCGGGATGGGTTCGTGAACGACATCGACGATCACGCTGTCCGTGCCCGTCATGCCTTCGTTGTCCGTCACTGTAAGGGTTATGGTGTAACTCCCGTCGGAGGCGTACGTGTGCGATGCGGTTGAGCCGGTTGCGACAGCGCCGTCACCGAAGGTCCAGGCCCATGACTGGATCGTGCCATCGAGGTCGTACGAGCCCGAGCCGTCCACATTCACTGTGAGCCAGTCGGGTGTGTACGAGATCACGGCGAACGGGGCCTTTGGCTCCTCGTTCACCAGGACCCACTTCTCTGCGTATCCCGTCATTCCTTCGTTGTCGGTAACGGTCAGCGCTATCAGGTAGTTGCCTTCCGCGGTGTATGTGTGCGTAGCAGTAACTCCCATGCCAGTCGAACCGTCTCCGAAGTTCCATGCGTACGATACAATCGTTCCATCAGGGTCGTTCGATGCCGATGCATCAACGCTCACCGCGAGGAAGTCCGTGCCTACCGAGAAACTCGCGATCGGTGGCTCCGGTGGCTTCTGCGCCGTCACCGTCGTAGAGGCAGTGCCCGTCAGCATGTCTGCGTCTGTCACCGTCAGAGTGATCAGGTAGTCGTTCTCAACCAAGTATGTGTGCGTCGCGATCATTCCCGTTGCCGCAGCTCCGTCTCCGAAGTCCCAGGCATATGTGATTGCGCTGCCGTCAGGATCATAGGATGCAGAGGCGTCTACGCTCACAGTCATCCAGTCCATGGTTGCGTCGAAAATCGCAACAGGCGCGATGCGCTCGTGAGCGACATCGACCATCTGGCTTGCGGTGCCCGTGAGGTCGTCGTTGTCCGTCACCGTCAAAGTGATCTCGTACTTGCCGTCGGCCGTGTAGATGTGTGTTGCAGACACTCCTGCAGCCACAGCGCCGTCTCCGAAGGTCCATGCGTACGACACGACCATCTCGTCGTCTGAGGACGCAGAGCCGTCTACAGTGACCTCAAGGAAGTTCTTCGAGACTGTGAAGCTCGCAGTCGGATTGACAGGCTGCTTCACTGCGTCGACGTTGATTGTCTTGGTCGCCGTAAGGCTGTCGTCGTCCGTAACGGTCAATGTGATAGCATACGTGTTCTCGACGGCGTATGTGTGCGTCGCTGTGACGCCCGTCGCGGAAGCACCGTCGCCGAAGTCCCAAGCATACGACACGATGATGCCATCTGGGTCATACGAAGCGGTTGCGTCAACACTGACGTCCATCCAGTCCATCGTCGGGGTGAACAGGGCGACCGGCGGTGACGGAGGCGCGAACACCTCGACTACCTGCGAAGTTGATGCGCTGAGCAGGTCGTCATCCGTCACAGTCAAAGTCACTGTGTAGGTTCCCTGGATAAGGTAGAGATGAGTTGCGGTCACTCCCGAACCCGTTGTGCTGTCGCCGAAGTTCCAGTCGTACGACATGATTATGCCGTCGTCTGTGGACCCGGATGCGTCAACGCTCAGGGTCAACCAGTCAGCGGACCATGTGAACGACGGCACCGGTGGTACCGGTTCCATCATCGCGTGCACTTGAACCATGCTTGAGCCCGTGAGGCCTTCATTGTCCGTCACCGTCAGGGTGATCCAGTAGTAGCCCTCAGCGAGATATGTGTGGGTCGCGGTCATTCCAGAGGCCGTCGCACCGTCGCCGAAGTCCCAATCGTACGATTCAATCAAGATGTCATCGTATGAATCAGAACCGTCGACGCTGACGTCCATCCAGCTCATCGTGTGCTTGATCACCGCGACGGGGTTCTTTGGCTCGTGGTTCACTGTTACATCCTGCGACTGGGTTCCTACTAGGTCCCTGTCGTCCGTTACGGTCAGCGTTATCGTGTATGTCCCGTCCATGGAATACGAATGCGCAGCAGTGACACCAGCAGCGGTCCCTCCGTCTCCGAAGTTCCATGCGTAGGATGCGATCATGTGGTCATCATATGACCCGGTTGCATCCACTGTCACATCCAGCCAAAGCTTCGAGATTGTGAACATCGCTACGGGTGTCGGGTTGGACGCCACCGTGACATCTGCCATTGCGGAGTCCGTCTGCGTGATCGTATCCGTGACTGTCAGCACGACGGTGTATGTCCCGGACATCGAATACTCGTGAGTCACCATGGCTCCGGATCCGGTCATCCCATCGCCGAAATCCCAATCGTGGCTCACGATCCCATTGTCATCGGACGATGCTGAGGCGTCGAAGGATGCCACAAGATAGTCGACTGCATACGAGAACTGAGCCGTAGGCATACGGTCTACGTATGGCTCGACAGTTGCCTCCTGCATCGCTGTGCCAATGCCACCGTCGTTATCCGTCACGGTGAGGGCAATCGTATATGTCCCGCCCATGGCGTATGAGTGCATTGCCGTCGGAAGCGCGGACACCTCATCGGCTGAGCCATCGCCCCAGTTCCACGAATAGGCCACGATTGTGCCGTCGGGGTCGTAAGAATCCGAAGCGTCAACGTTCACGTCGAGGTAATCCTTCAATACGGTGAACGAAGCGATAGGCATTTGGTTCGGCGGTTCCTCAACTGGAACATCTTTGCTCAAGCTTCCCGTGCTGCCAAGGTTGTCAACTACTGTCAAGGTGATTGTGTAGACCCCAGCCATGGCGTATGTGTGAACGGCTGTTACACCCGATCCGTCGGATCCATCTCCCCAATCCCAGACATACTCGAATATCGATCCATCTGGATCTGGATCATATGATGCCGACGCGTCCACACTCACCGTGAGATAATCCGCGGTCCATGTGAAATTCGCAACGGGTGACTTGTTCGCAGCGAACTCATCGGAGATCACCGCATACGATTGCCTCGGTCCGTTTGGCGTGGCGGTGATTTCGTACAAATGCCCCTTCGCCATCATGACAGTGTTCGAGTGAACAATTCCAGATGGATAGGCGTCGTAGGCTGCAAACCTGATCCTCTGATGCAGCACTTGCTCAAGGGCTCCAGAAGTGTTGTCATAAACGTCCAATACAATCGATCTGAGCCCGTAGTTGTCCAGTTTGGCTGTCCAGACTCCATAATCCATAGGTTCGTAAGTCCAAGTCATGGCGCTTGCTCTCGGTCCTTGTGGTCCCTTCACGATGACATAGTCGCCACCTGAGACCATGGGGACCAGAGCAACGAGAACCATGACAGCGCACATCAGAATCGCTGTTGCTGTCCTTCTCAACTGTGTTCCTCCCCTTGTGATTCCCACTGGAGAAAATCAAGGCAGGTCTGAGGACACGCTCCCCCTCAATGTACCCCGACTATCCCCGAGCAGAGGTATTCCCAACTCTCCAAAACGTGAAGCAACGCGATTGTATAAAACCATTTGCTATTACTGGCCCCCCTGACTCGACTGTCGTTTATCGAACGTCGTCGTCACCAAATTGTCAACTAATATGCAGGTTCGATTGGGGTTGACCCGTGCCCTGATGCCCATCGGCCTCTTCTACTGTATTATAGTATGATTCATAGTCCAGAGCGTCGATTTCCTGCAATCCAGTTCGAGGGCCGATCTGTTAGTCAAGTAGTCTGGACACCGAAAGAACAATGTGGTAGAACTTACAATCCGGGTAGTCAGTATACGATAGCTTAAGGGGAACAACAGTCCGAAGGAGATTGTCTGTCGGGCTGCATTGAAGTCGATTGGGACATCGTACGGGGGAGGTATAGCTGAGCAAGAAGCTACTGGTGAGCATTTCGTTTGTCGCACTCCTAGTCACCAGTTCGTTCGCGGCGGTGGATTGGAGTTCGGAGAACCTATGGTCGCTTTCACCCGCCTCGGCCACCAACCAGTCTCCGGTCCCTCTGATGGGCATAGGAGTTTACTATCTCACGATATGGGCAGATGCCAACGCCAGTTACGACCCAGATGGTACGATTGTCTCCTACTCCTGGGACTGGGGCGATGAGACTCCTGCAAGGACGGGAGTCCAGGCATCGCACACCTACGAGTATCCATGTGTCGGTCGACAGAAAGGGTACTTGGTAACACTCACAGTTGTCGATGATCTAGGGGCGAAGGCCACCAAGACCGGGACCGTGCGAGTCGAGCAGGCGCCCGGGAAGCCCCCGTGCGCGGAATTCACATACTCAGAGTACGGCCTGATCGTGACAGTCGACGGAACCATGAGCTACGACCCAGATGGAACGGTAACAAAGCACACCTGGACTTGGGGGGACGGGACACCAACGGACTACGGTGCAGTCTTCACGCACACGTACTCTTCACCCGGAACGTACATCATAAGACTCACCGTGAAGGATAATTCATCGCTCGTCTCATGGATTGACACAGCTGTCGACGTGGACCTACGTCCGCTTGAGCCCATCGCCTCGTTCATATCGTCGGCTTCGTATCTCACGGTGACGGTTGATGCGAGCGCTAGCTACGATCCAGATGGGGCGATTGTGTCGTATCTCTGGGATTGGGAGGATGGTTCGGACTACGGGTCTGGAGTAGTGGCTATTCACACATATGCCTCAGACCACGAGGGGAGGCGGCCAGGAGTCTACTTGATCGACCTGATGGTCACAGACGAAACGGGCTTGTCGGGCTGGTCCCAAGCGGTCGTGCCAGTCGTCGCACCGAAACCGCCCGTCGCTGTCTTCAGCTCGAATGTCACCGACCTGCGTGTGGCCGTCGATGCGCGCAGCTCGTATGACGTCGATGGTTCCATCGTGGGGTATTCCTGGGGTTTCGGAGATGGCACAGGCGCGACCGGAGCGATTACCACCCATGACTACGCACAATCGGGCACCTTCCTCGTCACTCTAACGGTTACAGACAACACTGGGCTCAAGAACAGCACCAGCCAATCAGTGACCGTAGCCGCGTCAAACCCGCCGCTGGCCTTCTTCACATATTCTACATTTGGTTTGACAGTTTCCACTAGCGCTCGTCTGTCCATCGATGATGGCACGATCGTGAGTTTCGCATGGACATGGGGTGACGGAACGACTGGTGTCGGGTCTGTCACGTCTCATGCCTATGCTATTCCTGGCACGTACGATGTGACTCTGACGGTCACTGACGACAGTGGGCTGACCGACTCGGTCTCGCATTCCGTTGGTGTCGACTACATGCCTCCGGTGGCATCATTCGTGACGTGTGGACTGTACCAGGCAGTCGAAGTCTTCGGAACCGGGTCTACCGACCCCGACGGCACGATAGTCAGCTACCGTTGGAGCTGGGGTGACGGAACCAATGACTCTAGCGGAGTGTATTCGGCCCACGCATACGGAACTCCAGGCACATTTTCGATCACGCTTACCGTAACTGATTCCACGGGCATCAGCTCTTCTTTGTCGAAGTCCTTTGTGGCGACTGCGCCGCCACTACCCACGAATCGGTTCTCAGCTTCTGCGAAGATCGACGGCACAACCGCAGGGACGACTCAGAGGGCGGCTGCCATCATTGCTGTTGGGTCCACGCTCTACTCGGCGTGGGAGGATAGACGGGATGGCAGAGGACAGATATACGTTTCGAAATCCACGGACCGAGGCATGACATGGTCACCTGGAGTCCTCGTGAGCGGCTCTGCGTATGTAAGTGCGTCCCAGCAGGCCCCGTCCATAGCGGTCGGACCTGATGGAGCTGTCTATGTCGCGTGGCAGGAGAACAAATCCGGTGGTCTCAACGTCAATGTGTACCTCGCGAGGTCGGACAATGGTGGTCTCACATTCGGGCCCGCAGTCCGTATCGACGATACTGGGATTACATTCAGCTGGCAGGAGTCTCCCATAGTTGCCGTCAACATCAAGGGCGTCGTTGTGGTGGTGTGGAAGGATGACAGAGGGGGATCCCCCAGGGTTTATGCCGCCCGCTCGGCCAACAAAGGAGATACGTTCTCCGCCAACTTCAGGATTGATGACGGAGTCGGGACCAACGTCGCGACCGGCTCGCCATCGCTAGCTGTTGACGATGTCGGCCGGTTCTACATTGCGTGGAACGACAATCGGGACATGAACAGCAACATATATCTCTCGAGGTCGACGGACAACGGGATAACGTTCTCCGGTTCGATCCGTGTTGATGATACAGGGCCGGCAACATTCTCGCAAGGGAGCCCAACAGTTGCGGCCTCTGGAGATGGCTTTGTGTGTGTTGTCTGGAGGGACCAGAGGAGCGGCCTCTTCGATATCTACTCCGCTTCATCCAATAATGGCGGCGTGAGTTTCGGCTCCAATGTGCTCGTCGCATCGGCATCGGCGCAGACAGACGTGATTGCGCCGCGAGTGACGACGGATGCGTGGAAGAACGTCTACGTTGTCTGGACATCCATCAACAGTGCGGACTCCTCGATTCGGTTCACGATGTCGCACGACCTCGGGTTGACATTCCTTAAGGACTCGCTTGTTTCTGACGCTCCCCAGGAGACCTACTGCACTGTCCCGCAGTTGGCCGTGGATCTTCAGGGTGGGGTGCACATCGTCTGGACGGATGACCGCACTGATGAGGGCGACATTCGCTATTCCTTCGGCAGCTTCACGATATCATACGCTCGTCAACCCACGAATCTGCAGACATCTTCGACAGGGTCCGCCTCGGAACTCGCGCTAGGGGCCTTCCAGAGGAAATGAGAGCCTTAGATACTTCCCTGTACATATGTCAAGATAGCTCATTGAGGCCGGTTGCAGGGTATCCAGACTACTACCAAAGGCTTAAGAATCGATTAGTTCATCTACCTGCAATCCTAGCTCATGAACCCCGTTTGTGGAGGGGACCTATCAATGGCTGAAGACGACCTGATGAAAGTCAAAGTCTGCTTCATCGGCGACGCAGGCGTTGGAAAGACTAGCCTGATCAAGCGGTTCGTCCTGGATGTCTTCGACGACAGGTACATCGCGACGATCGGGACAAAGGTGACCAAGAAGATCGTGGACGTCCAAAGTCCTGCTGGCCAAGCCAAGGTGATGATGCTCGTCTGGGACATAATGGGCCAGAAGGGTTTCAGGGAGCTCCTCCGGGAAGCCTATTTCTTCGGCGCGCATGGTGCGATCGCCGTGTGCGATCTCACGAACAAGGAGACCCTGGAGGAGCTGAGGTACTGGATCAAGGCTCTGACTGACGTTGCTGGCGACGTGCCGATAGTCTTCGCGGGCAACAAGGCGGACCTCGAGAACGACCGCGTCATTAAGGACCAGGATCTGCAGGATCTGGCCGCCAAGTACAAGGCTAAGGCGTTCATGACAAGCGCGAAGACCGGCCAGAATGTCGAGAACGTGTTCAAGAACCTTGCTCTCGCCATGTCTGAGAAGATGAAGGAACAGTAGCCCTCTTCAACCGTTCCCAGACATGATAATAACCTGAGAACGCTTATAAGCCCAGCATAGGCTATGAATTAGCCACTTACATTGGGGTCTGAACGGCCGTGCAGGGTGGCAACCGTCTTATAGCTCTGAGCGTCACAGATAACGGCATACTGATGAGACCACTCATAGTGCTGTTCGTCCTCCTCCTGCTCGCCTCATCGTTCGTCCCGCTCTCGGACGTCTCCACTGAGCCCGCGAGGGCAGAATCCCTTCCCTCTTCGACCAAGGTCTTCCATCTGCACGACGGCAGCGTGCTTCAGGCGCTCCAGTATGACTGGATGAACGCCACTGGTCCCTACAATCCCTTGAGAAATGATTACGACGGAGACGTGTCGGAAGGCATCACGATCAGAAAGAACGTTCCTCCGCAGCGCTGGCACCACTGGATACTCGAGCCAGGGGCTGGATCCGACATCGTCCTCATAGACGAGCTCACCGCAAACGTGTGGGCGAGGTCAAGGGACAACGAATCCACCTCTCAGATCACGGCCATATTCTTCGACATCGTTGCGGGGCAATTCACGAGTCCAGATTCCGGGACTGAGATAGGCCGCGTAACGATACCATTGACGGGCCCCGTCTACTCGCAGTTCCAGCTCTACACTCTTTCCGTTCCCATTGTTTCGTATACACTGCCGGTGGGGCATTTCCTCACACTCACCCTGCAACGCGGAGATTCGCTGAACGACGGCCTGATCGTCCACTTCGACAAATCGGACTATGATTCCACTGTTGTGATTCAGACGACGACCTCCGTGTCTATGGATGTCGCCTGGACGGAGGATGAATGGGGTGTTGCCCGCTCGGTCTTCTCGGACCAGGAGAACCCTGTGGTTTGGGCGAACGTCTCGGACCCGTTCGGGGTCTGGGACCCAATGGTGAATCAGTCCTTCGTTAGTGCGAAGGTGAGCGTGTCATACTCCGGGAACGGGAGCTTGTATTCCGGGCCGACGTCGACGGACCTCGTCATGATGGGGCCTGCGCCAATCCCATATTGGAACCTATCCAAGATTTCACTGCCTACTTTGCCTGCTGGCCTCTTCACGGTCAATGTCTCAGCTTGGGATTCGCAGGGTAGTCCTTCGTGGCTTAACCTCTCTCTCACGATCGTCGCTGTGGACCATTTCGGCGTATCGACCCCAACGCACATCCAGGCGGGAAGGATGTTCCCCATGTCCGTTACGGCTCTTGATTCGTCTGACCTGATCATCGAGAATTGGGTGGGCACCGTCTCGCTGGTCGCGTATGA
>Ga0214474_1001120_pt1 | contig 12518 bp, 23 predicted proteins | sample RVTome_2_FD_187335 | JGI IMG/M metagenome (GOLD analysis project Ga0214474, IMG submission 187335) | Soil microbial communities from uranium-contaminated site in the Upper Colorado River Basin, Wyoming, United States - RVT95D214 HiSeq ...
ATGGTTGCCATTCCGATAGATGCTTCCAAGAGGCTATCGGACCTGGCATATTCAGCCAATTCCAATGCCATCTTGCGGGTGAGGCTCCCAACATCTCTTACACCTCGCTCATGGGAAGGCCCTTCGTCTCTGAAGGTGGAGGAGAGACCGCAGTGTTTGCTGATCACCGCCGTCCAGAAGACACAGGTATGGACACTCTTCACTGGAAAGTCATTCCCTTTGAGGCCTCCTATGAGATCATCGAGTATTTTCATCCTTCTTGACCTCCAACAGCTTCGCCCGATGTCTCTGTTCTTTTTCCTCGCAAAATTCTGTCAGGCCATTCTCCTTTTTCCGCGTAGATCAGTTTGGATTGCCCGGTAGGACTCTTCTGTCCCACGACCTTTTTAAAACGCCCTCCTAATATCGTCTCTTCTTCTCCGAGAAACTTCCTCGCATCCTTTGCGCCGAGAAACAAGATACGGATATAAAAGAGCAAACGAGGAATTCGTCTCTGGGGCTTGGCATGTTCCATCAGACAGAATCTGCCGCCATCCATTAAAACTCTTGCCACCTCATTGATCGCCTCTGCCCTTTCATATCCCTTCAATTCATAAAAGGCATGTGAGCAGGTAACCCCATGAAAGGAGCATTCCTTGAAGGGGAGTTGACTGGCATTTGCTTGCACCAGGTGGAGTCCATCGATCTTGGAATTTTTGGCTTTTCCCTTAGCTTTCTCAATCATCCCGCGTGAAAAATCGAGACCGATCACCATACCCTTTTCCCCTACCTGTTTAGCCAATTCGATGGCTACCGAACCCGTACCGCTGCAAAGGTCCAAAGCCCTGTCTCCTTTCGATAGATTTGCCTTCTCGCTGATAAATCTTCGGAGCGAGCCCTCGATATCCCGGGAATGCAACCGGATGATGAAGTCGTAGAAATTAGAAAAAATATCATAGTAGAACTGCCTCAGGGAAATCATGTGGAGCCCTTTTCTTGCCTTGATTTGACTCAATAACAGGGTTCAAAATGGCCAAGGCAAAATCTTCGGAATCGACTCCCGGGGATTCAATTCCCCTCTCTCCGCATAAACGGGATTCCCGATCCCTTGCAATATTTAAGATCCACTTCCTGCTCGGCATCCTGGAAATATCCAATGCTCACCAGAGGGCTTTGGGGTGAGACGATGACAAGGGACTCGATGCCCATTCGTGCAAGGGCATGGAAGATGAGCATGGACTGCTGTTCAGGAAGTTTACCGAGATCAAATAGAAACATATTCCTCTCTTTACTCTCGTAATGTGGCAATAAGCCTCTTGGGTTTCAAAAAGAGATCCAAGGCGTCGGAAATATTCTTCACAATGATATCTGCATTCTTTATCGCAGAAAAAGACGCTCCCTCATCCCCCAACACGGCAATGCTCAAAGCGGCTTCCTTCAAAATGAGCTGATCATTGTTTCCGTTCCCGATAGCAACCGTCCTTGTTGGGTCAAGGGATTCCATAACTCTTAATTTTACTTCAGTGCTATCTTTTTCCGAGACCTTCAACAATTCAGCCTTTACATCTGAACTTTCTTCGCCTGCAGTCCCCTGAGTATCAGCCGTGAGTATATAGATTTTCACCCCATGGGATAGGCTGTTTATTTTCTCTTTCACTTCTGAAGGAATTATTCCATCGGTCGCTATCGTCCCATTCAGATCCAAGACGATATTTTCAATCTCCATATCTCCCCAACCAGGGATATTAATTTCTATCATATTACCTTGTATCACCTCCCCCCTAACCCTCCCCTGTCAAAAGGGGAAGGAAGGTTAGTAATTTAAACCTCCAGAACACTGCCGACGCATCCATAAAAGAATCGGTCTCCAAATTCCTGCTGAAGTCGAAAGGCCGCTTTCATTCCCGTGCAATGGGAGACGCCGATTTTCCCGATCTCCATCCTCTTGAGAGATTTGATGGATTCTTCCAACTGTTCGGGAGTTAAAAAATCTAAGTGAGTGCCACCCAGTATCGAATGGAATTTTTCTTTTCCCATTTTGTTGATGACGTGGTTAATGATATTGATCATCCCTGAATGAGCACACCCAAGAATCAGAACGATCCCTTTATCCGTATCCAGAATAAGGGATTGGTCATCTAAAAAGAGATCGTTAGTCATGGCGCCATCCATTTCACTGAAAAGTCTTGGATCAGGCTTTTCAAAATTGGTTTGCCTTGGCACTTCCCCTGTTAAAAACAATCCCTTCTCCACCTCTGTAAAATCTGTATTGAAAACAAAATTGGCTCCCAGGGACTCCAAATATCTCTTTTTATAAAGAATGCCTATGAACCTTTTTATTTCTCTGTCTTCCTCCTTGAGGACTGCAATCCGGTCTAAGAAGACATGGAGATGGGCATGGACATCCACTTTTCCCTTTAATCTGAGTACTTCCGGCAGCCCTCCGGTGTGGTCATAATGACCATGGCTTAAAAAGATCTTTCGTATGCTCTTCAAATCTTTATTCAGAGCGAGACTGTTTGGCACGATGGAACGGCCACTGCCCGTGTCGAAGAGATAATTCCCCTTATCCGTTTCAATAAAAGCAGAAAACCCGTGTTCACCAGAACCAACCAACCGGCCCACCAGATTTTCACAGAGGATGGTTATTCTCATTTTCATAGGCTTTTCTTCTTCTGTCCTTCCATATCCAAATGACGGCTGCCAATATCAAAACACCAAGATATAAACTGCGTATTCCGGGATACATAATGGTTGATACTGCCTGAGATTGGACTAACACATCGTAACATCCCCCCACCCCCCAAAAGAAGGGGTAAATCAGAAACACACTATTTCCAATACGAAATACACTGGCATACATGACCCCCACGAAGAAGAGTTTCCCAAATTCAGACTGGAAACCGGCGTGGTGTAAAGAATAGAAGAGAGCGGCAAGAAGAATTCCAGGGACAATCCCAAAGGCCCGTTCGAAAAGGGTCCTCTGGAAACCATAGAAGAATACCACTTCAAAAATGCCCGCGAGTAAAATGTAGGCAACCTTTAACCCTGTTGAGACGTCAAACCGGAAATCCACGGGTGGAGTCTCTGAAATAAGCAGGAGAAGCAAAAGCCCACCGAGGACCAAGCTGATCGGAGAAAAGACGTGCCATCTTTTGAAGGTTAATCCGAATTCGGCAAAGGTATTCCCGGACCGATGAATGAAAAGGAGCGGGAAAAGAATGCCTACCAAGAAGATCATTCCTATATCTCTTAGGATAATAGCTATCCAAGGCATATCACGAGTGGGTATCATGGCCACCGACAGGGCAAGAACGATAAGTCCTGCGATGGCAGAAACAAGAGTTCCTTTTGACGGATGCCATTGAAAGAGCTTTGATAATGAACCCTTGGCCAAAGATATCCCCCTTATTGAATCCCGCTAAATAACTTTTCTAAATTGCTGATCAGAGCAGGATGAAAAATCTTATTTTCGTTCATCATCTTTTAAAACCCTTATAAGGTCTCCTTTTTTTACCTCTCCACTATCGATCACCTTGCAAAAAACACCCTCTGTTGGCAGAAGGGAATATCCCTGATAACTATAAGTATGAGGCTGGGAGGGATCTTTTCCTATCTGGATCACCACGAGTTTTGCCTCACCCACTTGCAATTGAGATCCGACGGGAAGCGAGGTCAAATCAATTCCCTCCGTGGTGATATTTTCTGCAAAACTTCCGGGTTCAGCAGAAATACCTGCTTCCCGGTAGAGTTTGTGGAGGCTCTCAATCGCCAGCAGACTCACCTCTTTCTCAGCTCCAGCGTGGGAATCCCCCACCAACCCCAGTCCTTTTTGGAGAAGACCCTTGCCCACATTTTTCTTTGGATCGGTCCTTCTTTGACTTATGCATACGCCTACAACTTTCCCCGCCATTCTATGCTCCTTCGCTGATGGCTTTCTCCGTGCATTCTTCAATACAGGTTCCACAATCGACACAGGTTTCTGCGTCGACTACGGCCTTATCGTTCTCCATCTTAATGGCCTCAACCGGACAACCTTCCACACATGTACCACACCCTGTACATTTTTCCTGATCAATGATGACTGCCATGTTCCACCTCCTTTTGAATTTTTATCTTTTTATACTCCCCAATGATCCCATTGGCACAATAAATCCCACCGAAAAAAAGAACCCCCCCTCCAATCAGAAAAAGCCACATGAATACTCCAAGTCCTATCAAAATGATGGCAAGTAAAGAAATGATGTAACCGATGATCGGATAGAGGACCGCAAATCTTTTTGGCTGCTTCCGCACGGGTTCCCAATCAAAATTAATGACCTCCTGTTTATAGTGCTTCCCGATCTCTTCAAATACCTTTGGTTCCATTTCATCTCCCTGCCGACCTGAGACCTATTTTCTACTGTATGGACAGATCCTGTTCAGCCCCATTAAATGGCAAATCCCTGCTCCCGTCACCCCGTAGATCAAGTAATCCTTTCGATCATTTCGTACACCTTGCATGATGACATCGAAAGTTCCGTTGACAATGGTCGTCCCTGTGATCAGGATGGTATCGGATTGTTTGATCAACTCTTTTGTCATTTCGTTACCATCCCAGACCTTTACTCCAAACTTTAGAGAATTTATATTTTGTTTATTGAGGTCGGTAATCCTAACATTTTCCATGCCAAAAGTCTCGGTGAGGTTCTCGGCAATGGCTGGATTCAAACCGATGAAACCCACCTTGACTTTTCCCCACCGTTTCAGGAGTTGAGAAGCAATTTCTTTCCCGCATCTTTCAGGATCTTCGTCTTTACAGTGGATCGCATTCTCAATGAGATTGAGGTACTTGAAGGTAGCATTGAGCGTCGCCACATAGATGCTTCGCTCCCTATTTGATGTGAGAGGAAGATGAAGCACTCCTTTTAAATTACCCACAAATTCTCCTGGGGAATCGGTGAAGGCGTGAGCCCTGGCCCCAAGAACTTCTGCTTCAACCACCCTCTCCTTTCCAAGAATAATGGGAAAGTCCCTCCTTCCCGGCTCACCAATAGCCTCTTCGGGCGTTAAGGTCTTCACCAAGACGGATACCTGGGTGTCAAGCAATCTATGCTTAGCGATGATTTCGGCAAATTGAATCTTCGAATTCTCCAAAATAGAGGTATCCATTTCTGTTCAATATCTCCTTTGCTAAAAACAGCAACCCGGTTCTCAGGTTGCGTCATATCTTTCTTCAATCAAAATGGAAAAAACCATCACGATCTTTGTACTTTTCTGGATGCCTGTTCGGCCGCAATGAGGATCGGATCCATGGGACTGGAGAAGGGAGGGGCATAGGCAAAATCGAGTCTTGCAATCTCATCCACCGTCATTTTTTGGTGGAGGGCCACTGCCAATGCATTGATCCTTCGAGCCACTCCTTCCTTTCCTGCCATCTGGGCTCCCAAAAGCCTTCCACCATTTCTATCAAAAATCAATTTAATGAGAATCCGCTTCGCCCCGGGCATATAACCTACTTTCGATTCAGCTTCGATGATCTGCGAGTCCACATCAAAACCGTATTTCCGAGCTGCCTCCGTTCCCAGACCTGTAAAAGCCACCTCCAATTCAAAAACCTTAAAGGCCGCCGATCCCACCACGCCATGAAAAACCGCTTCCTTACCTGCAGCGTTATCTCCAGCCACCCGGCCCTGTTTGTTGGCGATGTCCCCAAGGGGTGTATAAACCCAGTCTTGACTTACAAGGTTGAAAACTTCACAGCAGTCACCCGCAGTATAAATATCTGCAAGATTTGTCCTTTGAGCCGTATCAGTCCCAATCGCTCCCGTTTTTCCAAGTTCAGCACCTGCCTCCTTGGCTATTTCCACATTTGGGATAACGCCAACAGCCATCAGAACCATGTCTGCCGGAAAGCGAGTTTGGTTCGTCTCAAGAGAAGTGACCTCCCCATTGCTATTCAGTCTAAAAGCCGCTGGTTCCTGATAGGTGAGGAAGTGAACATCATTTTCCTGTAATTCCTTTAGTATTTTCTCAGAGATTTCCTTCTCCAAATTTCCTGCCGGCAAATCTCTCCGGCAGAATAGAAAGGTTTCCATATTCCTTAACCGAAAAGCCTCGCACATCTCCAACCCAATAAAGCCACCACCGAGAACGGCTACCTGTCCTGGCCTCTTTTCATCGATATAGTTTTTGATACGGAGGCCATCCTGAAGATCTTTGAGGGTGAAAATATTCTTGGCATTGCTTCCGGGAAGGTTAAGGCGTCTGGAACGGGCACCCGTGGCGATGATAAGTTGGTCGTAAGAAAACCATTGAGTCTGGGAGCTGGCTAAATTCACCACCTCGATCCTTTTCCCCTTCGGATCAATTTTTGTGACCCGATGTTCTGTCTTCACCTCGATATCTTGCATCTCCTTAAATTGCTGAGGAGTTCGAACCACCAAATTTTTCTGATCTTTTACTACATCACCGATGTAGTAGGGGGTCTCTCAGGATCCGTATGAGACGAATCGACCCTGTTCAAACATAGTCACTTCGAGATTAGGATTTACTCGTTTCGCTCGAGCCGCTGCGCTCGGGCCGCCCGCTGACCCGCCAATGATGACAAGTTTCTCTTGTTTTGCCATACCCTCATCTCCATGAATGTTCAGTTCTTTCTTTTAGATGCCTTCTGGCAATCCTTGCATAACCCAAATACCTGAACGGAAATGTTTTCCAGCTTGAAATCTTTGTCTTTGCAAGCCTCGGATTTTAGAATTTCGATACCATTGCTTGAAAAATCGATGATTTTCCCGCATTGTTCACATATCAGATGGCCATGTTCCTTCCTTTGAGGTATGGTCTCGTAATAGAAACAATTCTTTTTGATATCGAGTTTTTCGATGAAGCGAAGCTGTTCGAGGAGCTTGAGTGTTCGATAAATCGTTGGCCTTGAAACGCTCGATCCTTTTTGAATGAGGGAAAAATATAACGTCTCGGCGTTAAAATGGTCTGTCCGCGACTCAAGTTCTCTAAGAATAATTTCTCTCTCGCGCGTATTTTTTAAACCCTTGGTGAACAATATATCTTTCAATGAGTTGATCATCTTATCTTCAGAAGAGTTTGATTCTCAATTTCAATAAAAGGTCTTTTAAAGCCTTGAGGTGCATGGCACCTCAAGGCCCAAAATTAATCTAAGCCGTAAAGACATACTGGGTTCCGGCTGTATTAATGATAAATTGCTTCGGCATCTCCCTTTCAAACATCGTGACTGCCTCCCATCCTGAGCAGTGCATAGGGACCACATAATCCGGGTTAACTGCCTTTACGTCTGCAACCGTTTTCTGAATTTTCGGTAATGGAGCACCAATTAAATGGAATCCTCCGATCACGACATGAACCTTATCGATCCCAGTCATTTTCTGAGCATGTTTTACTGTGTTGACGATCCCTGCGTGGGCACAAGAAGAGAGAACGACCAACCCTTTCCCTTTTACATTAAAGATCAGTGACTGCTCCCCCATGAAGAGATCGAGCTCCATTTTATCTCCTCTTTTGATGAACAAAATAGGGGATCCCTTCTCGTATTCCACTACTCTCTCGATATTCCCTGTTAAATAAGCACCCGGGACCATGGAAGTTGGTTCTTTAATCTCTACAATCTTGACCAGATTAAGAGCTTCTATTTCTTCCCGTCTCAATAGCCCGAGATCCTGCGTGCCACTCGGATCATATCGACCGGCCGGAAGATTGACAAACCTGTGACCGAAATTTTCTTCTCCCACGTAAAGTGGGATCCCTCTTCTGATTTTCATCCTATTGTCTTTGAGAATGGCAATGAGATTTCCCCAATGGTCGAAGTGGCCGTGACTGATACCGAGGGCGTCTAACTTTTTCACGTCTAACTTAAGGAGCTCCATGTTCTTAGTCACACCTTGGAAATCCAAACCATAATCAAACATGAAGGCATAAGATTTACCACCAATCCATGTCTCGATGTAGTAAGATAAACCGTGCTCGGCGTGGAAAGACGATTCAGGACCAATCATGTATCTTTTGACCATCTTAAAATCGGGTGGGTTTAGGTTCCACCTTAGACAATCGTAGTAATTGTCCGTGATGACGGTAATAACCAATTTTTCAACCTCTGGAATTTTTACAGAACCATAAGCCACCATAGCGCCTCCTTTCAAAACATCTCCTGCCATCAATACCGCACCTGTTGCTGCCGATGTTTTCAAAAATTCCCTGCGATTCATCTCTTTTAACATAACCACACCTCCTTAATAGGTTAGGTTTAAGGTTTATAAACTGCTTTGCCTTAACTCCCCACCATGTCACATCTAATTCCCCTTTTTCACCTCCTTTCAGAATTCTTGTCGGATTCTTTTCTTAAAAATGAATAAAGCTAAAGAGTTACTTTGTTGTTTTTTTATCATTCAATAATGGATGTCAAAAGGCCATCTCCGGTTTCCAGACCTTCCAGACCTTTCCTGCCAGGTCTGGGCCAGGTTTTAATGTGGGCTTGCCTGGCTGCCATCCGGAAGGCATGACCTCACCCGTAGCACGCACATGCTGAAAGGCCTTGACCTGTCGGATCAGTTCGGGAACGTTCCTGCCGACCGGTGGAGCGACCGTCTCCATTGACTGAATGACCCCATCCGGATCGATCAAAAAACGACCCCGGATGTTTACTCCTGCTTCTTCATCGTAGACACCGTAAGCACTCCCGATCCGGCCTCCCCCATCCGACAGCATCGGAAAGGGAACCCCGCCTTTAACCATTTTCGATAGTTCCTCTTCTTGCCAGATTTTGTGGATGAAGCGGCTATCTGTGCTGCATGACAAAACCTCGACTCCAAGCGATTTAAGCTCTTCGTATTTGACGGCAACTGCCGACAATTCGGTCGGTCAGACGAAAGTGAAATCACCGGGATAAAAACAGAGGGCAACCCACTTTCCTTTGTAATCGGAGAGTTTGATATTCTTGAAACCTCCATCAATATAGGCGCTTGCTTCAAAATCGGGTGCCGGTTTTCCAACTTGAGCTATCATCTTCAATCCCTCCTTTTGAATTGGTGCGGGTTGAGAAGTCTTGGCTTCCGGCAAACCGATGATTCCCTTTGCCGGCTTCACACATCCATCTTTTGCTTCTGCCATAAAAAACCTCCTTTCATCTTTTTGAATGTCTTCATCTGTACTTTCCTTGGGTCTTACGACAATGTACTACGAACTCTTTAGTTTTTTGAGCATCTTTTTTACCAATAACTCCCTTTTTAGTCGGGAGATATGATGGATGATTAAAATTCCGTTAAGATGGTCTATTTCGTGCTGATAGACTCTTCCGAGAAAATCCGATACCTCACGATTCACCTCCTTACCGTCCACATCCCAACCTCTAACCAGGATTTTCTGCTTTCGTTTAACCGCCACTTCAATATTTGGTAGGCTCAGACATCCCTCTTCGAGAATAGATACGCCTTCTGCTTCTACGATTTCAGGATTGACCAAAGCCCTTAAGCCCTCTCCGATATCTACAATGACAATCCGCCCGGAGATTCCTGCCTGAGGAGCGGCGAGGCCAACGCCTTTATAGGCGTACATCACCTCTGCCATTTTATCAATGACCGCCTTGATTTTACCATCGATGTTCTCAATAGGGATCGCTTTTTTTCTCAAAATTGGATCAGGGTAAATCCGCACATAACAGGTGTCCTCTTTCGGAATCCGCAATTCATCATCATGCTCTATATTTCTCTTCATCTTTTCCAATCTCTGGCATGGTCATTCGATAATCTTCAAACAGTTAAACGTGCCAAAAGGATTCTCCACAAGAGAAGAACAATAGGGATCATTCTGCCATTCTCCGTCCACGAAAAAGCGGTATTCATACCGGCCTGGACAGAGAGGAAGTGTGATTTTCCAAGTCCCTTTCCTATCCTTTTTTAACGAATGTGAATAAGGATCCCATTGGTTAAAATCTCCGGCGATAAATGCACTCTTTGCTTGAGGAGCTAATAAACTGAACTCTGCTTTTTTCATCTTCGTATTCTTCTTAGAGGTTTTAGCCATAGCCTGCCTCCATTGTTCTATCTCGGGCCACTCGTTCCTACTTCCCCATCAACTCTTCAACCTCTTTCTTGCCCTCTCCCAACTCCGTTTCCTGCTCTCCGTCTTTTCTCAGGAGTAGCGTCAGGAATTCTCCAACATGGGTCTTCTCTTCTTTGGCTATATCAAGTAGAATTTTTTTGAGATTCTTATCTTTGGCCATGGCGGCCATTTGTTCATAAAGATTGATAGCGTCCAGTTCCGCAATGACTCCGGCCCTTAGTATTTCTTTGTCTATGTCCTCTTTCCCGATACTCTCAAGAATGATTGGTATCTTTGATAACATGCTCTTTTACCTCCTCTTTCGACCTTCGGCAGCGACATCTCGCCCGCCGCTGTTAATCGACTTTTGAAATGGACGTTCCTCCCTTTCAAACAATGGCTCTTCCATGTCCAAGACTTTCAAAGGATTCTTCCCTGTGAAAAGTTTGATAATTCTCCCCACAGTATATGCGTTTCCTTTGAGCATCAGTTTGCAGTTTTTGAAGGAGCATCCGGTGACCTCTGTCTCTCCCCTTTCAAGGATGGCGATGCAGTTTTCGAATTCACAATGAAGAAAGGACTTTCCATCCAGTTCAACTTTCTCGTTAGAAAATTTGGAATTCTTGTATCGTACCCTATAATTCTCCATCATTCCTTATGCCGTTGCTTAGCAGGATTATTTTTTTTAGAATCAAAGTAATTTTTGATCGCCTCTTTTAAGGTATTGGATGCCAGAAGAGCACAGTGGGCACTCTCCTCAGGCAAGCCATCCAAACCCTCCAGGATCATTCGTTGGCTTATCTCTGCCGCCTCTTCAAGCTTACCCCCTTGAGCCAATTCCGTTGCCATACTGCCAGCGGCTATACTGGAGGCGCATCCGTCCGTCGTGAATCTTATTTTTGAAATTCGGTGGTCTTTTACCTTGCAAGAGATCTGCATCGTGTCTCCACAGGGGCCTTTAATCTTTGCAAAACCATCCGCATTTCTGATTTTGCCTAAGTTCCTCGGATTTAACCATCGTTCGATTACTTTCTCAGAATAGATCTTTCTGGCATCTTCCATGACGGATGCCTGAAGTTCGTTTGCCGTTTTTTCAAAATCACTGGACATGTTTTGACTCCTTTAGAAGTCTCCCGTAGACTTTTGAAAAATCGGTGCCTTTAACCCACCCGACCCTGACATTCAGCTTTGCATCAATTTCAGGTAGGTAGGGTTTTATGTCAATGAGAGGTGTCCCTTCCAATGCGTCCAGCCCTTTTACTTTTAGCTTGTTTCCATTTCTCTCGATCAATTCGACGACAGAAAAGCCCAAAGCATTGGGCCTATCGGGTGATCGAGTGGCAAATACTCCATGTGGTTTAGAATCCCAGGGTGTTTTTACCAGAGGGGAATAGTCCTTCGCCGAGTGTAACCAATAAAGTAGGATTAAATGAGAAAACCCATCGACGTCCTTTAATCCTTCCGCATATTGGTCAAATATTTCAATCCAGCAGATTTCCTCACGCCCCTGAGGCGGGCACTTATTCTTCTCCTTATAGGGAGAGTGGATGATTCCAATAGGCTTAAGTTGCATATCTTCTTAACCTTTTTAACAGCCAACCTGGCTGCTTTATTATCCTCAGGAGGGTGCCTTAAAAATGAGTGTATCTCCATCATTTAAGGATGTCTGCATACGGTTTTCAGAGAGATAGGTTGCTCCATTAAGGAGCACACGAATCTCCATATCTACATCTCCATTCTTATCCAAAATGAACTTTTTCACATCGAATCCAAATTTTTTTACCAGAGAGTCAATTAATTCTTTCAAGGTTTTACCAGGAAATTCAAATTCTATCTTTTTGTTCTTCCCAAAGGTCTTATAAAGGGGTAATCCTGCTATCTCAATGTTAACCTTCATCTTGCTTTTCCCTCCTTACAGAAATTCAATCTCGCCTGCAACCACTTCCTGTGGAGCAGGGCGGGGTGGAGCAGCGTTCTTCTCTGCCGCAACAGGTGTGGCCAGGGGATCTTTTTTCAGTTATGACGGAATGCGAGACGGAAAGCATTTTTTCCAATTGGGAGCTTCCGCACTGTTTGCATGAAAGAGACTTGCTTTGTGGCCCCATTCCCACTAAAAATTCAGAAACAGCTCCGCAATCATTGCATCGGTATTCATAAATCGGCATATTCACCCTCCTCAAAACTGAAAAAATTTAAAAGTGTTTTGTTAGATCATTTATCGCAACACCTTATCCTTCTATGATCAACTGATAGCCCGCTTTCCCTTCTTCGGGATAGATGAGGAATGTCACCTCCTTTCCTTCCGTAAGATATCTTTCATATTGGCCTCGAAGGTGACCAAAATCTGTTGACTCTAAAAACAGCCTTAAGACCTCAAGTCTTTTGCCAAGCTCTTCATCCACGCTTCCCTCTTTCAGGAGGAGGTTGAGCGTTCTTTCATATTCCTTTTTAGACAGGGTTTCAATACAACTTGACAGATTGGGTTTCAG
>Ga0214474_1001121_pt1 | contig 12509 bp, 10 predicted proteins | sample RVTome_2_FD_187335 | JGI IMG/M metagenome (GOLD analysis project Ga0214474, IMG submission 187335) | Soil microbial communities from uranium-contaminated site in the Upper Colorado River Basin, Wyoming, United States - RVT95D214 HiSeq ...
AAGCTTATACAAGATGTGGTCAAGGCAGAAGAAGAGAAATTTACCGGCACGCTCGATGCGGGTATTAATCTGGTAGAGAAGGCCGTTGATGAAGCCTTGAAAAAGAAAAGGAAAACCATCAGCGGCCGAGACGCGTTCAGATTCTGGGACACTTACGGCTTCCCTCTGGAATTGACTCTGGATATTGCCCGAGGCAAAGGCCTTGAGGTGGATGTTGAAGGATTCGAAGCCGAGATGGACAAGCAGCGGGAACGGGCTAGAGCGGGTAAGAAATTTAGCATTACGCTCACTGATAAGATTGCAATTAAGGATAAAACCGAGATTAAACTTATTTCTGAACCTACTATCTTTATCGGACATGATAGATTAAAAGGCAGTTTCAAGGTGCGTCACATATTGGACCAAGAGACTGGCCACACTGTAACGTCTGCCAGCAAGGGCCAAAAAGTTGCTGTTGACCTCGAGGAAACGCCCTTCTATGCGGAGATGGGTGGACAGGTAGGTGATACCGGGAAAATAACCACGGACTCCAGCCAAATGGATGTCACCGACACTGTCTGGTCACCTTACGGCATCCTGGCTGAGGGAGCCGTTGTTCACCTGGGTCAGATTGTTAAAGGTACCATCTCGGTTGGTGACACCGTAAAAGCGGATGTGGATATAGGCCGCCGTCTTGACATAGCCCGGAACCACACAGCCACGCACCTGCTTCAGGCTGCGCTGCGCCAGGTGTTAGGCCGGCATGTCCAGCAAAGGGGCTCTCTGGTACGCGCCGAAGGGTTCCGGTTCGATTTTTCCCAGCTAACCGCCATTGATAAAGAACAACTGGACGAAATTCAACGAATTGTCAACGAAAGGATACGAGAGAACCTGCCTGTAGGCAGCAGGCTCGTGCCCTACAAGCAGGCCGTTCAGGAGGGGGCTATAGCCCTGTTTGAAGAGAAATACGGCGATACGGTTCGCGTTTTGGAAATCGGTTCTCCTCCAATGAGTGCCGAGCTGTGCGGCGGCACGCATGTTAAAGCCACCGGGGAGATAGGCCTTTTTATCATTACGTCAGAAAGCAGTATCGGCACTGGTCTTCGGCGCATCGAAGCTGCTACGGGAAGAAAAGCTGAAGAACTTGTTAAAGATTCATTGTCAACCATTGCAGCCGTAGCGGGGGAACTGCGCGGTGCACCGGCCGAAATAGCCGGAAAGGTCAGAGGACTGGTCAGTGAGCTGGCCAGCGAGCGCAAGCGCTGCACAACTTTAGAAAAAGAATTGTCGAGATACACAGTCGAATCTTTGCTGGATAAGGCTGAGAAGGTAAATGGTATCAATGTTTTATCAGCTGAAGTTCAGTCAGCATCCTTCGAAATACTGAGAGAAATGGGCGACTCCTTGAAAGGCAGGTTGAAGAGCGCCGTCATCGTATTGGGGACGCTTCAGGATGGCAAGCCTGGTTTTGTGGCCATGGTTACTCCTGATCTGGTAAAACGAGGGCTGAACGCGGGCAACATCGTAAAGCAGGTAGCTGGCGTTACTGGTGGCAGTGGTGGTGGCAAGGCGGACATGGCGCAGGCTGGCGGAAAAGATAAAAGTAAACTCAAAGAAGCTCTTGACGTAGTCAAGCAGTTAGTTCAAAACGCGGGATCATAAATCACTATGCGGATAATGGGTCTGGATGTCGGGGACAGGAGAATAGGCGTCGCTATGAGCGATCCAGAGGGAATTATAGCCAGTCCCACCACAATTATAACCAGAGATGACGATAATACGGCAATAGATGCCATACTGCGGCTCGTTGATAAATACGAGATAAAAGTAATCATAGTCGGTATGCCTTATTCTTTAGACGGCAGCGCAGGTCTTCAGGCTGGCAAAGTTAAGGAGTTTGTTAACGAGCTTTCCAAGAAGACCAGCGCTAGTATCGAGTTAAGGGACGAGCGTCTATCAACCATCGGCGCTGGGCGTTTGCTCAGGCAGGCTGGAAATAAGAAGGCTAAGAAGTCGCCGCGGGATGATGCGGCAGCTGCTTTCATCCTGCAGGGGTACCTGGACAGCCGGAAAGTCGGCGACCGGTGACGCAGTACATATACCTAATCGGCTATCCTCTGAAACATTCGATATCTCCGGACTTCCAGCAGGCAGCACTGGACTACTACAGGCTCGATATACGTTACCAGGCTTGGGAAGCGAGAGCCCCAGACCTAGCATCGGTGATAGACCGTCTGAGGCAACCTCAAAATCTCGGAGCCAATATAACCGTGCCTCATAAAGAGAAGGTAATGAGCCTTATCGATGAGATCGATGAATTTGCCGGAGTCATAGGTGCAGTAAACACGATTGTGAGTCAGGCCGGCAGGTTGGCCGGTCATAATACCGACGGCCCCGGTTTCCTGAAAGCCCTGCGTGGGGATGCTGGATTCGAACCTCATGATAAAAAGGTAATGGTCTTGGGTGCCGGCGGGGCCGCTCGAGCCGTTAGCTTTATGCTACTATCCCAGAAAGCAAGATCTCTGATCATTGCCAATCGTTCTGTACAAAAGGCGGAAACCCTGGCAAATGCTCTAGCGGAACAGTCAGAGAAAAACGACCTTAAAACTCAAATTACCACAGTGGTCTGGCCAGGTCCGGATGTAAAAAAAGAAATAAGCGGCTGCCAGTTGATAGTAAACTGTACCACAGTTGGGATGAAGCACTCATCGGGCGAAGGACAATCACCGTTGGTCCAGGCTGACATTCCCAGAGGTGCTCTGGTCTACGACTTGGTGTATAATCCTGCACAAACACCACTGTTGAGAGCGGCTGAGGCAGCGGGCGCCCGTACTTTGGGCGGTTTACCAATGCTGGTTTATCAGGGAGCGGCTTCGTTCGAACTGTGGACGGGCAGGGAAGCACCAATTGACATAATGTTAGCCGCTGCTGATAAAGCCCTGGCCAAAGCAGGGGGTTGACTTATGAAGATACTAAGAGCGACTATTTGTTTTATTGTTCTGGTGGCAGTATTAGCTGTAACTACCTCATGCGCTTTAGCTCAAAATAAAGTGGCTGTGATTTCACTGGACGGGCCGATTCAGTATGAGAGTTCGGCCGGCCTGTTCTTTGGCGGCAGTACGATTACACCGGAACTGGTTCGAACGCAGTTGGAACGGGCCAAAAAAGATAGCCGCGTGAAAGCTATCGTAATTCAAGTAAATAGCCCTGGAGGGAGTGTGGCTGCATCTCAGGAAATAGTGAATTTGCTAGAACAAATGGAAATACCTGTGGTGATCAGCATGAGCGACCTGGCAGCTTCAGGGGCATATTATATTTCAGCAGGAGCGGATAAAATCGTAGCCTTGCCTGGTACCCTGGTCGGTAGCATCGGAGTTATCTCAGAAATGCCAAATCTCAAGGGCCTCTTCGATAAGCTGGGCATAGATATGCAGGTTTATATAGCCGGTAAACACAAGGATATGTATGCCGGATTTAGAGAGCTTACTCCCGAAGAGGCGGCTATCATACAAAATATGACCGACCAGCTCTATGAGCAGTTTGTTCAAGTTGTAGCTAAGGGCAGGAACTTGAGCGAGGACCAGGTCAGGACTTTGGCCACGGGTCAGCTCTATACGGGCACTGAAGCCAAGCAACTGGGGCTGGTAGATGAACTAGGCGGGCTTCAGGCAGCCCTAGATGCAGCTGCGAGTCTGGCTGGCATTTCTGAACCGCAAGTGGAATATTATCAACCGGAGACATCGTCACTTCTTAATGACTTACTTGGTTTCGGATGGCAGAAACTGAGAAATATAGTTGAACCAACGTCTTTAAGCGCTCAGGATATTATCCTTTTGGATACGTTGACTAATCCGTACCCGCAACCGGAGTACCGTTAGTTGGAGAGGCAATACAAATAGATGGGTCAGTTACGTTTTCTTACCGCGGGTGAATCGCACGGCAAGGGTTTGGTAGCCATCATCGAGGGGATGATCGCCGGTCTGCCTATCAGCGAAGATTATATTGCGCAAGACCTTAAGCGGCGGCAGGCAGGTTACGGCCGCAGCGCCCGCATGAAAATTGAACACGATAAGGCTGAAATCATATCGGGAGTGCGTCATGGCGTTACCATAGGTAGCCCTATTAGCGTACTAATCTGGAACAAAGTGTGGGAAGACTGGCGGGATGAAATGAGCGTTGGTCCCGTGAGTAAAAAAATTGAACCCGTGACGACTCCACGGCCCGGACATGCCGACCTGGCTGGAACAGTCAAATACGGTGGCGGGGATATAAGGCTAATTTTAGAACGTGCCAGCGCTCGTGAAACCGCAGCCAGAGTCGCCGTTGGGGCAATAGCCAGGAGATTTCTGGACGAATTCGGCATATCTATTCGTAGCCATACCCGCAGTATCGGAGAGCATCACGTTAAAGAGCTAAAGTCGATTGACTGGCAGAAAGTGGAGAAATCGCCACTACGCTGTGCCGATGCTACGACTGAGAAGTCCATGATAGCGGCTATCGATGAGGCTAAGGCCAACGGTGATACGCTTGGCGGCATCTTTGAGGTGATTGCTTCCGGGGTACCCGTCGGATTGGGCAGCCATGTGCAGTGGGACCGCCGCCTCAACGGACAGATCGCCCAGGTCGTAGCCAGCATACCTGCTGTTAAAGGCGTGGAGATTGGCATGGGCTTTGCCATAACGGCCATAAAAGGTTCCAAGGCCCAGGACATTCAAGCGGCCTCTAGGGATGGGTCCACGCGCTGGCAACGGGCGACAAACAACGCTGGAGGCATCGAAGGTGGCATAAGCAACGGAGAACCGATCGTGGTTCGGGCCGCCGTAAAACCTATTGCCACGTTGGGCAAACCACTGCCTTCCATCGATCTGCTGACGGGGAAAAAGGCCGAAGCACACTACGAGCGCAGCGATGTCTGTGTTGTCCCGGCCGCCGGTGTTATTGGTGAGGCTATGCTGACCATCGTACTGGCTAATGCCATGTTGGAGAAGTTCGGGGGAGATCATTTAAGAGAAACAATAGAAAACTACAAAAACTACAGAACCTCGATTAACAAATAAATCGTTATGCGGAGTCAAAACGAAAATAATAAAATCGCCATCATCGGTTTCTCGGCTACGGGCAAAACCGTCATTGCCCGGAGAGTAGCTGAACAGCTGAACTGGAAATTTATAGATACCGACGATGAAATAGTTAAACTCAGCGGCAAGACAATTCCCGAAATTTTCAAGCAAGACGGGGAAGAAAAGTTCAGACGGATCGAGCAAAAGGTACTAAAGCAGGCAGTTGAGAAAGACACGGTAGTAATAGCTACCGGCGGTGGTGCGGTTGTCGACCATAAAAATCGTGATCTTCTTCTGCACAACTGCGTGGTTGTTTGTCTGGAAGCCAGACCGGAGACGATATTTCAACGATTGCAGGATGACACCCGATACTCGGCTAGTTCTGTAGTGCGGCCTCTGCTCGCCGGAGATGACCCTTTGGCGCGAATAAAGCAGCTTAAAGCCAAGCGCCAGACTCACTATGCTGTCGCCGACTGGACGGTCCATACCGATAACCTGACCGTTTATGAGGTAGTTCAGGAAGTAATAAGGGGCTGGCAATATCTTAATCAACACTGTCGAAAGCAACCGATAGAAGCAGATGTTGCCTGCCATGTTGAGACGTCTACAGCTAAGTATCCAGTCTTTGTTTCGTGGGGAATATTGAAGGAACTCGGTGGCAAGATGAAAGGGGCTGGATTATCGGGAACGGCCAATATTATCAGTGACGACACCGTCTTTTCTATTTATGGAGCAGCCACTAGAGAGTCGCTGCAAAAAGCCGGCTTCAAGGTCAATTCATTTACCGTCCCGGCAGGCGAGGTCTCTAAGAGCATGTCTCAAGCTATTAAGATTTACGATTATCTCATTGAGCAGCGGGTCGAGCGGAATGACATAATAGTAGCTCTGGGTGGTGGCATGGTTGGCGACCTGGCGGGATTTGTTGCCGCTACCTTTTTGAGGGGGATCTCCTGGCTGCAGGTACCTACGAGCCTGATAGCCATGACCGATGCCAGCATCGGCGGCAAGGTGGCTGTCGACCACCCCAAGGGTAAAAACTTGATAGGTGCCTTTTATCAACCGTGCCTGGTCCTGGCTGACGTAAATACTTTGACGACATTGCCCAACCGGGAACTTACCTCGGGATGGGCGGAGGTCATTAAACACGGATTTGCCCTCGACGCCGAGTTTCTGAAACTGCTGGAGGCTAACGTCAAGGATTTGATTAAATTGAAACCGGATATCACGACTAAGGTCATCGCTCGCAGTGCGGCTCTTAAATGCCATGTCGTCTCCGAAGACGAGAAGGAAACCGGTATCCGGACTATATTGAATTACGGTCATACCGTCGCACACGGACTGGAAGCTGCCACCGGCTACGGCCGATTTTTACACGGCGAAGCGGTAGCCATCGGCATGATGGCCGCTGCCAAATTAAGCCACAGACTAAAACTTCTTGCCGCAGAGGTTGTTGAACGACAGCGAGCTATACTGGCAAAGTTTGGCTTGCCCATGGACTGTCAGGGGGTATCCCTGAAAGACATCATGGCAGCCATGGAGCTCGATAAGAAAGTAAGGGGAAAGTCAATTCGGTGGGTTTTACTCAAGGATGTAGGCCAGGCGGTAATTCGGACTGACGTTACTTTGGAAGACATAGAAGCAGTGCTCAGGGAGGTGATCAGACCTTGAGCATTGCCCTGAGCAAACGGGCTTCGTTCCTGGACTATATCAATGTCCTGAAACCCGCCGAGACCGGGCTGCTTGCGTTTCTCGGCGTGGCTTCAGCCGTTATTGCCGCTGCAGGCTATCCGAACGTTACGGTTTTGTTAGTCCTGGTTGCGGTACTTTTAGGCAGTGCCGGTTCCAACGGCTTGACGAACTACCTAGACCGTGACGTGGATGCCAGGATGACTCGGACCTGCCGGCGCGCTCTACCTTCCAGGCGGATTTACCCTCCCGAAAAAGCTCTGCCGCTTATTATTTCTCTCATAGTCATCGGCCTGGCTTTGGCCTGGGTGCTGAATCCTCTATGCTTTGCGGTCGGAGTGCTTGGGGTCATAGCCTCTTCGGTGTGGCGTAAGACGATTTCATGCACGTTCCTGGGCATAGTTGCCGGATGCAGCCCGGTGCTTATCGGATGGTTGGCCATAAATCCCACCTTTGACGTCACAATAGTTTTACTGTGCGCTCTGGTGGCTGTATGGACACCGATCCACGTTTGGACATTGATGATTGCCAACCGTGAAGACTATCTAAATGCCGGGCTTCGTTATTTTCCGCTCAGCTGGCAGGTGAAAAACGTTGTCAAACTACTTCTTGGATTGTCTATATTGCTGTATGCGGTTTCCATCCTCATTTACTTCTACGGAGGATTTCATGTGCCATATCTCATAGTGGCCAATGTGCTTGGCGTCCTGATGGTTTATGCCAACGCCAGACTACTATTTTCCATGACTTCGAGCGCTGCGTGGCGGGTATATAAACTTTCAGCTTTCCCTTATCTGGGTATCATTTTCCTGGTTATGACGCTCGATATCTGGTTGATCTGATTATGGATACTGCTCTAAAACAGGTACTGGGCACTGCTTTTCATCCGGCATCTATTGCTGTGGCCGGAGCTTCTGAAGACCCTTTGTCTTTTGGTCACCAGTTCTTCAGACACGCAATGGACTATGGTTACAACGGTAAAATTTACCCCGTTAATCCTAATAAAGAAACCATACTGGGAGTGAAAGCCTATCCCAATATAACCAGCATACCCGGAAACGTCGACTATGTAATTTGCTGCCTGCCAGCAGCTCTGGTATTAGACATGCTGGCCGAATGTCCGGCCAAGGGAGTAAAGATCGTTCATCTGGTTACGGCACGACTCAGCGAGACTGGCCGGAAGGAAGCCAAGGAGCTTGAGACCGAGATGCTTAAGGCAGCCAGAAAGCTTGGTATCCGCCTCATAGGCCCGAACTGCATGGGCATATATTACCCGGCCGGCGGATTGGCCAACGGTTACGGCTTACCCAAGGAGGGCGGCAATATCGGTGCCGTGTTTCAAAGCGGCGGTTCGTCCACCATGCTCATTAGATACGGGGAACTACGGGGTCTCCGGTTTAGTAAAGTCATCAGCTATGGTAATGCTCTGGACATTGATGAGAGCGATTTCCTGGACTACCTGGCCCAGGACGAGGAGACCGAAATAATTGCGGCATACTTCGAGGGCATAAAAGACGGCAGGAAATTCCTAACAGCTTTGGGCAATGCCGCCCGGATCAAGCCCGTAATTGCCATCAAGGGTGGGCGCGGTTCATCTGGCTCGAGGGCTGTTGCATCGCACACCGCTGCTATCGCTGGCTCGCTATCCGTCTGGGAAACGGCGTTCAAAAAAGCCGGAGTTGTACCGGCTCAGGACCTGACTGAACTCGTCGACCTGCTGGTAGCTTTCTCCTTCCTACCGCCAATTAAGGGATACAAGGTTGGAATTATGAGCGCCGGCGGCGGGCTTTCGGTGATGGCTGCCGACATTTGCGAAGAGGCTGGGCTTGTCGTTCCGCCGATGCCCGAGGAAATCAGGCAGGAGCTGAAGATCCAAGCGCCGGAGATCTGGGACTGGGTGGGGAATCCGATCGATATTTCAATAATGGGTGCGGTATCGGGTGGTTTTGACGTGATAATGAAAATTCTACCGGAACTTATGATATCCAGTCCCCAGTTTGATTTTTTAATGGGTGAATTTAGCGACGATAATCCATTCTTGACTGATCTATGGAAGGTGCTGGGTGCTGGTCAAACCGAAAGGTTTATCAGTTTGTGCTGCGAGAAGCTGAAGCCCGTTGTAGCTGTGGTTAACAACCAGGCGACAACCGAGGACATGCCGTCTAATGCGCGATGGAAGATACTCGCAGAAATGCGTGCCAGATACGCTGCAGCCCGAATTCCGACTTATACTACTATGGCCGAAGCCGCGAGGACTATTCGCAAGTTTATCGACCACTGCCGCGCCAAAGCTGATAGCTAGTTTTGGGATCTTGGCCTGGTACCTTTCCTGATAAACGGGGGAACCAACGGTAGACGAATCTTTCAGTGTCATCAAAGGCTGTACCGGGACTGAAGCCCGAGCTGGAAAGCTCCTTACAGGGCACGGTACAGTACTGACGCCGGCATTTATGCCGGTGGCCAGCCAGGGAACAGTTAAAACATTAATCCCAGAGGATCTCAAGGATATAGATATTTCTATTGTCCTGAGTAATACATATCACCTATATTTGAGGCCGGGAATACAAGTAATCTCCAAGCTGGGCGGGCTTCACAAATTCATGGCCTGGGATGGGCCGATATTAACCGATAGTGGAGGCTACCAGATCTTCAGCCTGGCGCGTCTGCGTAAAGTATCCGATGAAGGCGTTGTCTTTCGCTCTCATGTTGACGGTAGCGAGCACCATCTCAGCCCCGAGTCTGTTATCGAGTATCAGGAGAAGCTGGGCGCAGACATCATTATGGCCCTGGACGAATGTCCATCTACCGATGCCGGCATGTCCGCCGTGCATGAGGCCATGGACAGGACAACCCGATGGGCTGAAAGATGTCGTAAGAGACACCGGAATCAAGCCCAGATGCTCTTTGGAATCGTCCAGGGCGGCATATCGCCGCAGTTGAGGCAGGAGTCGGCCAAAGCCATCACCTCTCTGGATTTTCCCGGTTATGCCATCGGTGGTCTGAGCCTGGGCGAGGCTAAGGACCTGACCTGGTCGATGGTTGATGAAACCATGCCTTTTTTACCGTCGGACAAGCCGCGCTATCTGATGGGCGTGGGCTCGCCGGAGGATATAATCGAAGGTGTCAACCGTGGCATAGACCTGTTCGATAGCGCCTTACCAACCAGGGTAGCCAGGAACGGCGCACTGTTTACCGCACAGGGCAGGCAGAATATTCGAAAAGCTGTCTACAAGACAAAGAAGGGGCCTGTAGATGCCGGCTGCGATTGTTACACCTGCCGCAATTTCTCTGCAGCTTACCTTAATCATTTATTCAAATGCGAAGAGCTTCTGGCTTACAGACTGGCTACTATACATAACTTAAGATTCATCGCCAGGCTAATCCACCAGATACATTGCGCTATTCGGCAGGGAAGCTTTGCCGATTTTAAAAGTGACTTTCTCAAGCGCTATCGGGTTACGGATGAGGAAGTCCGAATCGCGCAGAAGCATAAGTGGCTAAACAATGAGCGTGTTACTAAAAAGTTGTAGAAGCCATTGACAAAGAAATGGGTTAGAGATAAATTATGCACAACACCTGGGGACTTTAGAAATTTTATAACATCAGGAGGTACGTTAATGAAGAGGTTCGCCAGCTTTCTGCTCATCGCACTGGTTCTTCTGTCCACCATCGCCCTCTCCTGTGCTCCGTCATTAACCCCGATTCAAGACCCCATAAAAATTGATGGCGGGCAAATATCAGGAACCACATCAGGGGACATACACATTTACAAAGGGATTCCCTTTGCCGCGCCGCCGGTAGGCGACTTGCGTTGGAAGCCGCCGCAGCCGGTAGTCCCTTGGCAGGGCGTCAAGGATTGCACCAAGTTTGGTCCGGCACCGCTAGGATATTTTAGTTCAACGTTTCCTGCATTTTCCACGCCGCCCAGTGAAGATTGTTTATACCTCAATGTATGGACACCGGCCAAGACAACGGCTGACAAACTGCCGGTCATGGTCTGGATCTATGGCGGCTACTTTCGATTCGGCGAAGGCTCAAATCCCGGATACGACGGCACAAATTTAGCCCAGCATGATGTGGTGGTCGTAACTTTTAATTACAGAACAGGCCCGCTGGGTTTTCTGGCACATCCACTGCTGTCTAAAGAAGACACACACAATTCATCGGGTAACTATGGGATTTTAGACCAGATAGCGGCGCTGCAGTGGGTGCAGAAAAATATTGCTGCCTTCGGTGGCGACCCCGGACGGGTAACTATATTCGGTCAATCGGCAGGGGGCACCAGCGTGATTTGTCTTATGGCGTCACCTCTGGCTAAAGGGCTTTTTCAACGGGCTATAGCCCAGAGCGTGTATGAGTCGGCTGCCTGGTCAGATATCCGAGAAAATAAATATGGCAGCGAGGCCAAAGAAAATATGGGTGAGCAATTAGCCAAAGACCTTGGTTGTGACACTGCGGCTGATCCTATTGCCTGCATGCGTGCCAAGACCGCCCAGGAAGTCGTTGACACGGGGAAACCACCTACTACAGTTGGTGCTCCCGGATATAACTATGAACCATGCGTAGATGGCTGGGTGCTACAAGACCTACCAATGGATATATTCGAAGCAGGTAAACAAAATGCTGTTCCTCTCCTGATTGGTTCTACTGAAGATGAATGGGCTTTATTCCAGTTACTTGCCAAACCAACTGCAGATGTATACACAGCGTATGTTAACAGAACATTTGGAGATAAGGCGGAGCAGGTCCTGACTATGTATCCGGCGAATAATGATAAGGAGGTCATGTCCTCCGATGAACAGGTGGTGACACTTATGACATTTACCTGTCCTGCTAGGGTCTACGCGACTGATATGTCCAATGTTAAATCACCGGCATACTTCTACCAGTTCAGCCGTGTACCGCCTGGAGCTAAGGCTTTTGGTGCCTTTCATGCCATGGAGATAGCTTATGTCTTCGGTACTTTTAGACCTATATATCCGCCGCTAAAACCAGAGGTCTACTATGATGATGTAGACATGGCACTTTCGAAAGATATGGAGAGCTACTGGGCCGCTTTCGCCGCCAATGGAGATCCTAATCAGGAAGGGCTTACGAATTGGCCGGTATGGGATGCCACAACTGGACAATACCTGGATTTTGGTGACACGATACAAGTTCAATCGGACCTAAACGATGAAACCTGTGACCTTTTCATAAATACTCTTAAGGCAAATCGCGGCCAATAAATTATCAGCCTCGAATACGAGGGCGAGGTGTTCTTCCGGAGAGTTCCGAATCAGCACCCCGCCTTCCTCATTTCGCATTTTTGGCATATAAAAAATATCCTGCGCTTCGAAAAGCAGCGCTATCGTATAAAAATGGTAGTCGGCGGTGATCAAATTGAACATGAGACGGGCTTAAGTTATAATTCTCAAACATCCCCGGGAGGTCTACTTGCTTAAAAGCCACAGCTGCGGAGAACTCAGAGAAAAACATGTCGGACACGAGGTTACTCTGGCCGGATGGGTACACCGGCGGCGCGACCACGGCGGGCTGATATTCATCGACTTGAGGGACAAAGAGGGCATCGCCCAGGTTGTTTTCAATCCGGAGACTTCTAAAAAAGCTCACGTGACCGCCAACGAATTGCGCAACGAGTACGTGGCCAAAATTACGGGCAAGATAGAAAAGCGTCCGGCAGGCACTGAAAATCTGAAACTGCCTACGGGCAAAATAGAAGTCGTGGCCAGCGACATTAAGATTCTAAACACCGCCAAGACACCTCCGTTTTATATAAACGAG
>Ga0214474_1001122_pt1 | contig 12500 bp, 5 predicted proteins | sample RVTome_2_FD_187335 | JGI IMG/M metagenome (GOLD analysis project Ga0214474, IMG submission 187335) | Soil microbial communities from uranium-contaminated site in the Upper Colorado River Basin, Wyoming, United States - RVT95D214 HiSeq ...
CTCATTCCCACGGCTGGTAATATGATACAAGGCTCCCGGATATTCAATCCGAACAGCTCTTCCCATAGCTTATACATATCATATCCCCAAAGATATGTCAAGTTTCAAGGCCTGACACCTCTGTTCCCCCTTTTCTATGTGGATAGAAACAACAAGGAGTGGTGGCATAAGGCATTCCCAGGTGCATCTCATCTTTCACCTGATGGGTCCTGGGTCGTGGTTGCGCCGAGCGGGGGAACGGGCAAGGCAGTGATCATATTGAATGATAAAGAAGAGGTTGTCTTAAACAAAGAATACTACTGGGCAGGGGGAGCTGAGGTGAGATTTTCCGAAAATTCTCAATACGTTGCGGTCATGGATACCCGTTATGTCTATGATCAAAACATCTACTGGATATTCGATCGTCAAGGGAACATTGTGCTTGAATTTAAGAAGGAACAAGGGGATGGGGTGAAGGCTTTTGCCGTAAACGGCCTCTTTTCTGTAGCAAGTATGGTACCGGAGTCAATTTATAACCTCAAAGGAGAGAAAATCATAACAGGACATAGAACCACCATTTCGGGAGATGGGAAGGTTGCTATCAAAAAGACACGAAGTGAGGTTGAAACGAAATTGGATGTTATAAAGGTTGCTGCTCTGAAAACACTTAAATCCTATCACATGCCAGCTTCATCATATAAGCGAGATCTTTTGAAAATATCCTTCAATGGACGCTATATTGTACTTGGTCCTCACGATGTCTATTCAAGTAAGGTTATAGTCCTTGATATTGTAAAGGGTTTATTTTGGAAGGTCGACCTTGTTGTCCCTCATTATACAATTGTCAGCGAACAAAGCCCCAATTGCCCGTGGAGCCGAGGGGTTTTTTTTACCAAGGATGAAAAGTACATGGTTGTTCATGTGATTGGTGAAAACGCCGTGCATACTATACAGTACTATCAGTTGCGTTAAGGTCTGAATATGAAGCAGCTATTTTGCAGTCTTATCATGCTTTGCACTGCTATCGAGAGGTAGGGGAGGTGTAATTTGGGTGTTGTCAACTATATGAATTAATACTATAGTTCCCTCATCTTTTTCAGGCAAAAGCTCTTTTGAGGGGGTACCTTTTGCCGTCTCACGTAAAAGCACGATTAGGACATATCCCAAGGAGGATCGCAAAGATGAAGCCGTTTAAGATGATTGCTTCAATCGTCGGGGTGTTGGTAGGCTTGGGGGTAGCCAGCTCTATCCAGGCCCAGGAGAAAGAGATTAGCTCAGACAAGTTGGAGCTGAAGTTGCTGTGGAGCAAGAAATTACCAGAAGAAAATGTAAGATTCACGATGACCGATGATGGCCAGGTAGTGTTACGTCGGCCCTACAAAGAGGGTACAGAGACAGTGGGTGAGGAGATACAGTTTATTGATGAGAAGGGGAATGTGACAAAGCGATTCCACGCAAAGACAGAGGTGAAGGTACAAGGACCGCCCCATATGAGGCGGGTGTGGTTCAATGGTATGTCGCGGAACGGCAAATATTTCCTCTTTCGTCGCCCGCTTGCCGAGGTGCCGGAAGGTCCGCAGCAATACAGCTACTATACGGCTGACGGCAAGAGACTATGGAGTCAGAAGATAGATGCTGAGTCCATACGGCTCTCACCCGATGGCGAGTATTTAGGGTATTCAAGCATTTTGAATGATTCATTCCCTGGTGGTATGGATTGGTGGGAGTTGAGGGATAAGAATTTCAATCTCATATGGAAGTATCAGCCTAAGTGGCAATTTAATGCGGTGGTGTTAAACGGCGGGAGAATGCTCATGGTGGAGGGCAACAAGGTTAAAATATTAGATAAAGGGGGGAATGTGGTGAAGGATGTTTTGATCCCCGCATTAACGCCCTACAAACTCTCATATCAGTTTGGCGCTGTCCTGCCGATGAAGGGTGTGGGGCCGGATCGTTTAGTAACCACCAGTGATGGACGGTATGTGGCTTTTGTGTATTCTCAGTACAATGAAAAGGTTAAAGAGTGGTGGTGGACACTTTACTCCGTTGATATGGGGACGGGGAAGTGGTGGAGCTACCTGGTGGAGGGGGGGAGTCATATTTCCTGGACGAATGCGATTGGTCTCACAGGTGATGGGAGATACTTGCTGCTTTATCTTGAGAAGGGGTTATTCTCCTTTGATAACGCAAATGGCAAGCTCCTCTGGAAGGATACGACAGGTTGGGATATATGGGATGGTTCACTCTTGAGTAGGCCAGAGGACGTATCAGAACTTCTGGCGCTTATTGTTGTAAGGTGGGGGGGGGGGCTTAAGTGGAGCGATAGAACACGGTATGAGAAAGAGGGAATTTATATCGTAGATTTCAACGGGAAGCGACTTTGGCAGACCGGCGGGGGCAGTTTTGCATACCATGAGCGATTCAGTAAATGTAACAGATTTCTGTTAGCAGAGAAAAAAGGGGAGGTATCACTGTATGAAGTGATCAAGAAGTAGAGATTAGTTAAATCATAGTGATTTGGGCGTAACAACGATCTGCTTTATGCGGGACAGAGTAATGAGCAACACGATATGAGACTAGTGAAGTCAATTTTTCTTATCATACTTTTATTATTCGTAGCGACCGTGAGTGCTCCTCTTTTTTTACATGCTGAACAGGGATCTGACGGATTACCACCTGCTGCCCAATGGCCTGTGAAGGCATTTGAGACTGGTGGCGAAATAAAGTCCCTAGAGACAGAGGTGGAATATACGGATGGGACCAAGAAAAAGATGACCATTGATTTTCTTACAAATCCTGGAGCAGGAGATTCAACCGAGCTTTCATCAGATTTCGGGCCGCGGAGTCTGACGGGTTCTCCTATGCATGGCGGCATGGACATTCCTGTTGGGGATGGGACGCAGGTCTTTGCCACGGTAGGTGGAGAGGTTGATTTTAAGGGTTGGACTTCAAATGGTGGATACATTATCAGGATTAAGGGTGATGATGGACGATTCTATGAATATATGCATTTGATTGAAGATGAACCTAACACGGGATATGAGGCGCTGGTTAAGGTAGGAATGCTAGTCAAGACAGGCCAGCAGATTGGGTGGTCTGATTCTACGGTGAATGAAGACGGTGACAAGTGTGCGGCTCACCTTCACTTAGATGTCTATACCGTAGGTACCCGGGGCGAAAGGCTCTTTGTAAACCCCCTTTCCGTCCTCCCCTACCTGAACACCGAGACTCCCAAGGTCGAGATACTGAACCCCCAGGATCGCTCTGTAGTGGGCGCGACTGCTGACACGGAGGAGGTGGAGATCCAGGTAAAAGTAACAGCCAAGGAAAAGGATGTATCGAAGCTGGTTCTGTCCATAGACGGGGTGGAGGCGGAGTTCCTCGGGGCGGACTTTAATTTTGAGAAGGAGGGGAGAAAGAACGTTGTCATAGATATTAAGGGAGAAAAATACATTAGCAAGGGTGGGAAGTGGGTAAAGGCTACAGATGCCGAGCTAAAAAATCGCCCCAGTTATGTTCGGGTAACGGTAGTTGATAAGACGCATACCGACGATACGATTAATACCTTTATATACAACTGGAACACCTGGGCATTTCTGGATACGAATAAAGTTGAATTCAAAAAGGATGTTTCTATCAAGGCGGTTGCATATCAGGCGCAGGGGGAAGAGACTGGGGTAGCCGAGATTAAGGTGGATGTGGGGTATTGGGGTCTATCGATAGATAGATTAATTGTAGAGAATGCTAAGAAGCTCGGCGAAGGTGCATACGAGTGCATAAAGACCGCGTCTGCCAACATCATATCGCTGCTTAAGTCAAAAGAGGCAGGTGTCCAGCTGGAAAAGGATAAAGTGCGGGTGAGAATGAAGGCCAAGAGCGCCGAGCAGGTCTTGACGCCCACCATCACCATCACTGCTGACGGGGAGGCGGAGGCGTCGGCCCAGGCCACGGGCCTTGAGGACGGGATGCACACTGCTACTGTCGAGGTCCTGGATGACAACGGTCAGGCAACTGATTCAAAGCAGAAGCTCTTTATGGTGGACACCACCCCGCCGGTGATTTTGAAGGATAAGCTGGAAGATAAAGGTGGTGGGGGCATTTGTGCATAGGGTACTTGACGGTGGAGAGAAAGGATTAAGCGGGGATAATTTTTTAGGATTGTCTGCCTTGTGAATTTATAGTATAGGATGGTGGTAGGAAGGGATTGGGGGAAGGGGTAGGATGGGGTGCGGGGTAATCAAAACCATTTCAACCCATTTACATTATTTAAGGAGAGCAAAGATGAAGCCGTTTAAGCTGATAGCTTCAATCGTAGGGGTGTTGGTGGTCTTGGGCGTGGCCGGTTATATGCAGGCTCAGGAGAAGAGGGATATACCGGAGAAAGTCGATGTGGGCAGCTATGAGCTCAATCTCCTGTGGCAGAAGGATTTAAGGAAGGTCTTTGGGCGGGAGCTCGCCCTTGGAAGCTATGGTGATTTAGGTCCAGCCATATCTATGTCAACGGAAGGACAATATATAGGTGTTGATATTCATCCCTGGGATAGGAAGACATATGATCTCCCTCCTGGCGATCAAAGAGGAAGATTTTATCTCTTAAACAAAGAGGGGAAAATCCTCTGGGCAAAGAGTCTCGGGAAAAAGCAGACAGGTATTGTTGCAAAAAATGGGTCTACGGTGCTTCTGGTGGTCCCGCGAGACGAGCTGGACATAGAGTTTTTCGTCTATGATATAAACGGCAAGCAAATCGGCCACGGAAGGCAACCCTCCTGCTTAGAGCTTTCAGGGAACGGTGAGTATATCCTGGCCTTTGACATGATGGCGGGGCACGAAGCGGCATTGTATGACAAGACAGGAAAGGTGCGGTGGAGACATGCCTTTAAAAACCCCTGGGGGGGGAGTGCAAAGATAATGGATAGCGGGGATGTGGTGATATTCGATACTGGCGATATTCTTCTGAAGCGGCCAAACGGACAAGTCCTGTGGCATTGGAAAAGCCCTGCCCATACTCTGTTGTTTGACCTCCCTCCCGATGCAACGCCGGAGGAACCGAATATTATGGTTTATGATTTTAATCCCCATGATAGGGCAAAAGATAAGATCGTCCTAATCAATGCCAAGGGGAAGATTGTGTGGGAGACCAAACAGGGAGTTCAAACAGCCTTTTTTAGACATTTTTCCGCCAGCCGAAAGGCAATGCTTGTTGCCGGCCAAGAATGGAGTACCGATGAACAAACGTTATGGATATATGACACAAAAAAGGGGAGACTTATCTTACATCAACCCATTGCGACCCAGGCTAGATTGCACGACATGACGCCGGATGGGAGGCTCTTTTGGGTGCAAGGATATTCTTCAGGAGGAAAAGACCGCCCTGGTTGGTATTTCGATAAGCAGTTGCTTTTGCTAGATGTCGGCAGTTTTCAGACAACACAAATCTCCAGCAATCAATTTGCCCTAAGTCCTGATGGTAGCTATTTAACTATCGGGCAGTGGGAGGGAGTAGTTTCTACCTACGCCATTCGGCAAAAACCATGAAGCTCAAGGTGCTTGTATCTTTTTTGGGGATCGTCTTATGGGCTGGCTCAGCCCTCGCAATCACGTGGCCGGTTGACACGGGGACGTTCCCTAAGGACCTCAATTCTGATTTTGGGCCGCGGGATGTCCCTCCTCCTGCTAGCGCTATGCACGATGGGATAGACCTTCCGGCAAAGGATGGCACTTTTGTTAAGGCAGCGACAGGAGGGAAGGTTTTTTCTTTTGGTGAGAGAACTGGTTATGGTATTAGCGTGGTTATCCAAAGCGGAGATTTGTACTATTTGTATGGGCACTTATATGACCCAAAAGACGAAAATACTCCTGCTGAGTGCAAAAAATTAACGTTTAACAAGAATGACGAAATTAAAGAAGGTCAAAACATAGGCTGTGCTGACCATACAGGTAATGCTCCAAGACCCCACCTCCATCTAACGGTGGCAAAGAACTTGGACATATCGGGGCAAGAAAAGATCAATCCTCTTAAGGAATTTACTTACACCGCCACCCCCCCCACTATCACGAAAGTAGAGGTTAAAGATGGCGAGGGGAAAGCCCTTGCAAAGAATGGGGATAAATATGTCCTGCAGAAGAAGACGCTGTTAAGGATAGAGGCTACGGTTGAGGACACGGAAAAAGACCTCAACGAGGTATCTTTCTCAGCCACCTCAAGCCCTCCTATGAGTTATACATTTACCTATCCTACCAAGGGCTTCAGTGACTATAAGCTGAACAATGGAATCTTAAGCAAACAGGGTCTCCCCATTAAGGTTAAGCCTGGGAATGTAGAGGGGCAGGATAAGAGTACGGATCTCTTTACCTTGGAATGGTCATTGGCAAATGTTGAGGCAAAAGACTTTGGTGTAACGATAGCGGCAAAGGATGTGAAGGACAAGAGCACCCAAGAATCCATTGGGTTTACGTGGTCTGCCGTAGCGAGCATAGGGGATTTTAAGGTTCTGGATGCAGAAGGCAAGCCGATAGAGATAGCAACGAAGAGTCAGCCGACTGTTGAGGTCAAGCTGGTGCCTGAAGGTGGTGTAGGGAGTTTTATCCCACAGCAGCCTGGTTGGTCATCGCGGCTGATGTTTGCGAGTACCCCGCAGGTAATAAATCCCGAAATTACTTATTCAGCGGATGGGAAAGAAGCAAGCTACCGATATACTGCCACGGGCCTTGAGGACGGCATGCACACCGCCACTGTCGAGGTCCTGGATAACGACGGCCAGGTAACTGATTCAAAGCAGAAGCTCTTTATGGTGGACACCACCCCGCCGGTGATTTTGAAGGATAAGCTGGAAGATATAGTGACCAGGACGGGGCTTGTCTTTTTGCCCATGGCGCTATTAGAGCCCGGCACATACTTCTACGCCATCCCATTTAAAGAGGAAGGTTCGGGGGTTGCAAAGATAGAGGTGCTGGAAGCAGGGGGCGTACGGCAGATAGAAGATCAATTCATCCATCGGAGCGGGGCGTCCCCGGATTTCAATCTCGCTGTCAACGAAGAGCCCTTCGGCAGCCGCACGCTCACGGTTCGCATCTATGACCAGGCAGGCAATGTGGGGGAGAAGACCTTCAGCTTTAAATCATCGAAAGCCCTGATCTCCCGAGAGATCGGCAATGACCCCCTTGAGGGTTCAAAAAAGATCAGACAATATTGCTATGCGACTCGCTACGGAGGCACGTACGATCCTGCGCCGAGCTCTTTCTACATCACCAGCGGCAGGGTCGGCGACGGCGGCATCGACATGAACACCCCCTTATATATCAGGACCAATAAGCACACCACGGCCCATTCGGCCTCCTCCTACCTCGCCGTCACCCTCAACGGTGTGGATGGGCAGACCGGTTGGAAGACATGGAAGGTCACCCAGACAAAGCCGGCTTCCGGCTCTAGAGACCCCGGATTTGTGCAGTTAGTGGGACCTCTTTACATAGACTTCACCATTATGGAAAAAGACATGTCCATCATCGGTGTGGAGCCGGGGCCGTCGGTTACGGTGGAATTTGTGCTCGGATTCGAGCTAGCGGCACTGCGTGCCGGTCTTGGATATAACAGTGAGGCGAACGCCCTTGATGCGCGGTGGGAGAATCGCCAGGCGCAAGACCTTGTGTTTGTCTTAAACCTCGACGGCAGCGACGTCCTGCCCACGGAGATCACGGCGGATGCGTTGCGGTATGCGCCCATCGCTGAAGGGAGCCACCAGGCAGTTCTTGCCATCTACGACCGCATCCTCAATGGCTGGGGCAAGCTGGAAAGGGGGTTCAGCGTCAATCTCGGAGAGCCCCGGATCGCGGACTTTGCATATATCACTGAAGATGGTGTCTTCAAGGCCCAGATCACTGACAAGGGTACAACGCTCCGGGACCTGGACCTGGAATTTTATCTCAACGGGGAAAAATCCCTGTTTGAGTTCGACAAGAAAACAGGCACGCTGATTGGCCTTCTCTATGACCCGCCGGAGCAGGGGACAGTCACGGCACAGTTGTTCGTGACGGACAAGGCCGGCAACCGTGTCTCCTCCCTGGCCAAGGCATATTTTTATACACCCTCAGAGGGAACGGCAACCGGCGTATCCGGCTCCATCACCCCGGCGGACGTCAAGATCGGCGAGGCCGTGAAGATTACGGAAGACAACTGCACCACGACCTATCAGCGAAGCGACCAATGTTGGGTGACCGTGACCAAGGAGTGCACCTGGTACAACATGTTCGGCGGGTTCGATCGGCTGGACCCGCCGACAGCGAAGAATCTGCCCAAAACGGAGGGAAATAAGCTCCCGAACATACCGGAGATCACGACTACCACGACAAAACGCGTAGACCTCTGCCCCCCCGTCATCTCCGACCTGCGCTATGATGCGGCGAGCCGCACCGTGCAAGCGAGGATCTCCGACCCCAATACGCCCCTTGCTGTCCTGCGCATCGAGTATGGTGGTTCGGCCATTCTGGGCAACCAGTGGTACGACTTACGGCACCCCCATTTCGACTTTTCGACTGGGACTGGTGAATTCGTGGGCGATCTGCCCGGAGAGGAGACGGAGATCTATGCTATCCGGCTCAGCGTCGATGATCGCCATAATAAGACCTATGGCAATCTGAGCATCCGTGTCCCGCGTAAGCCCCCTGAGGTGAACCTGTATTTTAATGAATTCTCCGGCTCAGCGAATCGGGATTTTTTGAACGCCCTCGGGCTCGAGCACCTCCTGGTGGGGGAGTACTCCGACGCCTCGGGTATCGATGATAGCCGTACGGAGCTGGAAATCGATGGGGTGATCAAGAGGAACTATATCACCTATCCCCTGGGGCAGATTTCAAGGCAACTCATCTATCGGGCCGACCTTGCCGAGGGGAGACATCAGACGCGGCTCAGGGTGGCCGACACCCTGGGTCTGGAGAGCGAGACCTATCTCGTCTTCGACATCGCCTACAAGCCCCATATCCAGCGCTTCACCTATCAGGGCACGGTGAAAGGAGTCCCGGTCTTTGTCGCCTTTATCAAGGATCAGGGATATGACGTGACGTTGCAAGGGATCACTCTGCTTTTGGATGGCAAGGAGATTTCCAGGGATCAGTGCTTTTACAACTCCGAGACGGGCTTTTTCAGCGTTCCTGGTCCGTTGGATATCGCTGCCGGCGCCCATCAGGCAAGGCTCACGGCAATTGACAGCCAGGGCAACAGGGCAGAGGAGATCCTCTCCTTCGGCGGTCCGGTGGCTGAAGAGGTGCTGGCACAGGCAGTCGGCGGCGTGCGCATCACCGGCTACTCAGCATGGGACGTTCAAGGCAACGGCGACGGCAGGATCAACCCGGGTGAGCGGGTGCGGCTCTTTGTCGAGGTCCTCTCTGATTTTGATATCGCCCATGCGCAGGGCCGTCTGCGGACAACCCACCCCTCGATCACGATGGAGCGGGACGAGGCCGAGTATGGGGATATTCCGAAAGGGCAACGGACCGAATCAATAGGGGCATTTGAGCTCGTGATCAAGGACGATTTCTTTAGCAATACAAACAGCCAGCAAGAGGCAGTCGCATGCTACCTTACCTTGACGGATCAAGCAGGCAAGGAGTGGGTGCTCCCCTTCAGAATAACGGTATACCGGACCCCTGAGCTCTTCAGGGAAGCGCAGGGACCGGCTGTAGCAAGTTCCATCTCCCTCGAAATCATCCAACCTCAGAATGGGGTGGAGTATTGGGTTGACCCTCCTGTGACTGTCGAGGGTCGGTTCACCGTGACCGGGAGCACCCTCACATTCATTATGGCCCTTCTCGAAAGTGATCTTTGGTGGATTGACCCCATCTTGATACCCTTGTCTGAAAACCCTGCGGCCGGAACCTTCAGCGGTCCCTTGAGGTCCCTCAGGGGTTATTGGCCAAGGGGAGGCTATACCCTCACGGTCGGGGCGGAGAACAGCGCCGGGGACCGGGCGTTGGAGATTATCCGATTCAGTATAGATAAGGTTGAGTAGGTCGTTTGCTCTACCTCTGGGGGGAAAAGAAAGATTGTGAGGAAGCACGGGAGATCATGCAGTTACTCTCTGTGGGGATAGGGATGAGATGAATAGGTGGTATCTTTCATTTCTGATCTTGGCCTTATTACTTGGCCTTTTTTCATCTCTTGCTTCCGCGCCGGCTTCCTTGGCAGCTGAGGAGCCGTTGGTATTGCACAGGCCCTCCCCTGCTGACTTCGATCCCCAGGCCGGGGAGCAGCTAAGAATCACGTACTATCTCGCCGAGGATGCCAGGACCTTTACCATCCAGGTGAAGAATTTTACCGGCGCCGTGATCCGGCAGGAGGTCGTCTCGGATGTCAAGGCAGGCCCGGGCGCCTGGCAGTGGGATGGGAGGGACGATCGCCGGCAGTTGGTTACAGAAGGCCAGTACCAGATCTTCGTCATCGGCGACTTTAGCGACGACAGGAGGGTGACGGACTTCGTCCTCGTGACGATTGTCGCGAGGGCTGCCAAGGCTCCTGCCCCACCGCCAATGCCCGTGCCGATCAGACCCTTTCGCATCAGCGGTGAGATATCCGGGTATTATCGTAGAAATATTGATGAGCAGGAAGAAACCTATGAGGGTCGTGTCGGGGTGCACGCGGTCTACGACAAAAAGCCCGTTGCCGCCGACGTCAACTTCTACCTCATCCAGCGAGACCGTGAGGAGACCAACTTCGACAACTGCTACGCGAGCTTCACGTATGACCGTAAGGAGCTTACCTTTCTCTCGGTCTTCAGGAAGAGCCTCGGCGCCTTTACCGATCCCTTCCGGCTCTTCGACGATGTCAGGACCGAATATTTTAAATCAGGGGCGCGGCTTGACGTCCATCCGGGCTTCTTAACCGTGACGGGCTTGGGCTTTGCGGCAGAGGGGGATACGTTTTCTGAAGAGAAGGGATATGCCACGAGGGTTACGGTGCCCCTGCCGGGACGGATCACCCTCGGGAGCAGTTTTGTGAGCAGGTATTACAAGACAGCGGAGTTTGCGAATGAAGTACGTAATTTGGCCGGGGAAGTGGATGGCGTTATTGTCCTCGGCAGAGGCTTCAGTCTCGCTGCGGAGTACGCCGTGTCGGATGATGAGGAGACGGATGAAAGCGATATGGCCGGCAGGGTGGAGCTGCGGTATGAGCGGCCGCGGCTCAAGGGCATCGTAGGATATCAGGACCTGGGGGAGCATTTCAAGGCAGACCTCGCCTATATGTCCCAACAGGTGACCTCCGACGCCCGGGGAATCGACGGCGTCCTAGACTACTTTCCCGGCAGGGTCTGGTTTATGGAGCGCGCGGGGATCCTGGTGCGTTCCTTTTACTACCAGCGCAAGAGCACCTTCGAAAACCTCTATGAGGTAGATGCCAACGCGCGCTTCGGCATCGGCCCTAAGGACGATTTTATGCTGGGGTTTATCGATCATAAGGATGAGGTATCCGACTATACCTCGGCGCGGGCACGGCATCTGCATCGGTTCACTGAGCGCTGGTCCAATGAGGCCAGCTACGCAGTAAATATTTCCGCCGGCAACACCACCCACACGGTGCGGGAGCTAGTCCACTATTCGAGGCCCTTGCGCAGGAATATCACCGGGGGTGTTCAGTGGATCAATGGGCGGGCCGAAGGCCGAGATCCCTCCCGTTGGAATGAGCTGGACCTGCTCATCTATGGAGAGTGGGGAGGGTGGTTCTTTGAGGCCGAAGAGCGGTTTCTCTTCGACGAGAGGATCGGAGCCAATTTCTTTGTCAAGGTCGGCTACCGGATCGAGTTCCTCAAGCGGTATCAGGCCGAGTGCTATGTCGCGTATGGCGACCGGGCGAGCCGGGAGACGTCAAATACCGTCGAGGTCGGCATGGGGGTCTATTTTTGAGATGAAGCGCGTATGGATTGTCTTGGTCCTGCTGGTGTTGGGCTGCACCCCCCTGCGTTCGGAGTTCTACCGGAACCAGGCCGATTTCCTCTATGAGGGGGCAAACAAGGCCTACAGCGCAGGGCGGTACGATGAGGCCCAAAAGGGGTATCACGAGGTGATCGCCCTTGACCCCGCATACTGCGAGGCCTATGTAGGGCTGGGGCATTGCGCCATGCTCCGGGGGAATCAAAAGGAGGCGCTGGCATTCTATGAGCGGGCCATTGCCCTCAACCCGCAACTGCGCCCGAAGCTGCAGGAGCTGATCTTTGCTGCCTCCTTGGGAGAGCAGTCAGCCCCCAAGACATTCGCCGCCCGCCAATTAGAAAAACAGTTTAACCAAGGGAGATACCGGCAGATCATTGCGGAGCAAAAGGGCAAAAAAACTCTTACCGAGGCGGATGCGTTCTGGCTGATCCGTTCCCTGGTAAGGCTGAAGGATTATAAAGGGGCGGCTGCTGTCGCGCGCCGAATCTTTGCCGATCAAGCTGCGCAGGAGCAACTGGTTGAGCGGTTTGGGTACCTGGATAACTTTCTCCACCAGGGTCATGCAGAGGCCCTGGCGGATTTTCAAACACTGGCAGACATGAATC
>Ga0214474_1001123_pt1 | contig 12499 bp, 13 predicted proteins | sample RVTome_2_FD_187335 | JGI IMG/M metagenome (GOLD analysis project Ga0214474, IMG submission 187335) | Soil microbial communities from uranium-contaminated site in the Upper Colorado River Basin, Wyoming, United States - RVT95D214 HiSeq ...
GTTTATTAATTCGCCCTTAAATTTCCCGGTATGCAATTTGGTATTTAACATGGCAACGGAGCAAGACGGGCACCCAGAGGCTTTCCTGGCGCGAGCCAAATCCTTCTTCGCCAAGCGAAAGCCGCTGTTTTCAATCCGGCTTCGAGGTCACTGCGACCAGGCAATCATCCAGCACTGTAACGACCATAAGATATTATTGGTGGCTGAAGGACCGGGAATGGTGCTTGATGAACAGATAAAGAAGCGAGCGGTACCACCCGGCGCAAAGCTACACTGGGTGGAAAATGATAAGGGAGTGCAAGACTTCAAACAGGTTGTAGCCGAAGCCTTCCAGGACTTGAGCCTTCCCAAAGAGGTCAGCGAAAGCTACTTCGCCCAGGCGCAGCGCGTGCTCAGCCCATACTCCGTTCTGGCGGTGGCATATCTCAAAGGCGAGCCGGCAGGCGCCGCCATGGCTATGCTCAGCCACGGTATCGCCGGTGTTTATTGGGTGGGTACTACGAAAAAGGCGCGGGGCATTGGACTGGGCGAATACTGTACCCGCGAGGTGAGCAATGCTGCCTTTGAACTGGGTGCACGAAAAGTCGTACTCCAGGCCAGCAAGTTCGGTGAACCCGTCTATCTGAAGATGGGTTATAGGGAGATAACCAGATATCCGTGGTTCATCTGTTCCAGTAAGTAAGTGGAAGAGCACGGTCGCCAGTGGGCGGATGCCGCCTATGAAATGCGGAGATTGCCACGTCCTTCAGCGGAAGGACTCGCAATGACAATACATTCTTCGACAGGCTCAGAATGAGCGAAATAAAGAGGCGGACAGACCCTTCGCCTTGCTCAGGGCAGGCTCAGATCCTTCGACAAGCTCAGAATGAGCGGAGACTGTTTGGAATTTAGGAATTGGAATTTCGATATTGTATGGGATTTGGAACCTGGGATTTAGGATTTGAAGTACGGTGGGTTGCCTGGAGCATCCGCTCCAGGCACGATTACCGCGGCACCTGTAGGCAGTCGCCACCTAGAAAAAGGCAACATTGAAGCAGATGCTCCAATGTACCCAATTGCATATTTAAATAGGAAAGGAGGACAGCAATGCTAAAAGACTTCCGTGATTTCATTATGTGCGGCAACGTACTGGACATGGCTGTGGGTATCATAATCGGCGTTGCCTTCGGCACTCTTGTGACCTCGATTGTTAAGGATATCATTATGCCGCCTATAGGCCTGGTGCTGGGCAACGTAGATTTTACAAACCTTTTTGCCGTCATAAAGGCAGGCACGACACCAGGTCCGTACGCTTCACTGGCTGACGCTCAGGCAGCCGGTGCTGTCACCATCAACTACGGCTTGTTCATCAATACCATAGTAAGCTTCCTGATAGTGGCTGTAGTGTTGTTCTTTTTGATACGTGCCTTCGTTCACGCTCGCAGCCGGCTTGAGACCAAGAAAGCCGCGCCGGTGATGCCGACAACAAGGGAATGTCCCTACTGCCTGTCTCAGGTGCCCCTGAAAGCCAGGAAATGCGCCTATTGTACCTCTGAACTGGCAACGCAGCCCTGATTACATGTGTTAAAACACATGGGTAGCCTGGAGCATCCGCTCCAGGCACCATTGCGCCGAGATGGGCATGCGGACAGACCTAAAGGTCTATCCCTACTTTTAAATTCATTAGAGGCTTAGTTGGGCGTAAGCTAATTTAGGGCGTAGCTTCGATGGTAATCACGGTTCCCTTGCCGGGATGAGATGAAACCTTGAAGGTGCCGTCGAGCAGACCAGCCTGCTGTTCCATTCTCTGCAAACCCAGCTTACCTTTAGCCGCATAATCAGCTTGTCTCTCCGGAGGAGAAAATCCTCGTCCGTTATCTGCCACTGTAAGCTTGAAGTTGCCGGTAACGAAGTCCAGCGTTATCGTGGCTGCAGTGGCTCCGGAGTGCCGGACGACGTTATTCAAGGCGTCCTGGGCTATCCGGAAGACGATAATCTCAAATTCGGATGGTAGGCTGTGCTCTCTGCCGTTGACTTGCAGATCAATCTTTATGCCGCTGTCAACAGTCAGGCTTTCCGCCAGCCATCTCAAAGCCGGCAAAAGGCCTACGTTATCCAGTATGCTCGGCCTCAGGTCACGGCTAAGCCTCCGGACATCGTCGATAGCATGAAGAAGCATATCCAGTATTTCATCAGCCTGTTTCCTGGCTTTCGGTGTCAGGCGGCCGTAATCGCCGGTCTCCAGAGCACGAGCACGATTGGCGATGACCAGTAGCGACTGTATGGTATCATCGTGCAGCTTGCGAGCTAATCGGCGCCGCTCATACTCCTGAACTTTGAGCATTCGAGCCAAAGAAAGCCATCGCGCGGTTCTCGACCGCTCCAGGGCACCGCTATGCTTCAGAGCCGGTTGATAGTCCATGGCCACGAACAGACCGAGCAGCAGGGCTACCAGCGCCACAAGTGCGGTCCTTAAGAGGGACTCAAAACTGGGTGAGTCCTCTATGGCTCGAGGCAGCGTGGCTGCCAGGAATACAAGCCAGGTTATCAAAGCGCCCTGTAAGCGGAAGACGGCACTGGCATGTACAATCGGTACCAGGAAAAGAAAGCTCAGTACAAAAATATAGACACCGCGCGCCGATACGATGTCTTTTGCCCACGGGAACCAACTGGTAATGCCGAGATAGGTGGCATTGTACAACAAGGTTAGAAGGGTCATAGCGCCGGCGATTATCCAGAAATGACGGTTGCGGAGAATGCCCCTCTTTTTCGGAGAGGCAACGGTGGTGACTGTCTCCGTATGTATCTGTCTCATTGAATATCTTCCATTGACAGGAAACCGGCACGCAGGCCGGCTATAACGGCCTCAGTACGTGAGGCTACCCTCAGCTTGGAAAAGATGTCAGCTAAATGCCCTTTTACCGTGCGCAGCTTGATTCCCATGGCCAGAGCAATGTCTTTATTGTTCAATCCTCGAGATGTCAATTTAAGGACCTCCAATTCGCGCGCCGAAAGCTTTTCGCCGGCTTCCAGCATTACCGGCTGGGTGGGAAATCGAGCCGCTTGCTTAAGCAGGCGCTGACCTATCGAGGGAGATAATACCATATCACCGGTGATAACGGCGCGGACAGCCTGTGCAACCTCCGCACCGAAGGCGCTTTTAAGGAGGTACCCGGCGGCACCGGCCTGCAGAATCTCGAGTATGCACTCGTCGTCGGTATGGACGGTCAGTACCAGCACCGCTATATTCGGGTATCTGGCTTTGATTTGCTGTGTTGCCTGCAGTCCATCCAGATTGGGCATGCTGATGTCCATGATGACCACATCGGGCATTATTTGGGTAGCGAGCCTGACGGCTTCTTCTCCGTCACCGGCCTCACCTATGATTTCAAAATCGTTTTCCTTTTCCAGAAGGTCCTTGAGTGCCTTTCGCAGCAGTGGATGGTCGTCAGCCAGCACGATTTTGGTCCTGGCCGTCTGCCCTCGGGAGGTAACTGAGGTTGAAGCCTTCGAATTCATGATTTTGTTGAAATATTCTATCATCAGGGCGAAGTAGGGCACAACTTAGAAAGTCAAAGGTTAAAAGTTAAAGGTCAAAAGCGCAGGTGAAAGGCTAAAAAGTTTGAATTTTTGATTTCGATATTTGGATTTGTTTAGGATTTGGCGCTTCGAATTTAGGGTTTGAAACACGTGGGATGGCCATTGGTACACGGCCAATAGAGCCTTGTGCGCAACCTGGAAGCCATTTAAACTAATCGGTGGTAAAAATAATAAAGGAGGTAATTAGTTCATGAAAAAAGGTTGGGGAATGGTCAGTTTCATATTGTTTTGCATAGGTCTGGTACTGGCTGTCATCGGAGGTTTGGTAATTCCCACAAATGCCATCGTGGTGATGGTACTAGTGGTCTTAGGCCTGATAATCGGGATTATCCATGTTATCAAAGCCAAAGAAATTACTACCTTGCATACCTTGCTTCTGGCTACTATAGCCCTGTTGGCGATGACGGCTGCCTTCGCTCCCGTTACGTTCATGGACGTAGGTAAAATGGTTGAGAGCATGCTGCTGAATTTTGCTGCGCTGATGGCACCAGTGGCCCTTATCGCTGCAATAAAAGCGCTGTTAAAAATAGGTATGGAGAAGTAAGCTTCGCATTTGATAGGCTTGTTCTTTAGTTTAAGAATTTCGTTCTCTAAAGTCGCAACTGAGTTCGGCTGGGGGTAGCCCCAGCCGCGACTTTTATTATGAACTTATCAGGAGGTAATTATGAATGTATTTGATGAAGTTAAAAAAGCTTTACATAAGGTGAATCCCGGGCTTAATGACGAAAAAATGGTTTCGGGCGCCTTGCTGAAAGACGATTTGGACATCGATTCCCTGGACCTGGTTGAGGTGGCTATGACGCTCGAAGACGTCTTCAGCTTAACGCTGCAAGAAGACGAAGTGGACAATATTAAGACAGTCGGGGATATCGTCTCCTTAATCGAAGCCAGATTAAAGGTAAGAAGTGCTTGACCGTGTTGTAGTCACCGGCTACGGAGCTGTTACGCCGCTCGGCCTGAACGCTGAGGATACCTGGCGTAATCTTATTGCCGGTGTATCAGGGGTCGGCTATATCAGCTTGTTCGATACCACTGATTTTAAAGTCAAGATAGGTGCTGAAGTCAAAGATTTCAACCCGATTGACTATATCGACCCCACGACGGCACGGCATACAGACAGATTTGCACAATTTGCCCTCGCCGCCAGCTTGCAGGCTATCCAGTCTGCCGGGCTCAAAATAGATGAGAGTAACAGATATGATGCCGGCGTACTGGTGGGCAGCGGCGTCGGCGGCCTGGACTCTGTGGCGAAACAGCTTGAAACTCTGTCTGCTAGAGGGCCGACTAGAGTAAGCCCGTACCTGGTGCCCATGATGATAGCTGACGCTGCTTCGGCTCAGGTGTCGATAAAAACGGGAATCAGAGGGCCAAATTTCAGCCTCATTTCAGCCTGCGCCACAGGAACAGACGTTATCGGTATTGCCTACAAGATGATTAAATGGGGCGAGGTCAAGATGATGGTGGTCGGCGGCGCCGATGCTGCGGTTACGCCTATCGGACTGGCCGGCTTCGCACAAGCCGGTGCATTATCCAGAAACAGCGAACCCCAGAAGGCATCCAGACCTTTTGATAAAGAACGTGACGGCTTTGTTGTCGGCGAGGGTGGAGCGGCCTTAATACTGGAGAGCCTGGATTGCGCCAGGTCGAGAGGTGCCAACATTTTAGCCGAGGTTGTTGGCTACGGGGCGACATCCGACGCCTATCACGTTACGGCTCCGCTGGAGAGCGGCGAGGCAGCAGCCAGGGCAATTGAGCTGGCTTTAGCCGAGGTGGACCGTGATGAGGTCGGCTATATTAATGCGCACGGTACATCAACACCACTGAACGATGCCAGCGAGACCAGGGCCATCAAAAAGGCTTTTGGTGATAAAGCATATAAAATACCGGTCAGCTCCATAAAATCTATGCTCGGTCATATGATGGGCGCCGCCGGTACGATTGAGGCAATCACCTGCTGCCAGGTGATTAATAAGGGAATTATTCCGCCGACAATAAATCTGGAACATCCCGACCCGGTATGTGATTTGGACTATGTGCCGAACGCGGCCAGAGCCGGCGACGTTCGAATAGCTCTATCTAATTCGTTCGGTTTTGGCGGTCATAATTCAGTTATCGCCATTGCCAGATACGACGCGCAGTAAAATGGGTACATCAACGAATGCTTCAAGAACCGCCATCGGTGTTGACATTATCGAGATAGCTCGAATCAAACGTGCCATAGCCAGATGGCAGGATTCTTTTCTCAAGCGCATCTATACGCAGGCAGAGTTGGAGAGCCATCACAATGTATCCAGTCTGGCTGCCCGCTTTGCCGCTAAGGAAGCGGTAATGAAGGCGCTTGGCACGGGTACCAGAGGTGTGAGCTGGACGGATATCGAGATTCTTCCCAATGGGGACGGTGCCTCTCTAATTCGACTTTATGGGCGTGCTCTCCGGAAGAGCACGGAAATCGGTATTGCCCGATTCGATATAAGTATGTCCCACAGCAAAAAATATGCCATTGCCTTCGTCATCGGTCATGCTAAATAACTTCGCCGTTTGTGACTTGCTCGATATCGACTATCCCATCATTCAGGGTGGTATGGCCTGGCTGGGAACAGCCGAGTTAGTATCGGCGGTATCGAATGCCGGCGGCCTGGGGGTAATCGGCAGCGGCGATGCCCCAACGGAATGGCTGCTCGGGCAAATCAGGCAGACCAGGGAACGGACAGGTAAGCCGTTTGCCGTCAATATTATGATGATGTCGCCGTTTTTAGCAGACAATCTGAAGCTTGTGGTAGCTGAGAAGGTGGGCATACTCACCTGCGGCGGCGGCAATCCGGGAGGCTATCTGGCCGGTTTGAAACAGGCTGGCATCAAGGTGATGCCGGTTGTTTCCAGCGTAGCTCTGGCGCGGCGCCTGGAGAGGCTGGGTGCCGATGCTATTATCGCCGAGGGCATGGAATCAGGTGGCCATGTCGGTGAAACTACCACAATGGCTCTGGTGCCCCAGATAGCCAGCAGCGTAAAAGTGCCTGTGATAGCTGCCGGCGGGATCGCGGACGGCCGCGGGTTGGTTGCCGCCCTGGCTCTGGGTGCTCAAGGTGTACAAATGGGCACACGTTTTATTTGCTCCGAGGAATGCGTTGCCCATCCAAAGTTCAAGGAGCAAATTATGCAGGCTCATGACCGGGCCACGATAGTAACCGGTGTGTCTACAGGTCACCCCGTGCGCTGCTTGGAGAACAAGCTGACGTACCAGTTCACGGCACTGGAAAAGGCTGGAGCATCCAAGGCCGAGCTGGAAGAACTGGGTAAAGGAAAACTATCCTTAGGTGTCGTGCAGGGTGACATTGAACAAGGTTCGCTTATGGCCGGGCAAATAGCCGGCCTGATTAAAGAAATAAAACCGGTAAAGGCCATCATCCGGGATATCATGGTAGAGGCGCAACAGATTATCGATGGTCTGGGCAAGTACAAAGCGAAAGGATGAGGACTTGGTCAAAAAGGGGAAGGTAGCCTACGTTTTTCCCGGTCAGGGGTCTCAAGCTGTTGGAATGGGACTGCGTCTCTATACACAATTTTCTTCAGCCAGAGACGTTTTCGATGAGGTGGACCAAACATTAGGTTTTCCCCTATCCCGTCTGTGTTTTGAGGGGCCGGAAGATGAGTTAACGCAGACGATAAATGTTCAGCCGGCGGTGTTGACAGTCAGCATCGCCTGCTTGAAGGCGGCGGAAGGAATCATCGGTGGCAGCTTACCACATCCCGACGTCGTGGCAGGTCACAGCCTTGGGGAATATACGGCACTGGTCGTGGCCGGTACGCTGAGTTTGTCTGAAACGGTGCGTTTGGTTCGCGAGAGGGGACGACTGATGAATGAAGCTGCTACGATAAGTCCCGGCGGTATGCTTGCCGTGCTAGGACTTGATGAAAAAACTATCGGAGACATCTGTATTTCGGCGGGCACCGAGATTTCCAATATCAACTGCCCGGGCCAGATTGTGGTGAGCGGTACCGAAGACAATCTGGCGGAATTTAAAAGATTGGCTGAGATAAAGGGCGCCCGGCGGATAATCGGGCTGAAAGTAAGCGGTGCCTTTCACTCCCGTTTAATGCGACCGGCGGCCGAGGGATTAAAAAGAGCCATCTCAGAAGCTACCTTCGGTGAGCCTCTGGTTCCGGTTATGGCTAATGTCACAGCAGATACGCTTATTGATGCTGAAGCTATTAAAGAAGAGCTGGCTGACCAAATCATACGTTGTGTCCGGTGGCAGGCGTCGGTCGAAAATATGATAGCCAGTGGAGTGACCAGGTTTGTAGAGATAGGGCACGGACAGGTGCTCGCCGATTTAATTAAGCGCATCAATCCGGCAGTGCCGGTGCTAAATATAGGTGACGTCGATATTGAAAAGCAGGTCGAAAAATGGTGGACGGAGCACCGGAGAGAGCACATAAAGGGTCTGCTGGAAAAGGCAATACAATCTGAGAAATAGTTATAAATGGAGTGGTCTGCTTATGGCTGTTGATTATCAGAAAGAAGGCAAGGTCGCCATTTTTACTTTGAACCGTCCCGGTGCGCTAAATGCCGTCGACCCGGAGAGCGCCGTGGAATTGAGCAAAGCCTTTAACGATTTCAAAAACGATGATAACTTGCTTGTTGGCATCATTACCGGTGCCGGAAACAAAGCCTTTTCCATCGGGGCTGACGTACAGACGATGCTGCCCCAGTTGAAGAAATTTACGGGAAAAGAGAATACCGGGCCGCTAAATTTGGTAGACGTACTTAATTCGTGGAAACCGATGATTGCAGCTATAAACGGCGCTGCCCTTGGCGGTGGCCTGGAAATAGCGCTGGCCTGCGATTTGAGAATAGCTTCGGAGAACGCCATCTTCGGAATGCCTGAGGTTACACTCGGGCTTATACCGGGTTGGGGAGGCACGCAGCGTTTGCCCCGGATTATACCTTTAGCCAGGGCTGCCGAGCTGCTACTTACCGGAAAGCCCATCAGCGCACAGGAAGCGTATCGAATAGGCTTAATCAACAAGGTAGTACCTTTCTCGGAGCTGCTACCCGCCGCTAAGGGTATAGCTGAGACGCTGTGTCGACGGGCACCGCTGGCAGTGAGGGCAGCCAAGCAGGCTATGATTCAGGGAATAGATGTTTCCCTGGAGGATGGGCTGAACCTGGAGAGAAAGTTGAATGATTTCCTGGTAAATACGGAGGATTTCGAGGAAGGGTGTAAGGCATATATCGAGAAACGACAGCCTGTTTTTAAGGGAAAATGAGAGCTAACGGTCAGATAATAGTAGCTGTGGATGCCGCCGGTGGCGACTATGCTCCGCAAGAAGTAGTTAGAGGTGCCGCTGCTGCTGCTGAGGAATACGGAGTACACGTTGTCCTTGTGGGAAGAAAAGCTTTGCTGGAGAAGTTGATCCGGCGCTATCCGGTGGAGCCAGGCCTGACTTTGATTGAGGCCACCGAGGTTATCGGTTGTAACGAATCTCCGGTTCAGGCGGTACGAAGCAAACCGGACTCGTCGATTGTAGTGGGGACCAGTCTGGTACACGATGGATTTGCCTCTGCTTTTGTCTCCGCCGGCAATACAGGGGCGGTGGTCAGTTCAGCATTTCTGACTCTGGAAAGGATAGAAGGTGTACAGCGTCCGGCACTCTGCAGTGTGGTTCCTGTCGATTCTGCTAATCCGGCACTGCTTATTGACGTCGGGGCTAATGTAGATTGCAGGCCGGATTTCCTGGTTCAGTTTGCCCAACTGGCGACTATTTTTGCCAGGGGTGTTCTTGGTATAGACTCGCCACGAGTCGGTTTACTGAACGGCAGCGAAGAAAGGATTGAATCTAATCTTTTGGCTAAGGAGAGTTTCCGGCTTTTAAAAAAGACCAATCTAAATTTTGTCGGCAATGTAGGTGGGCAGGAGATTCTAACGGGGAAAGCCGATGTGATTGTTACCGATGGCTTTACCGGGAATGTGGTAATCAAAACCATAGAGGGATTAGCGGATACTGTCCAGAATCTGTTAACTGCGGACAAAGCCTTTGAAATTGCGCGTGACCTTGAAGGTGCAGCTCTGGTTCATTATACGAAGCTAGCAACTATGGTAGGGCGGTTGGACTATAAAGCGTATGGTGGGGCGTGTTTACTGGGTATTAACGGAAATATTGTCGTAGCTCATGGCCGCAGTCGGGCCAAAGCTTTTAAGAATGCCATCCATTTAGCTTATAAAGCGGCTGAAGCCGGGGTAGTTCAAGCCATAAGAGGGGGTATGCGATGAAGCGGCGAGTAGTGGTGACGGGGGCAGGAATGATTACACCATTGGGTATAGGGGTGGAAAAGAGCTGGGCGGCTCTTTGCCGGGGGCAGTCGGGTATCGGCCCAATCACTCGGTTTGATGCCACTCCCTTAAAATGCCGGGTAGCCGGGGAGATAAAGGATTTTCACCCCGAGGACTTCGTGGACGCCAAATTTATACGGCGCTTCGACCCTTTTATCCAGTACGCATTGGCAGCGGCAATAATGGCTGTGGAGGACTCGGGAATCAAGGTTAACGCAAGCAATGGGGACCGGGTCGGCGTCATAATGGGAACGGCTGTTGGAGGCTGGACCAGCTTCGAGTCTGCTAATATATTCATAGCTAAAGGCGAATTAGGGAAGGTGCCCCCGTTTTTAATACTGAATGCCACGGCGAATTCGGCGGCTGGAGTAATAGCTATTCGCTTCGGAGCCAAAGGGCCTCACCACCTTGTTACTGAGGCTTGCGCTTCTGGTACTAGCGCCGTGGGACTGGCTTTGAGGTGCATTCAGCACGGAGAAGCTGACGTCATGATAGCCGGAGGGACCGAAGCTCCAATTACAGCGTCAATGATGGCTTCTTTAGACCTTCTAGGTGCTTTAACATCCAAGAGGAACGGCGAACCGGCTAAAGCCAGCCGTCCTTTTGACGGGGACAGGGACGGATTAGTTACCAGCGAAGGGAGTGGTGTGCTGGTCTTAGAAGCATTAGACATAGCTATGAGAAGAGGCGCTAAGATTTATGGGGAAGTGATAGGATTTGGGAATAATTGCGATGCCTATCACTATACATCTCCGTCACCTGACGGCGAAGGTCCGGCTAGATGCATACAGCTTGCCTTAAGTGATGCGGAAATAGGACCCGACGAGGTGGATTATATTAATGCGCACGGCACTTCTACTGTTGTCAGCGACCTGTCTGAGACCAGAGCTATCAAGACTGTATTCGGTGAATATACAAAAAAGCTAGCCGTCAGTTCCAATAAGTCGGCAATTGGCCATATGTGGGGGGCTGCCGGTGCAGTGGAAGCTATATTTTCCCTGCTTACCATAAACAGCGGAGTTATACCACCAACCATAAATCAGGAATTTCCTGACTCTGAATGTGACCTGGACTACGTGCCGAATGAAGCCAGGAAGGCGACAGTCGAGGTAGCACTTTCCGACTCCTTCGGTTTCGGTGGCGTTAACGGCGCCTTAGTCCTCAGGAAGTTCGCCGGGTAGACGATTTGTCGGTGTTGATACCAGTCTGACACCGTTTTACGTTGTACTCTCCTTGCCCTGAAAACACTACGATTTACTCTCGGGCATATGACCTTTTTACTATATGCAAAGTTACCTTTGAGCTATTTACATAAGTCATATGCGGTAGTATATTGGTTCTAGGGCAAAAGTAATACATTAGCGGCGGATATACGTGAAAATTGGCAAAAATGCTTAAAACAGAATAGAGGAGGGGCAACAATGGCAAAAGTATCAATTCACTGTGACGGGACCGACATCTACATTGTTCCAGAGGAAAAGAAAGCGAAGCTCAAAGAGAAGCCTGATGAATCCCTAAATACGGAAACGGTAGAGTATAGGGAAGAACAGAATTTGTCGGGTGGCTATTCTCTTGGTGCGGCTGATACAAATGGTAATGGAACCTCCGGGAATAAGGCGGCTGAAGGTGTTGATTATCATCCTCTATACCCCTATCAGTTGAAATCTGTAAAGAAGAACGGTAATGGCAAGGGTAACGGTAATGGGGTTTTAATTCTGGAGAAGGCCATCGCAACCAACCAGGTGCAACTACAAGAGAGCACAGCGGAAGCCGAAGAGAAACACAGGACTATCGTGGACCAGATACCGGATTCCTATTTTGCGATAGACCTTGCCGGTAACTTCATTTTCGTTAATGATACAATGTGCCGCTTTCTGGGATATTCCAAAGAAGAATTGACAGGAACGGCATGTCGAGACCACATAACCGAAGAGTGTTATGAAGCTGTACATAAGGCTTTCGATGAGGCGTTTCAAACCAGGGTGGAGGTAAGAGACCTTCGTTGCCAGGCTATTCGTAGGGATGGTACAACTGCGATTGCTGAGATGTCGGCTTATCTTTTAAGAAATGAGGACGGTGATGTTGCGGGATTCAGGTGTATTGGCCGTGACATTACCGAGCGTGTCAGACAGGAGGAAGCTCTAAAGCAGTCAGCAGAGAGATATCGGACGGTGCTGGAGGAAATGGATGAGATTTACTTCGAGGTTGACCTTTCCGGTAATTTCATCTATGTCAATGACGCAGCCTGCCATCTACTGAGACGCTCTAAGGAAGAGTTAGTCGGAATGAACTATCGATGCTATATACCGGAAGATGAAATAGACAGCGTGTATCAGGCATGGAATAAGGTATATCGGACCGGAGAGCCGCTGACATCGTACCACCATGCAAATGTCAAGAACTGCGGGCAGAAATTGTATCTGGAAGATTCAGTTTCACCAGTGAGAAACGGCGAAGGAAAGATAGTAGGTTTCAGGTCTATCTGCCGTGATGCCAGCGAACGCAAGTGCTTGGCTAAAAAGCTTGTCGAATTGAAATGGCCAGCCATGACTTGCTGACCAACGTCCTTCACCAACTGTTTTACGCTG
>Ga0214474_1001124_pt1 | contig 12491 bp, 11 predicted proteins | sample RVTome_2_FD_187335 | JGI IMG/M metagenome (GOLD analysis project Ga0214474, IMG submission 187335) | Soil microbial communities from uranium-contaminated site in the Upper Colorado River Basin, Wyoming, United States - RVT95D214 HiSeq ...
ACGTGTTTAACATGCCGTGGTACTCGGCATACCCGCTGGCTGTTATCGGCAATATGCTGCCTGTGCCGATACTGCTTCTGTTCTTCGAGTCGTTAGCCCGAATCGTCAGCAAGGTGGAAATCGGCAGAAGGTTCGTAGACTGGGGACTCGAACGCACCAGGCGACATGGTAAGTTTATCGAGAGATATGAACGAATCGGGCTAATGCTATTTGTCGCCATACCTCTCCCCTTTACCGGCGCCTGGACAGGCTCAATAGCTGCTTTCCTCATGGGCATGAAATTCAAGTACTCTATTTTGTCCATTCTCTGCGGAGTGATAATTGCCGGAGCTATCGTTACCTGCTTATGCCTGCTTGGCTGGATTGGCGCCATCATCGCCGGAGTCGGACTCAGCGCAATTGCCATATTCGGCTGGTGGCGAGCTTAGAATCGCCATGGAGCACGCGGTTTGAAACTCAAGGAAGCAGTTGACAGCTATATGCAGCAGGTGCCTGAGGTAATCGAACACTGCCAGCGCTGCCTCAAAACAGAGAGGTGGCATGGCAATGTGGTGCTGATGGTGGTGGACGCCGCTTTCACCTCCATTGGCTTAAACTACTTCCAGTCAGTGGTTCCCAGGGTGGATAAATTCAGGCAAGAATTCGTGGAAACAGGGAGGATTAGTACGCTGGAGGATTTAGCCGCTGCTGGTGATGATGAGCTTAAGAGTATCTGGAAAAACAAGCGCTCCTGGCACATGGCGAAATCAGTCGCCTCTCACTTAGCCGGTATTAAGAGAGAAAAAGGTCTCGATGATAGGCAGGCTTTTATCTACTGGGCAAAACATGCCAGCCTCGATGACTGGGAGAAAGACCCGATAGGGCGGATTAACGGCGTGGGCATAAACAGCTTTCAATATTTGAGAATGATGGGCGGCATCGACACGGTAATGCCGGATAAGATAGTGAAAAGGGTCATCGCTGAGATACTGACCAAGGCGAACATGGAGATGTCATCTACCGATATAGATTTCGTTCGACTTATGGACAGAATGGCACAGGACACCGGCTACAGGGCTATCGAGCTTTGCTGGATGACCTGGCTAGTACAATCAGAGGCCGGCATGAGCCGTATGGAAAAGTATTCGGGACTTCTACCTGAGATTTGATATTGAAAGAGATAATGAGAAAGTGTCTATAGACAGAGCTTTCCGGCCTGTTGATTATGTCAAGATAAGCATCTTCGCGGCTGCTTTATCGGTTCTCTGGCCCAGTCTGCACAGTGTAATAATTCCGCTTCGACTTCTGGAATTCACCCCCGAAGCACAGAAGAACACTTACCTCGGACTTCTGACCTTCGCCGGTTCGCTGATAGCCGTATTTGTTCAGCCAGTGGCCGGAGCAATCAGCGACCGATTCAGCTCACGCTTCGGCCGTCGTCGTCCCTTCATACTGGTGGGAACACTTCTGGCTCTGCTTTTCCTCCCCAGCATAGGCCTTTCCGGCAGCTTCCTTTTCCTGCTTTTGGGCTACTGCCTGCTGCAAGTCGCCACCAATATCGCTCAAGGACCGTTCCAGGCATTTATTCCAGACCTGGTGACAGAGGACCGAAAGGGAGTGGCGTCCGGAGCCAAAAGCCTGGCGGAGATATTAGGCGGCGTGGCGTTCCTGCGCATAGTGGCTTACCTGATGGATAACTACGCCAGCGGTGACGGTGAGATGTGGCTATGGCTGGCAATAGGGGTCCCCGGACTGATACTACTGGGAGGCATGGTTGCCACCCTGCTGACAGTGAAAGAGCAGCCTTCGTCTTTCGAAAGTCAACCATCCACGGCAAAAACCATGGCCGGCGCCTACAAGATTGACGTTAAGGGAAATATGAGCTTCATATGGTTTCTCTTATCCCGATTGTTTATCCTTATGGCGATGGTAGTGCTTCAAACCTTCGCCCTGTACTTCATAAGAGACGTAATCCGGCATCCCAACCCGGCAGGAGTAACCGCAGACCTCTTAATTACCGTGGGCGTTTTTCTGCTCCTGGCCGTTTATCCTGCGGGGAAACTATCTGACAGACTGGGGCGCAAACCGATTATTCTCTTCTCAGGCTTTATCGGCATTATCGGCATCACCGTGCTATTCTTTGCACGCACCTACACCGGCGTACTAGTCTGTGGTGGTCTTCTGGGAATTTCCGCAGGTGCCTTCCTCAGCACCAACTGGGCGCTGGCTACCGACCTGGTTCCTGCGGGAGAAGAAGCCCGCTACCTGGGACTGACCAACATAGCTACAGCCGGGGCCGGAGCATTAGCCAGGCTTACCGGCCCGGTAATCGACTTTTTCAACGTCCAGCGATACGGCTTTGGCTACTCAATCATGCTTTTAATTTGCATCTTCTACTTTGCACTAGGCTCTGCCCTGGTCATACCAGTCAAAGTAAAAAGTAAGGAAAGTTAGCTAAGCTCATGCAGCAGACAGACAACAAGACAAAAAAACGATTCTGGACAAGGGAGCGCTACCTTCAGATTCTTGCCCTGCTCTTCGTAGTGGCACTGTCTGTTTTTCTATTCCTCAACCGCGATAAGATAGTCGAGCTTCAAGTATACGGTTATCTCGGTGTCTTCATAATTTCCATAATAACCTGCAGCAGCATAGTGGTACCTGTGCCCGGCTGGATTCTGGTAGCTACACTCGGCGCCATACTGAACCCTGTCCTGGTAGGAATTGTGTCCGGCGTAGGAGGAACAATCGGCGAGATGACCGGCTATCTTTTAGGCTATGGCGGTCGGCTAGCTGTGGATAACGTGGGTCTCTACGCCAGAATGGTAAAGTGGATGAAAAGATGGGGAAGCGCCACTATCTTTGTACTCGCCCTGATACCCAACCCGCTTTTCGATTTAGCCGGCGCTGCCGCCGGCCTGCTTCGCTTTCCAGTATGGAAGTTCCTACTTTTCGGTGCTGCCGGCAGGATACCCAAGCATATACTCTTCGCCTACATCGGCGTCTGGGGCTCGCAGCTTCTAGCATTATAGCTCGAATGACTATAAACTACGTTAAAAGGAGGAAAAAGCAATGATAAAAGACCTGGTACTTAAAAACAGGAGCTATCGCAAGTTCCATCAAGATGTCTCCGTAGAACTTGAGACGTTGAAGGAGCTAGTTGACCTGGCCAGGCTGTCGGCTTCAGCGCTCAACCTGCAGCCATTGAAATACATGCTCTTCTGTGACCCAAAAAAGAACGCTTCGATATTTCCACTACTCGGCTGGGCTGCTTTTCTCAAAGACTGGCCGGGTCCGGCTGAAGGTGAAAGACCATCGGCCTACATAATAGTACTTGGAGATAAGGAGATAAGCCAGGCATTTGGCTGCGACCACGGCATAGCAGCCCAGAGCATTCTACTCGGCGCCACAGAAAAAGGCCTGGGCGGCTGTATGATTGCTACGGTGAAAAGGTCGGAGCTCAGCAAAGCTCTGGGGATCGCACCGCAATATGAAATACTACTCGCCATAGCCCTGGGCAAACCCAAGGAAACGGTTGTTATCGATGCGCTCGGGGAAGATGGAAATACCAGATACTGGCGGGACAACCAGGATGTACATCATGTGCCCAAGCGAGCACTGGATGACATCATAATTGGCTAGGAGCACTGCTAATTTACTTGGCGACTGCACAACAGGTATAATGACCACTTATCCAAATGATGAATAACCTGTCAGTTTCGAAGCTTCCGAGGCGCATCGAGGGGCTGAACAAGCTAGCCTACAATCTATGGTGGAGCTGGCATATAGAGGCACGGCAGCTATTCAAAGCCCTGGATAACGCCCTGTGGAGAGCCACCGGGCATAATCCAGTCAAGCTACTGCAACAAATCGAGCCTCATCGATTTGTAGCTCGTGCTCAAGACCCTATATTCCTTAAAAAGTATGATTCCGTTATGAGCGCCTTCAAAGACGCTATGTCAGGAGCCGATACCTGGTTTAATACACAATATCCGCACCTGGGACAACAGACAATAGCCTATTTTTCGCTGGAATTCGCTATCCATAACTCATTGCCTCTTTACGCCGGTGGGCTTGGCGTCCTGACAGGCGACTATTGCAAAGAGTCGAGTGACCTCGGCTTGCCTCTGGTAGGCGTGGGATTTATGTATCCACAGGGCTACTTCCATCAGCATATCTCTGCCGATGGCTGGCAAGAAGAAGTCTATGAGCGATTGAACTTCAGTGAAGCACCTATCAGCCCGGTGCTTACCGCTGAAGGAAAACCGATAATCGTCGAAGTTCCCCTGGATTTAAGGTCGATTCAGGTTACAGTGTGGCAGGTGAATGTCGGGCGGGTAAAGCTCTATCTGCTGGACACTAACGTTGAGGGGAATTCACAACCTGACCGCGAGCTTTCGGCACGGCTTTATGCTGGCGACCAGGATACGCGCCTGCAAAAACAAATCATCATAGGCATTGGCGGTGTGCGTGTCCTGCGGGCGCTCGGTATCGAACCGACTGTCTGGCATGCTAACGAAGGATATAGCGCCTTTATGACACTGGAGCGCGTTCGGGAATTAATGGCAAAGGGCATTAAATTTACCGAGGCCGTCAATGCAGTGCGAGCCACGACGGTCACCACCATACACACGCTGGTCCCTGGTGTTAACGATACCTTTCCACGCGAGCTAATTGAGAAGTATTTCCACAGCTACTGGGAATCTCTCAAGCTAGACCTGGAGGAAGTCCTGAAACTGGGTGCACAGGGATCAGATAATTCAGTCTTCAACACGACCATATTAGGTCTTAGAATGTCTGACTACCGCAATGGCGTCAGCCAGCTGCATGGCGGCACCTGTCGACGAACATGGAATTATCTATGGCCCGATAAAGAAGAAAAGGACGTGCCCATCGGCTCGGTGACCAACGGCGTCCATGTTCCCACATGGATAGCGCCCCAGGCAGCCAGCCTGTATGAAGCATACCTTGATAATGACTGGCTGAAGAAGCATGACGACCCGGCTATGTGGGGAAAGGTTGTCGATATCCCGGACGAGGCAATATGGGCAATGCGCCGGTGGTTGAAGAACAAGCTCATCAGTGCGATTAAAGAACGAGCGCGAAGACGCTGGATTGAAGATCATGTAAAGCCAGAACAGGCATTAGTAATGGGGGGCTTGCTCGACCCGGAAGCACTCACCATAGCCTTCTCCCGCCGCTTTACCAGTTATAAGCGAGCTACACTTATATTTCATGATTTTGACCGTCTCAAGCGCATACTTCAGAACGAACTACAGCCTCTCCAGATAATCTTTGCCGGCAAGGCACATCCCAATGATGAAGGCGGGAAACAGCTAATCCAAAAAATATACAACGCGGCTAAAGACCACGAGTTCGGTGGACAAATCGTCTTTGTCGAGGATTACGATATGCATATGGCACGTTACCTCGTACACGGCGCCGATGTCTGGCTCAACACCCCTCAGCTATTTCATGAAGCCAGCGGAACCAGCGGTCAAAAAGCAGCCCTTAACGGAGTTCTGCATCTCAGTATGCTTGACGGCTGGTGGTGCGAAGGCTATAACGGAAAGAATGGCTGGGCAATTCAAAGCGATGCGGAAACGTCCAATTCGGCCGAACACGACAATGCAGACTCCGAAGAGCTATACCGAATGTTAGAGGAGGAAATAGTTCCTCTCTACTATGACCGAGACATAAATGGCATACCACACGGCTGGATACATATAGTCAAAGAAGCCATCCGCTCGAACACGCCTCTGTTCAGCACCCGACGTATGGTGAAAGAATACACCGAGCAAATGTATATACCTGCGGCACCAAAATAGCCTGACAACCTCGAGAAACCTGCTCTCAGTCAGTTCAAGAAATGCTACAGCTTGATTTAGCAATTGGGGCTTGAATGTGAGCCGCCAGGGGCTCGAACCCTGAACCTGCTGATTAAGAGTCAGCTGCTCTCCCTGTTGAGCTAGCGGCCCAAGCGGGCTAATGGTAACACCCACACGTTCGTAAGTCAAGCTTAATTCGATTTTTCCACACGTTCAGGACATGATATAATGAAACTGACCTCTGGATAGCGTGAGGATAGTGGAGAAGCCTTTCGAAGTCATCGACCACACTGCAGATATCGGCATTATCGCTTATGGTGCCGATATCAAGCAGGTCTTTGTCAATGCCGCCCTGGGACTTTTCAACTTGATGGCGGACCCGGACGACTTCAAGGAAGATATTGAGCGTGAGCTAAAGCTATCAGCTGAGGATGTGGAGATTCTGCTGGTAGAATGGCTGAACGAACTCATTTACATCTTCGATGTTGAACATATCTTCTTCAAAAGGTTTGAGGTTGCCGAGCTCACCAGTACACAGATAAAAGCCAGGTGCTTCGGGGAGAAGATAAAACCCAGCCAACACAAGCTGAAAAGAGAAATCAAGGCAGCCACTTATCACATGCTAAAGATAGACAAGGAAGATGGTGGCTATAAGGTACAGGTAATCTTCGATATTTAGGTAATGAGATATGGCAAAATGGCAAGGACAGCTTAAAAAAATAGACGACTACCGCTGGGAGATTCCCAAGAGCTACAAGACGGGGATGCGGGTTCCAGGTCTGGTCTACGCCGATGAGGCTATGCTGGATGCTATTAAAGAAGAACAGTCTCTTGAACAAGTAGCCAATGTGGCTTTCCTGCCCGGCATAGTAAGCCGCTCAATGGCTATGCCTGACATTCACTGGGGCTACGGCTTCCCCATAGGTGGAGTGGCAGCTACCAGAGTGAGCGACGGAGTCATTTCACCGGGCGGAGTTGGCTACGATATCAACTGCGGCGTAAGACTGCTGCGAACCAATCTGACTGAAAATGAAGTTAAGCCTAGAATCAAGGAGCTAGTTAATGCATTGTTCCACGATATTCCCTCCGGCCTGGGTTCTGAAGGCAAAATAAGAGTTGGCGAAAAGGAGATAGACGAGGTACTGACTGAGGGCGCTCACTGGGCAGTAAAACGCGGCTTCGGTCTGCCCCGGGACCTGGATGCAACCGAGGAGACAGGCCGCATGAAAGGAGCTATCCCGGACAAGGTAAGCGCCAGAGCCAAGAAGAGAGGGGCACCGCAATCAGGAACCTTAGGTTCCGGAAATCACTTCCTGGAGGTACAGATAGTAAGGGAAATCTATGACGAAGTCGCATCTAAGTCGATGGGCATTGACCGAATTGGACAGGTACTGCTCCTCATCCATACCGGCTCAAGAGGCCTGGGGCATCAGGTCTGTGATGATTATCTGAGAATCATGGAGGAGGCGGTTAAAAGATATGATATCGACCTACCTGATAGGCAGCTGGCTTGTGCTCCGGTGGAGTCGAAGGAAGGGAAAGACTACTTTGCCGCAATGGCTTGTGCTGCCAACTATGCCTGGGCAAACCGCCAGTGCATTACCCACTGGGCGCGGGAGTCGTTCGTAAAGGTCTTCGGCAAGAACCTTGAAGAGCTGGGCATGCAACAAATTTATGATGTGGCTCACAACATCGCCAAGATAGAGGAACACACAGTAGACGGCAACAAGATTAAAGTATGCGTCCACCGCAAGGGAGCCACAAGAGCTTTCCCTGCCGGACACAAGGATATACCGCAACGCTACAAAGATATTGGACAGCCAGTGCTCATTCCGGGCGATATGGGCCGCTGTTCGTATGTTGCCGTAGGCACGGAGAAGGCGATGGCAGAAACCTTCGGCTCAACCTGCCACGGCGCCGGCAGATTACAGAGCCGTGGCGCAGCCAGGCGCAGCCTGAGAGGCGTAGATGTCGCCAATGAGCTAAGAGCTAAGGGCATTACTGTAAAAACTGATAACATGTCTTCGCTGGCAGAGGAGGCATCACAAGCCTATAAAGACATCACTCAGGTAATAGAAGTAGCCCATCAAGCCGGAATCTCACGAAAAGTTGCCATGGCAAGCCCTATAGGAGTTATCAAAGGCTAGTGGCAAGAAAAAAAGAAGCTCCCATTAAGCTTCCTTCCCCAAGCCAGCGAGGGAAGATATCAGTAGAAGAAGCCATCTCAAAACGAAGGTCGACAAGAAGGTTCAGAGCCCAGCCGTTATCTTTTGCACAGCTTTCCCAGCTACTGTGGTCAGCTCAAGGCATAACCGGCACCGGCGGAAGAAGAGCCGCTCCCAGCGCCGGAGCCACCTATCCCCTGGAGATTTTTGTCGTCATCGGTGAGCACGGTATAGAAAACTTAGCAGCCGGCGTATACCACTACGACGTGGGCAACCACTCTCTGAGCCTACATCTGAGTGGCGACTTAAGGCAGAAGCTAGCTGATACCGCTTTGGGCCAGAGCTTCATTGCCAACTGTCCGATTGATATGGTGGTCTGTGCTCTTCACCCCAGAGCCGCATATAAGTACGGCAGACGTGGCGAGAGATACATTCACATGGAAGTGGGGCATGTCGGCCAAAACGTCTCGCTGCAGGCTGTGGCCCTGGGTTTAGCTACGGTAATGGTAGGCGCCTTTGAAGACGAAGAGGTGGGGAAAGTCCTAAAACTCGAAGACCAAATCAAGCCGTTATACATAATTACAGTAGGCAAGCCAGTATAATTACCTAAGTACAAATTCGATTGCCCTTGTCCCTCGAATATAGTACAATTATGCCAATATTGACTAAGAAGGAGGTTTTACATGCCACAAACCAGAGAAGCCGTCATAGTAGAGTACGTGAGGTCCGCATTTTCAAGGTCTAGACCGAGGGAACCAGAGAAAGATGTATTCAATAGCCTGAGGATGGATGCCGTTGCCGGAACGCTGATAAAGGAGCTCATTAAGAGAACCAAAGTCAACCCAAAGGAAATCAATGATGTAGTAGTTGGCACCGCCTTTCCAGTAGGTGAACAATGGACCTATGGAGGCAGAACCGCAGTATTTCAGGCAGAACTACCTTTCGAAGTCCCGGCTGAACAAATCGACAGGCAGTGTGGGTCTTCAATGTCCACCATACACAAAGGTGCTATGGAGATAATGCTTGGGTACTCGGATATTGTTATATCGTGCGGGATGGAGCACATGACTCATATCCCAATGGCTGTACAACCTGACGACCCAAAGTACATATTGAGACAACCAGACACTAGATTCGTAACGGATGAACGTTTCAAGAAATACGACTTTTTGACAGCTATGAACATGGGGCTTACAGCAGAAAAGCTACTTGTTGAGTCAGGTCTAACCAGAGAGGATATGGACAAGTGGGCGCTCAGAAGCCACCAACTGGCAGCCAAAGCGCTTGCAGAGGGTTATTTCAAAGGCGAGATAATGCCCATCGAAGTAACGCTGGCTGACGGTACAAAACAGGTCATCGACAGGGACATGAGCATCAGGGCCGACACAACACTGGAAGGCCTTGCCGGATTAAAGCCAGCATTTAAGCCCGATGGCCATATAACCGCTGGGAACTCTTCACCCCTGAACGCCGCCGCTACCGCCTTAATGATGATGTCTAAAGAAAAGGCAAAAGAGTACAATCTCAAGCCTTTAGCCACGATTGTCTCCATGGGATGGGCCGGCGTGGACCCGAGTGTTATGGGCAAAGGACCGGTCCCTGCCAGCAAAATGGCATTAAAGCATGCCGGGTTAGATGTGAAAGATATTGACTTCTGGGAGATAAACGAGGCATTCTGCATCGTAGCCCTTTATGCCATACAACAGCTGGGCATTGACCCGAATAAAGTGAACGTAAAAGGTGGCGCTACCGCAATCGGCCATCCGCTCGGCGCTTCTGGAACCAGGCTTGTGGGCACATTGGCCAGAATACTGGACTTGGAAGGCGGAACCTATGGCCTGGCGAACGCCTGTATAGGCGGAGGTCAAGGAGTAGCCACAATTATAAAGAGAGAGAAATAGTAAGGGCTTAAGTTCTCAACTTTAATCGAATAGAAATTTTTAACTAACAGGCAGCGCAATTCTGGAGACTTATGTCAACTGCGTTGCCTGTTTTTATTGTGCTTAAGCAGAAAGTATTCTACGCTATCAGCCAGAGCCAACCAGCTGGCTTCAATGATATTTGTCGAGCTGCCTACGGTCCGCCACTGCTTCTGGCCATCGCTGGACTCGATAAGCACCCGCACCTGCGAACCGGTGCCGGCACTTTCTTCCAGAATACGCACCTTGTAGTCAACCAGCTCAATAGCAGTCAAGTAAGGATAGAACTCCAGCAAAGATTTCCTCAAAGCCCGGTCGAGGGCATTGACCGGACCATTGCCTTCGGCAGCGGTATGCATTATCTTATCACCGACTTTAACCTTGACTGTAGCTTCAGAGAGTAGCTCTGATTCATCCTCGCTAGATGGTCGTCTATGTCTCTCCACTACCACCATAAAATCAATCAGCTCAAAGGGAGACTTATATCCAGATTGAGCCCGGTGCAACAATAATTCAAAGGAGGCATCCGCATCTTCATATTGAAAGCCGTGGCTTTCCAACAGCTTTATCTGCTGCAATACCTGGCGCGCTTCTTTGCCCTTCGGTGGCAGAGTAATGCCCAGCTCCTTAGCCTTATAGATAATATTACCCTTGCCCGATAACTCGGAAACAACTACCTTAGGACGATTGCCCACCAAGTCGGGATTTATATGCTGATAGCTGTCCTCCCATTTCATAATTCCTGACACATGCAGCCCGCCTTTATGGGTAAAGGCACTGGTGCCAACATAGGGAAGGTGGCTGGACGGAGCCAGATTGGCTAATTCAGCTACATAGCGAGAAACTTCGGTGAGCTTAGTTAGCTGCTTATCAGAGATGCAATCAATGCCTAATTTGAGCTTTAAGGCCGGTATAATAGAGCAGAGATTAGCATTACCACAGCGCTCGCCATAGCCGTTAATGGTACCCTGCACCTGTATAACACCAGCTTGAACCGCAGCAAGCGAGTTGGCTACAGCCAGGTCACCATCATTATGCACATGGATACCTAGAGGTACAGACACTGCTTTCTGAACAGCTTTAATGGCTGCAGTAATTTCGGAAGGTAGAGCACCACCATTTGTGTCACAGAGCACTACACAATCAGCTCCAGCTTGGACCGAAGCCTTAATCACCTGGATTGCATATTCCGGATTTGCTTTGTAGCCATCGAAAAAATGCTCGGCATCGAAGAATACAGTAAGCCCCTTCGACTTAAGAAAGTCCACAGACTCAGCGACAATATGCAGATTATTCTCCAAATTAGTTTCCAGAACATGGGTCACATGCAAGTCCCAACTCTTACCGACGATGGTGACTGTTTTGGTCTTAGCCTCCATCAAGGCCTGCAAGCCGGCATCTTTGCTCACCGTGGAATCAGGGTGTCTGGTGCTGCCAAAAGCAACCAGGACCGAATGCTTCAAATTAAAACTCTGCGCTTTAATGAAGAATTCAGTATCTTTGGGGTTAGCCCCAGGCCAACCACCCTCAATAAAATGGACGCCCAGCTCATCAAGCTTCTGGACGATTTTGAGCTTGTCGGCAACAGAGAAGGAAATGCCCTCCTGTTGGGCTCCATCTCTCAAAGTCGTATCGTAAAGCCGCACTTGCACCATCGCTTCTATCCGGTTATCTTCTCAGCAATCAGTCTGCCCATCTCCTTCGTCCCCACCTTGGTTTTACCTTCGTCCATTATATCATAGGTACGATTACCTTCTTCCAAGACTGCGATTACTGCACTCTCAACAACGTCAGCTTCAGTAGCGAGATTAAAAGAATAGCGAAGCATCATGGCAGCGCTCAATATAGTGGCAATAGGGTTAGCTATATCCTGTCCGGCTCGACTTGGAGCACTACCATGAATAGGCTCATAAAGTCCAAAGGCTCTGGAGCCGCCGCCTTTGGGGATGCCGGCTAAACTGGCTGAGGGCAGCATACCCATAGAGCCAGCCAACATAGAGGCTTCATCGGTGAGAATATCACCGAAGGTATTTTCTGTAACCACGACATCAAACTGAGCCGGGCGCTGGATAAGACGCATGGAGCAGGCATCTACCAGCATATGCTCCAGTTCCACATCAGGATAATCAGCAGCGACCTCATTAGTCACCTGGCGCCACAATCGAGATGATTCAAGAACATTAGCTTTATCCACCGAGGTCAGCTTGTTACGACGAGTCAGCGCTATCTCAAATCCAACCCTTACAATACGCTCAATCTCCTGTTCCGAATAGACCATGCTATCTACAGCCCGCCTGCCTTCAGAAGTTCGCCACTGTTTCTTTGGTTGACCGAAGTAAAGTCCGCCAGTAAGCTCACGAACCACCATCATGTCTACATCCTTTATGACATCGGGTTTAAGACTCGTCGAATTGACAAGCATAGGCAAGACCTTCACCGGACGTAAGTTGGCAAAAAGTTCCAGCTCCTTGCGCAAAGCAAGAAGCCCATCTTCAGGACGCACCTTAGCCTTGGGGTCATCCCATTTCGGGCCGCCAACAGCTCCAAGCAACACAGCATCACAGCTTCGGCATACCTTCAAAGTCTCTTTAGTCAGAGCAAAA
>Ga0214474_1001125_pt1 | contig 12490 bp, 10 predicted proteins | sample RVTome_2_FD_187335 | JGI IMG/M metagenome (GOLD analysis project Ga0214474, IMG submission 187335) | Soil microbial communities from uranium-contaminated site in the Upper Colorado River Basin, Wyoming, United States - RVT95D214 HiSeq ...
CCGGATCACGAGCCGCATCTGCGGCGTCTGCCCGGAAGCCCACTTGATGGCCTCGGCCAAGACTTGCGACGCGGTCTATCACATCGACCTCCCCCGCACGGCCCGGATGTTGCGGGAGCTGCTCTATGTCATTTTTTATGTCACCGATCACGCCACTCATTTCTACGCATTGGGCGGGCCCGATTTCGTCATGGGGCCGGACGCCCCGGCGGCCCAGCGCAACATCCTCGGCGTCATCCACAAGGTCGGCGTGGAAATCGGCCGCAAGGTCATCGAGATGCGGGGCGCCTGCCATGAGCTCATCAAAATGATGGGCGGAAAGTCCGTCCATCCCATCGGGGCCGTCCCCGGAGGGATGAGCAAGGGGATGAGCCGCGAGGAGCGCGACAAGGTCCTCGAGACGGGAAAGGCCGCCGTGGAATTCGGCAAATTCTCGATCGGCCTCTTCAACCAGATCGTTCTCGGCAACAAGGCCTACGTCGACCTGATCCTGAGCGACGGTTTCACCCACCACACTTACAACATGGGGCTGGTCGACGAGCGCAACCGCGTCAATTTTTACGACGGCGACGTCCGCGTCACGGGACCCGGCGGCGCGGAGCTGGCCAAGTTTAAGCCCGCCGACTATCTCGAGCATATCGTGGAACACGTCGAGCCCTGGTCCTACCTCAAGTTCCCCGTCCTCCGCAAGGTCGGCTGGAAGGGCCTCGTCGACGGCCCCGAGAGCGGCATCTACAAGGCCACCCCTCTCTCCCGGCTCAACGTTTCGGAGGGCATGGCGACGCCCCTGGCCAACGAAGAGCACGACCGGATGTACAAGACCTTGGGCGGAAAACCCGTCCATCAGACGTTAGCCACGCACTGGGCCCGGCTCGTGGAGCTCCTGTACGCCGCGGAGCGCTGGGTGGAGCTGGCCGGCGATCCCGACATCACGGGTCCCGACTACCGGGTCGTCCCCGACAAGACGCCGGACGAAGGTGTGGCCGTCGTCGAAGCGCCCAGGGGCACCCTCTATCATCATTATATAACGGACAAGAACGGCATCGTTCAAGAGGCCAATCTGATCGTGGGAACGACGAACAACAACGCCGCCATCAACCTGTCGGTCAAGAAAGCCGCCATGAATTTCATCAAGAACGGCCAGGTCAACGACGGGCTCCTGAATATCGTCGAGATGGCGTTCAGGGCCTACGATCCCTGCTTCGGGTGCGCGACTCATGCTTGGCCCGGCCAAGCCGCGCTTCATGTCGGCATCTTCGACCTGGAGGGAAACCTCGTTCGTGATCTAAGGAGATAGCGAAGGCCATGAAAGCTCTCGTTCTCAACAGCGGCAGCTCATCCGTCAAGTTCCAGTTCATCCGGATGGACGATGAGGGCCTCTTGGCCAAAGGGATCGTCGAGAAGATCGGATCGAGCGACGCCATCGTCACCTACCAGCCCGAGGGGCGGAACAAGATTCGCGAGATCCGTGAGGTCCTCAACCACAGCGTGGCCATCGAGATGGTCCTTAACCTGCTCCTCCACCCCCAGCACGGCGTCATCCGGCACAAAAGCGAGATCGACGGAATCGGACACCGCATCGTACACGGGGGGGAGGACTTTTCCGACTCGGTCTTGATCACGGAGAAGGTCAAGGCCACCATCCGCAAGTGCATCCAATTCGCCCCGCTCCACAATCCCCACAACCTCAAGGGCATCGAAGCCTGCGAATCGCTCCTGCCGGGAGTCCCCCAGGTGGGCGTGTTCGATACGGCCTTTCACCAGACCATCCCCCCCAAGGCGTATATCTACGGGTTGCCCTACGCCCTCTACAGGAAATTGAGCATCCGTCGCTACGGATTCCACGGCACCTCTCACAATTACGTCGCCCACCGGGCCGCCGAACTCCTCGGCCGGCCGATCGGGGAGCTGAAGCTCATCACCTGCCATTTGGGCAACGGGGCCAGCATCACCGCCGTGGCCGGCGGGAAATCGGTCGACACGACCATGGGGTTTACCCCTCTCGAAGGCCTGGTCATGGGAACCCGCTGCGGCAGTATCGACCCCGCCCTCGTTCCCTACATCATGGAGCGGGAGAAGCTCGGAACCAAAGAAATCGACTCCATCATGAACAAGAACAGCGGCATGCTGGGACTGACCGAGACCTCCCACGACATGCGCGAGATCGAGCAGGAGGCCGCCCACGGCAGCGAGCGCCACCGTCTGGCCCTCGAGATCTACTGCCACACCGTGAAAAAGTACATCGGGGCCTACATGGCCGAAATGGGCGGGGTGGACGCCGTCGTCTTCACCGGCGGGATCGGAGAGAACTCCCGGCTGGTCCGGCGGCTCGTCACGGAGGGCTTGGACGAATTCGGCATCGTCTTCGACGCCGGAAAGAACGAGGCCAACGAGCGCGTGATCAGCTCGGGCCGGGTCAAGATCATGGTTATTCCGACCAACGAGGAGTTGGCCATTGCCAGAGATACACAGCGGATTCTAAGCTCCCTGGGGCCCGCGGGTATTCTGCCCGCCGCCGGGGAAGCCGAGCGCCCGGCCGCATTCCAGCCCGATGATGTCGCCAAGCTCGTCCTGCTCTGGGCCCGGAATCGCAAAGCGGACGCCTCGATTCTGGCTTCGAAATGGAGCGAGGAGATCGGCCGCCCCGTCGATACCGAGACCGCGCGGCGGGAGCTGGAGCGGCTGAACCTGGTGACGGCCGCCCGTCCGGCCAAGAAAGCCGCGAAAACGAAGTGAAGGATGGAGTCATGGATAAAATCAATCGCGAAGATGCCGGTTGGCTGGTCGCCCTGGCTTGGTTGAGCGCCCTCGAGGAAACGGCCCGGGATTTTCACGGCACCCGACCCTATGTTTTCAGCGCCCGCGCCTACGAGCATTCCGTCCAGTACTACCTCCATCTTCTGGGTGACGAATACGGGATGCAAATCAAAAAGTCCGCCTCCATCCGGGCGGCCGTTGAGAACTACATCCAGATAGGCGTCGCCGGCGGTCTCTTCCGGGATGCGAATTTCTTCGACCTGACCGATGTCAACCCCTACCATCTGGAGATCACCATCCACGATTGCGTCTATCTCCAGAGCTGCCAGGCCCTGATCGAGGAGGGCTTCTCGGTCCGCGACCTGACCTGCGCCCGGATCGGTTGTTTCAGGGCCGCGGTCAAGGCCTTGGCCAACATCGATTGCGAATACCAGGTGACCTCCTTCAACATCGACGGGGACTGCAAGGGCTACATCGAAAGGACCTGATTTGGTAAAAACGGCTCCTCCGCTGACGAAAAGCCTGCTCCAGGTCGTCTGCGAGAGTGAAGATGCGGCCGCCGTCCGGGCGGCCATCATGCAGCTGGGCTACGAGAAGGACGACGAGATCTACCCCCGCCTCGTCGAGAAGCTCGACGATATGAACCCCAACGTCCAGCACGCGGCCGTGATCGCCCTGGGGCGCTTCGGCCGAGCGGACGCCATTGAGGAGCTGACCAAGCCCAAGATCTTCAATTCTCCCAACTCCCAGATCCGCTGGGCGGCCGTCACGGCCGTGGGCCGGCTGGGCGACTACCGGGTCATCGATCTCCTCCTCAAGGCCGTCGAGGATCCCGAATGGATCGTCCGGACCGAGGCCGTCACCGAACTCATGGTCAAGGTCAGGGATATCGTCGCCCGCAAGGACATCCGCCTGGCCCGTGTCCTGATCTACATGTTCTCGCTGGACAACGAGGAGATCATCAACCTGGCCATGGAGGGCTTCCAGGAAATGGGCCCCGAAAGCCTGACCTGGCTCCATGACGCCCTCCGGAATCCCTCGCTGAACATCCGCTCCAACGCGGCCCGGACGCTGGGGAGGCTGAAGTCCCGGCTGTCCACGCCCTTCCTCGTCGACTTACTCCAGGACGAGGACGCGACCGTCCGGGCGAGCGCTTGCGAGGCCTTGGGCCAAATCGGAGACAAAGTCAGCATCGAGCCCCTGGTATCGATGGTCCAGGACAACGTGGAAAAGGTCCAGGAACGGGCCGTGGCCTCCCTCGTCGGCTTCGGGAAGCAAGCCACGGTTCCCCTTTTGAACGCGCTGTCCCGCGAGCGGGATAAATTCGCGCAGCGGGCATTCCTCAAGTGCCTGGGCCGGATCGGAGACCCCAAATCCGTATCCGCTCTGATCAGCTACTTGCGCAGCAGCTATTTCATCGTCCGGCAGGCGGCCGTATCCGCCCTGATCCGGTTCGGGCCGATCGTGACCCGTCACCTCGTGGCCACCCTCTCCTTCAACGCGTCGGACATCGAGAACCTGGCCAGAGACGCCTGCGACAAGGAGCACCCGGAACTCCAGATGAGGGCTATTAAGGCCCTCGGGGGACTGGAGGACCACCGCGCCGTTCCCCTGCTCAAGGAGAACGTCGAGAAGGGGTTGCCCGACGTCCAAGAGGCGGCCTCCCAGGCCCTCTACCAGATTGGGTGCGCCTCCTGGGGCCGTTGCTCCGCCCTCAAGGTTCTGGGCGAGGTGGCGGACCAATCCGCCGTCCCCGAGATCCTGCCGTCGCTCCAGGACGATTCCGAAAACGTCCGCTTCGAAGCCGTCCGGTCCTTGGGTAAATTGGGCGGCCCCGAAGCCGTCAAGAATCTGGCCCGCATAGCCCGGAAAGACAAGGTCGACTTCATCCGGCGCGAAGCCTTCCGAGTCCTGAGGACGGCCGGGCTGGGCCAGTCCGGCGTCCTGGACGTCGCCAAGCGCGGCCTCAGGGACTCATCAAGGGAGGTCCGGGTTCAGGCCGCCCGGCTTCTGGGCAACTTTCAGGACCGGAAATTCATCCTTCCCTTGCTCAAGGCCATGGCCGATCCCCATTGGAGCGTGCGCGAGAGCGCCGAGACCGCGCTCCTCAATTTCGGACAGGATGCCCTGGATATGCTGATTGAAGCTTTGAACAGCCGGTCCTGGACGACGCGTTTCCGCGCCGCCAGGCTGTTGGGAGAGATCGGAGATCCGAGAGCCGCATCTCCGCTAAAAAACGCCCTCGCTCGACGAGGGGAAAGGAAGAAAGTTCGGGACGTGGTTGATGCATCGCTCCGGAAGCTGGAGAATCCTGCAACGCACTCATAATTTTTTTTAACACTTTTTTACTCTACGCGAGGAGAGAGCATGAGAGTCAAGCTCAAGGCGAGTTCCGAACCGCATAAGTTCATCGAGAGGATCGAGGAACTTTCCGGCGAGAACGTCTACGCCTGCTACCAGTGCGGGCGATGTTCGGCCGGATGCCCGGTCGCTTCGGAGATGGACCTCCTCCCCAATCAGATCATCCGTCTTGTCCAGCTGGGGCTCGAAGAGGAGGTCCTCCGATCCAAAACCCTGTTCCTGTGCGCTTCCTGTTTCACCTGCGAATCCCGGTGCCCTAAAGGCATCGACATGGCCCGGGTGATGGAGGCCGTCCGCCACGTCCTGGAGCCGAAGGGCAAGGACGCCTACGGGCCCTGTGAAGTCTCGCCGGAGCTGGCCAAGGAGCTGCCCCAGCAGGTCCTGGTCTCTCTCTTTCGCAAGTTCTCGAAGTAGGAAGGCCCGATGAAACTTCATTATTATCCGGGATGCACGCTCAAGGAAAAAACGACCGGCCTGGACCTCTCCACCCGGGAAGCAATGATGCGGCTGGACATCGAGCTGGTCGAGCCCGAGGGGTGGACCTGCTGCGGCGCCGAGTATCCGCTCACCGAGGAAAAGATCGTCGGCCTCGCGGCGCCCCTGCGCATCCTGCGGCAAGTCCGGGACGAGGGGGGGGACATCTTGGTCACGACCTGTTCCTTCTGTTTCGCCGTCCTGAGGAGGGCCAATAAGGCCATCCGGGAGGATCCCCTCAAGAATAAACGCCTCAACGCCTATCTCCGGGACGACATCAAGATCGATCCTTGGACCAAGGACAAAACAACGGGCTTTAAAGATTATAACGGCGAGGTTAAAATCCTCCATTTGCTGGAGTATCTCCGCGATCATGTCGGTTATCCCCGGATCCGATCCCTCCTGAAACGCGATTTGAGGGGTATGGCCGTCGCTCCCTATTACGGCTGCCGGCTGCTCCGGCCGCAGGCGGAGCTGGGCGTCGATGAGCCCGACCAGCCGCGGATATTCGAGGAGTTCTTGGAGGCCTTGGGCTGCCGAGCCGTCGAGTATCCCTTCAAGCAGGAATGCTGCGGTTCCTATCTCTCCGTCTCGATGCCGGCCGCCGCCAGCGAGGCCTCCTACCGCATCCTCCGCTCGGCCCGTCTCAACGGCGCCAAGGCCGTCACCGTCACCTGCCCCCTGTGTTTCTATAACATGGACCACCGGCAGGAGGCGATCAAGGAAACCTACCTGGATTTTCCGGGCCTGCCCGTCTTATTCTTCAGCCAGATCCTGGCCTGGGCCCTGGGCGTCGACAAAGAACGCCTCGGCCTTGAGGAGCATTCGGTCCCCACGGAAGGCCTGTTCATCGATCATCCTGCGGCTGAGGTGAGGTCATGACCGCCCAAAAGAAGGACAAGCGGATCGGGTTGTTCGTCTGCCACTGCGGGGTCAACATCGCCGGCGTGGTCGATGTCGAAAAAGTGGCCCAGGTCCTTAAGGACTATCCTGGCGTGACCTTCTCGACGAACTACGTCTATATGTGCTCCGACCCCGGCCAACAGATGATCATCGACACGATCAAGGAAAAACACCTGGACGGGATCATCATCGCCGCCTGCTCGCCGACCCTGCACGAGAAGACCTTCCAGGAAGCGGCCCGCCTGGCCGGCCTGAATCCCTACCAGATCGAGATCGCCAACATCCGGGAGCAGGACAGCTGGGTCCACTCGGATAAAGAGAGGGCCACCAAAAAGGCCGTCAAGATCGTCAAGTCGCACGTCGAGAAGGCCCTGCAGAACGAAGACTTGGCGCCGATCAAGGTCGACGTCACGCGGCGGGCCCTGGTCATCGGCGGCGGCGTCAGCGGACTGCAGGCCGCTTTGGACATCGCCGACCACGGCTACGAGGTTATCCTCGTCGAGAAGAACCCCTCGATCGGCGGCAAAATGATCCAGCTCTCGGAGACGTTCCCGACGCTCGACTGCTCCCAGTGCATCCTGACGCCGAAGATGGTCGAAGTCTCGCGCCATCCCCGGATCAAGCTCCTGACCTACCACGAGGTCGATTCCGTCTCGGGCTTCGTCGGCAACTTTAAAGTCAAGATCAGGAAAAAACCTCGCTACGTCGACGAGACCCTCTGCAACCTCTGCGGCGAATGCGAGAAGGTCTGCCCCCAGATCGTGCCCGACGAGTTCAACATGGGGCTGTCCTTCCGCAAGTCCATTTACATGCCCTTCCCGCAGGCCATTCCCGGAACCTATACCCTTGACGCCGAGCACTGCCTCGGCCTGAATCCCGTGCGCTGCGGCAAGTGCAAGGACGTCTGCGAGAAGAAGGCCATCGACTACGACATGAAGGAAAAAATCATCGAGGAGGAAGTCGGGGCCATCGTCGTCGCCACGGGCTACGACCTGTACACGATGCAGGCCCTCGGGGAGTACGGCGGCGAAAAGATCGATGACGTCGTCAACGGCTTGGAGTTCGAGCGCATCCTGTCGGCCTCGGGCCCGACCGGGGGGACGATCCGGAGGCCTTCGGACGGAAAGATCCCCCAATCGATCGTCTTCGTCCAGTGCTCCGGCTCGCGCGACACGGAGAAGCACAACCCGTACTGCTCGAAAATCTGCTGCATGTACACGGCCAAGCACGCCATGATGTACCGGCATCGCGTCCCCAACGGCCAGGCCGTCGTGTTCTACATCGACGTCCGGACCGGCGGAAAGGCCTTCGACGAGTTCTACCAAAGGACCGTGGAGGAGGACAAAGTCCTCTATATCCGGGGCAAGGTCTCCAAGATCTTCAAGGAGGGCGACAAGATCATCGTTTGGGGCGTCGACACGCTGGCCGGGAAAAAAGTCGAGGTCGAGGCCGACATGGTCGTCCTGGCCATGGCCATGGTCAAGGCCGACGGGGTCCAGGACCTGCTCAAGAAGCTTAAAATCGCGACCGACATCCACGGATTCGTGGCCGAGGCTCATCCCAAGCTGCGCCCGGTCGAGAGCCTGAACGCCGGATTCTACCTGGCCGGCTGCGCCCACGGTCCCAAGGACATCCCGGAGGCGGTCTCTCAGGCCTCGGCGGCCGCGGCCAAGGTCGGCGACCTGTTCGCCCAAGCGGAGCTCATCCACGAGCCGACCGTCGTCCCGGTCAACGACGAACTCTGCTCGGGATGCGGGATCTGCATTGCGATGTGCCCCTACGGCGCGCGGAGCCTCGACCCGGAGCGCGGCGTCGCCGTGGTGAATGAAATCCTGTGCGAGGGCTGCGGGGCCTGCGCCGCCGCCTGTCCCAGCGGGGCCGCCCAGCAGCGCAACCAAACCGACAACCAGATCTTCTCCATGCTTAGGGCCATGCTGAGGGAGTGACCATGTTCGAACCGCAAATTATGTGCTTTCTCTGCAAGTGGTGCACGAGTTCGGCGGCCGACGCGGCCGGCACGTCGCGTCTCCGCCATTCCCCCAACAACATCAACATGAGGGTCATGTGCTCGAGCCGCGTCGACCCCCAGCACATCCTCTATGCGTTCAAGGAGGGCGCCGACGGCGTGTTCATCGGCGGCTGCCATCCCGGCGACTGCCACTATGTCGAGGGGAACTACAAAACCCTCCGCCGGGTCACCCTCTTCAAGGTCATGCTCCAGGACCTGGGGATCGACCCAAATCGGCTTCGCCTGGATTGGATCTCGGCGGCGGAAGGGAAAAAATACGCCGAGACCATGAATGAATTCACCGAGCAGGTCCGAGTCATGGGGCCGCTCCGGCTCAAAGAAAAAGCGTTAGCCAGTGAGGTGGTCAAAGATGAGTAAGACGGAAACCAAACCCAAGAAGGCCGCGGCCAAGGACAAGGCCGCAGAGGAACGTCTCGTCCCCATCTTCATCATGGGGAAACGCTACGAAGTGCCCGACTCGTTGACGATCCAGAAAGCCCTCGAGTACGCCGGCTACCTGCTCGTCCGGGGCTGTGGCTGCCGGGGAGGGATCTGCGGCGCATGCGGCACGGTTTTCCGCTATCCGAATTCCTACCGGATCGAGGTCGGGCTGGCCTGCCAGACGGTCGTCCAACCGGATATGTACATCGCCCAAATCCCCTTCTTCCCGGGCAACAAGGCCGTCTACGACATCGAGAGCCTGCCGGCCGTGGGGGGGACGATCGCCGCCCTCTACCCCGAAGTCTTCAAGTGCGTCGGCTGCGGCACCTGCACCCGCAGTTGTCCCATGGACATCGATGTCCTGGGCTATATCTCGAAGGCCGTCCAGGGCGACATCAAGGCCGTGGCCGAGAGCTCCTTCGACTGCGTCATGTGCGGCCTGTGCGCCGCCCGCTGCCCGGCCGAAGAAGTCCAGTTCAATATCGCCATCCTGGCCCGCCGCCTATACGCCCGCCACCTCGTCCCCAGGGCCGAGCACTTGGCCAAGGCGGTCGACGCCGTTGAGAAGAAGTCGTTCGAGAAAGCCCTCCGGGAACTCAAGAAGATGAGCCTGGAAGAGCTCAAGAAGCGCTACAAGAACCTCGAGGTGGAGCCCGACATGGCCGATGAGTTTTGGATACCCCGAGACAAGTCTTATCTGGGAGAGTGAACGATGCCCTACACGCCTGAATTAAATGAACTCATCAAGAAGGTCGAAAAGACACGGGCGGCCCGCGTCGAAAAAAAGCGGAACGGCGTCGAGTTCCCGGCCATGTCGCTCCAGGAGCGCGAGGCCATCCTGAAGTATCATCCCGACTTCAAGGAGGAGGGCCGGACGGAGATCCTGGTCGGCCCGAACAAAGGCTACCGGATTGCCAAGGAAATGGTCAGCCTGCTCCACGCCAAGAGCCGGCTCGACCCGGATGCCGTCGATCTCAGCCGGGTCGACTTCGAGACCGACGTCCTCGTCATCGGCGCCGGCGGCGCCGGTTCGGCGGCGGCCCTCGTCGCCCGGGAGAACGGGGCCCGCGTCCTCATGGCCACTAAGCTGCGCATCGGCGACGCCAACACGATGATGGCCGAGGGCGGCATCCAGGCCGCGATCAAGAACGAGAAGGACTCCCCCTATTTCCATTACCTGGATGTCCTGGGCGGAGGGCACTTCAAGAATGACCCCGAGCTCGTCGAGACCCTGGTCATCGAGGCGCCCAAAGTCATGGCCTGGCTGGAGAAGCTCGGGGCGATGTTCTCCAAGTACGAGGACGGGCGCCTCAAGGCCCTGCACGGCGGCGGAACTTCAAGAAAGCGCATGCACTACGCCGGCGACATCACCGGCGCCGAGATCATGCGGACCCTCCGCGACGAGGTCAAGAACCACCCCGACGAGATCAAGATCCTGGAATTCTCCCCCGCCGTTGAGCTCGTTCTGAACGACCGCGGCGCCTGCGCCGGGGCGATTCTGTACAACCTCGAAACGGAGGAGTATTTCGTTGTCCGGGCCAAGTCCGTCATCCTGGCGACGGGCGGGTCCGGCCGCCTCCACATCCAGGACTTCATGACCACGAACCATTACGGAGCGACGGGGGACGGGCTCGTCCTGGGGTATCGGGCCGGCGTGCCGCTTCTCTTCCTCCACACCGTCCAGTACCACCCGACCGGGGCCGTCTTCCCCGAACAGGCCGAAGGCCTTCTCATCACGGAGAAGTTCCGCGGGGCGGGAGCCAACGTCCTCAACATCGACGGCGAGCAGTTCGTCTACGAGCGCGAGCCCCGCGACGTCGAGTCCGCGGCCTTCATCCGCGAGTGCCTGGAGCGGGGCAAGGGCGTGCCGACGCCGACCGGAAAATTCGGCGTCTGGCTGGATTCGCCCATGATCGACGTCCTCAAGGGCGAGGGCACGGTCCGCAAAGAGTTCCCCGGCAAGTGGATCCTTTTCCACCGCTACGGGATCGACATCACCAAGGAGCCGATGCTCGTCTATCCGACGCTTCACTATCAGAACGGAGGCCTCCAGATCAACCGCCGGACCGAGACCAACGTCCCCGGCCTTTTCGGGGCCGGGGAGGTCAGCGGCGGCGTCCACGGCGAGAACCGTCTGATGGGCAATTCCCTGCTCGACGTCGTCGTCTTCGGCCGGATCGCCGGCTGTGCCGCGGCCGAGTTCGTGAAGTCGGCCGCCAAGGACGGCGCCCTCTCGCTCGACCATGTCCGGGCGTATCATAAGGCGCTCGATGAGGCCCGCATCTCCGTCGGCGGCCGGGTCGCGCCGATGCTCCTGCCGGACTACTCGAACCCCGACGTCCGGAAAAAGCAGTTGACGACGAGCTATCACGGAACGCTGCGGTAATCCATGAACGAGGTTCAACCATGCCCGTAAGGCAAAGAGAAAAACCGTTCGGGCTTCCCAAGCCGGAAACCCCTCGGGGGGAGATCGTCATCCTTGAAGAGAGGTGTAAGGGCTGCGGGTTCTGCGTCGAATACTGCCCGCACCAGGTGCTGGTTGTGGCCGCCAAATACAATGCCAAGGGCTATCACCCGCCCCAAATCCAGAGGGCCGAACTATGCGTCAACTGCGGCTTTTGCCGCATGATCTGCCCCGAGTTCGCCATCTACACTTACGAGCCCAGGACAGGGGAAAAGCCATGAAAACCGACCCAAAGGGAGTCCTGACGGGATCCCATTACCTCGACGGAGACTTTGCCTGTTGCGAGGGCGCCCTGGCGGCCGGGTGCCGGTTCATCGCCGGCTACCCGATCACGCCGTCGACCGAAGTTGTGGAGAGGTTCGCCCGGCGCGCCCCGTTGGTGGACGGAGCGCTGTTCATCCAAATGGAGGACGAACTGGCCGCTTCGATCGCCATCCAGGGCGCCGTCTGGGCCGGCAAGAAGGCCATGACGGTCACCAGCGGGCCCGGCTTTTCCTTGATGATGGAGCATATCGGCCTGGCGGCCATGACCGAAACCCCGTGCGTTTTCGTCGACGTCCAGCGCGGCGGGCCGTCGACGGGCCTGCCCACCCTGCCCTCCCAGGCCGATATGATGCAGGCCCGCTGGGGGTCGCACGGCGACTACGAGATCATAGCCCTCTCCCCCAATTCGCCGCAGGAGTGCTTCGACCTGACCATCGACGCTTTCAACCTTTCGGAGCAGTACCGGGTGCCGGTGATGTTCATGATGGACGAATGCGTCGGCCACATGATGGAGCGGGTCGTCATTCCCGCGGCGGACAAAATCGAGGTCACGCCCCGGCGCTTCACGAAGCTCCCCCCCGGCGAGTACCTGCCCTTTAAGCCGACCGAGGACCTCGTCCCGGAGATGTTCAAGGCCGGGGACGGCTACCGGCTCCACGTCACCGGGCTGACCCATGATTTTCGCGGCTATCCGGCCATGAACGCCGAGGTCCAGGAGCAGCTCGTCCATCGGCTGGTCGACAAGATCCGCCTCAACGCCCCGAAGATCTGGCGCTTCGAGGAGATCGGGGTGGACGACGCCGACGTCGTCATCGTCA
>Ga0214474_1001126_pt1 | contig 12477 bp, 13 predicted proteins | sample RVTome_2_FD_187335 | JGI IMG/M metagenome (GOLD analysis project Ga0214474, IMG submission 187335) | Soil microbial communities from uranium-contaminated site in the Upper Colorado River Basin, Wyoming, United States - RVT95D214 HiSeq ...
AGAGGTCCAACACCTCGATCGCACGTCCCCCTTCTCTCAACGTCCTGGCAAGATACGCCAATCCCAATGGGAAGACAGGATAGGGCATCTTTTCACGGTTGACAGAGATGAGAAGAATCTTCATGGCGGACTTTGCTCAAATGCAATATAAAATATTAAAAATCAAAATGTGATGGTCTCGCAAAAAGTCCAGATTGGTTACCCTGACCCTAGCCCTGAATCAAGTAATGTCATCCTGAACCCTGCCCTGAATCAAGTTCAGGGTCTATCGATTTCAGGGACCCCTAAGTCCTTGATTAGATGCTGAAATAAATTCAGCATGACACTTTCAGAGTTCAGTATGACATTCCCTGCTATTTTTGGTTTTTACGAAACTATCAAATGCAAATGTTCTTAATCAATATTTTTTACTTTTGCAATTTATAATTTGCAATGTGTTAAAGTACAGAGAACCTCTCCTTTTTAACCCTATGAATCACCTCCATTTGAGCCCCCCGAAGGACGAAGTTTGATATTAAGAAATAGGAGAAGTGATGTCTGGGGCCCCAGAGAAGGCGTTTCAATATAGATCGAGGAGCGCAAATATATTTCTGTGCCCAGAGGTAACCCTCTTGGAGTTCTTGAACGCTCATCCCTCTCGGTTTGAAAACGACATGGCTCATATCATAATGAGACCAGTCATGGTCGAAGATCCTCCCTTCCCCCTCCAGCCGGTTCTGGAGGGGAGTTCCTGGAAAGGGTGTGAGAATCGAGAAGGTGGGAAGCTCGATGTTATTCCTCTGGACAAATTCGACCGTTTTTCTAAAGATGCTTGGATCATCCCCGTCGAAACCGAAGATGAAGGAACCGTGGATGCCGATTTGATGGCCTTGAATGGCCTTGATCAAATCGGATAATGCCTTCGCATTCACAAATCGCTTTGAAACGCCATCTAAATTTTCCTGAAGGAGAGATTCGAAGCCGATGAAAAGAGAGACACACCCACTTTCTTGGGCGCTTCTTAAAAGTTTCTCACTCTTTGCAATCTGAATAGTCGTAAATCCCATCCACTTGATCCGATAGTGTTTAAAGATTTCGAAAAGCCCAAGGGCATAGTCCTCCCTTGCGGTCACATTATCGTCAGCTAAAAAGAGGTATTCTCCTTTTTTCTTAATGATCTGCGAAAGTTCCTTGTCTATCTCCTCAAGGGGACGGACCCGATAACGTTTCCCATTGATCGTTGGAACAGAACAGAACTCGCATCGGTTTGGACATCCTCGGGTCGTCTCGATAACCTTGAAAAAGGGCCGATAACGTTTACTCAGAAGGTCCCTTCTTGGAAGAGGCATTCCCTTTAAATCTGACCATTCACGATTTTTGTAAAAGGGTTTGAGTTCTCCTGCCTCGAAGTCCCTTATCAGTTTTTCAATCATCCCCTCCGCTTCCCCAATAAAGACAGAGTCTGCATGTCTTTTTGCCTCCTCAGGTAGGAGGCTTGGGTGAACGCCCCCCAGGATGACCTTCACTCCTCTTGCTCGGAATCGATCGGCAACCTCATAGGCCCTTTTGATCACACAGGTCAGGCCCGTGATCCCAACTAAATCAACCTCTGCATCAAAATCGATCTTCTCAACCGCTTCGTTGACAATCTTGACCTCATAGTTTTTGGAAAAGAGGGAGGCGAGAAGGGTGAGGCCCAAGATGGGGAACGGATACTGGGTGTCATTAGAAAACTTGATTCCTTTCTCTCTTGGAAAGATGAGGAGAACCTTCTTTGATAGCTGATGGTCTGTCGCTGATGGCTTATGGCGAGAAGAAGATTCTAAATATTTGTCTTTTGTCTGTTCCATGTCGTTTTCAACTCAAGCTATCGGCTATTAGCTATCGGCCAAATTCGGTTGCTTCCAAGGCCTCCGGGTTGCCTGTTCCCATACATATCGGAGGATGAGTCGGTAGGCCATCCGTTTGAAGGGATTCGGATTGAAGAATGCACCGAGGAGGATCCTCGGTTGGGTATAATACTTTTTCAGGTAGACCTGCTGGAGGTGATGAACCTCCTTGACAGACAAGAACTGGGTATCCATGATGGGATGCATGAAGTCGTATTTTCCGAAGTCCCTCTCCTTGATCCTTCCCAGTCGCTCTGCCTCTGCAAAGTATCTTGTTCCAGGAAGGGGGGTGGTCAGCGTGAGAACGAGAAAGTCGCTCTGAGCCTTGACAAATTGGAAGATCTCTTTGAGAGATTCTTTGGAGTCATTCCAATCGCCGCACATGACATTGGCCATGACCATGATCTTATTTCTCCTAAGAATATCGATCGCCATTTGAGCCATCTCTCTCGATTGCTGTTTTTCATATCGGGCGAGCACATCAGGTTGGATGCTCTCGATCCCAAGCATCACTTCATAAAGACCGAGGCGTTTCATCTCAGGGATCAAATCTGCGTCCCGAAGAATGTCCTTGACCCGTGATTGGAACCAGAAGTGGATATGGAGGTTTGACCTCCCCAACTCCCCAAGGAACTCCTCCACCCGTTTCCGATTCCAGTTAAACGTATTCTCGTTGAAGACAAATAGGCTCTTTCCATAATGTTCATGGAGATAGGTAATTTCTTCAACTACCTTCCTTCCGCTCCGTCCCCTCCAAACCCCTTCCCAAAACTTTGTCTCCGAACAATAAGCGCATCGATCCCCACAGCCTCGGCTGGTAGAAAGGCCGAAGGCCCTCCTTCCCATACCATGCCAGTAGTAAGCTTCGCTCTCCATGTTAATCAGATGGTAAGCAGGGGAAGGGAGAGCGTCTAAGTTGGGCACAAGGGGTAGCCGTCCATTGAAGATGACTTTCCCATTATCAACATAGGCAATGCCTTTCACCTCCCTCGGCTTTCCGCCTCTGGACAGGTCTTGGAGAAGCTGAGAAAATGAAATCTCTCCCTCACCCAGGACGATGTAATCCAATTCTTTCAATTCCCCAAGAATGGTTTCAGCCATTAGGGTGAAATGGCTTCCACCTGCCACGATAATTGAGTCCGGAGAAAGTTTTCGAGAGAGATAGATGGTTTGAATCGCTTCAGGCGAGAGGCAAGTGGCAGAGCAGGTAATTCCAATGACATCAGGCTTCGATGATGAGAGTGAGGCTGCAAGGTCTTCCCAAGGATTTGGGAGAGTAGTGGCATCGATGATCTGAACCGCCACCCCCTCTTTCTCCAAATACGCAGCCAACTGAAGAAGCCCGAAGGATGGAGTCCACATCCGAAGGCCTGGAAAGAGATGATGGGAAGGATCGATCAGGAGGACTTTCATGATATTTTAGATTGCGGATTGCAAACTCCGAACTCCTTACTATACTTCCAAATACCCTCGCATCGCTTCGATGTTTTCAAGCACCTCTGGGGGAACACGATAAAGGAGATTTCCCTTCAGATCCGTCAGGACGTGAGTGGTGGAGCCTGTGGCCAAGACTTTTCCATTTTCTTTATAAAGGATGCGATAGTGAAAGATCAGTTTGGCAACCTCTGTTCTCTCCATGGTTGTTTGGATGACCAATGAATCTCCAAAGGCAGCCGGCAACTTAAACTGGCAAGTCAACTCAACCACTGGCGCTAAAAGATCCTTTGCCTTGAGCTGAAGGGGATCAATATGAAATCGTTCGGTCAATTCATTCCGCCCAATCTCGAACCAACCAATATAGTGGCCATGCCAAACCATGCCGTAAGCATCGACTTCGTTGAATCGAACCTGAATAGGGGTCTCATGGTATCTCATTTGTAATCCTTTGGGGACCGATCTCCTGGAGGAGATCCCTTATCTTTATGAAGATTCCGAAATAAGTTCAGAATGACAAGGGAAAAATTAAAGGCCATCCCCTGCGGAGAAAGTCTCCACGTCCCGATTCATCCAGCGGATCAATTTGGTGAGGGTGGCCTCATGCCCTATCTCCACGATTTGGGTAACGCCTTCCTGAAGCAGCCTCTCAACGCATCTCACCCAATAGACTGGCCGTCCGATCTCCTGGGAGAGGAAGTCTTTGATCTCCTCTCTCTTTAAGGGCGTTATAGTCCAATGATTAATGATTGGGAACTTGGGGGGTTGGACCTTGACATCCTTCAGCACGTTCGTAATCTCTTCCCTCAGGGAATAGAGCGAAGGGGAATGAAGGGCGGTTTGGAAAGAGAGCTGTCTTGCAGAGACAGCCTTTCTCGAAAGGGCAAGGGAGATCGCCTTTTTGATCCCTTCCTCTTCTCCGGAAAGAACATATTGCATTGAGCCATTATAATTGGCGATGGAGAGTTGGTAGCCATCAAGGTCACGGCAGATCTTCTGGACCTCCTCTAAAGGAAGGCCGATGATGCTGGCCATAGCTCCTCGGTGAAATGTCCCCTCTCTCTCGAGGAGTCTTCCGATGGATTCGGTGATGAAGAGACCCTCTTCAAACGTTATCGCTTCGGCAGCAGCCAATGCCGCATAGATCCCCATACTATGCTCGGCAAAGATATCTGGAGTCCACCCTGCTGCCCGCATTCGATAGAAGTGAACCATAGAAAGGAGATAGGTGAGTATTTGGAGCTTCAGGTTGAATCCAGTCTCTTTTTCATCTCCTTTAAGAGAAAAGTTGAGGAGATCAAATTTCGTCTCGTAAGAGGCCTTCTCCAAACATTTTTTAAAATGTGGATCCTCTGCCAGACGAGGATGATCTTCCAACCTCGGCCTCTCTTGAAGTTGGCCAGGGAAACAGAATGCAGTCTTTCCGTTTGACGTCCTCATGCCGTTTTCTGTTGTTCGAAGACGTATTGAGCCATTGTCCTGACAGATTGAAAAACCTTCTTTCCGACCTCAGCATCGGGGATGATCACCCCAAATTCCTTCTCCAATCCGAGAACCAGTTCAAGGGCATCGATGGAGTCCAAGCCGAGCCCTTCGCCGAAAAGTGGGGCATCCGTCTCAATCATCTCAGGCGTCATGTCAGCGAGTCTCAACCTTTGGATGATAAGGTGTTTGAGCTTCTCGATCAGGTGATCATTGGATTGTGCCATTTATCGCCTCTTCCATTAAAAAATTAATCGTTCGAAGTGATGGGTTCGGAGTAAAGAACCCAAATTTCTTTTGTTGGTTGCATTACTGCCCTTTGCTTTCTGCCTACTCCCTTCTTTCCGAACTCCACATTCCGAGCTCTATACTCTTCTCACTTATCCCAATAAGAGTAAAAATTATACCATTGATCGGGGTATTTTTCGATATACTCCACAAATTTTTTAATCAGTTTTTCCATTCCTTTTCGAATAACGGCCTCCCGATCTTCCCTCAATACGGCACTAAAATAGATAGGGGTCTCGATGATACCTCGATATTTTCGATTTTCTCCCAACACCACAAAGACCGGCAGTACAGGTGCCCCCGTGGCCATTGCGAGGATAGCTACACCGATGGGGAAGGGAGTCTTCCTTCCAAAAAAATCAAAATCCATTGTCTTCTGAGATTCGACGCGATCTCCTAACATGGCCACGATCTCATTGCGCCGAAGAACCTTCACCACATCTATAATAGCTATCGGCGAATTGTCCCTTGGATCAATATAAAGATTCTTGATCCCCCTTCTTCTTCTCATCTCCTCCCTGAAAGACTTCGTATTGAGATCCTTTTCATCAAGGGTGAGGACATTAACCCTTCCTTTTTTGAAGGAGAAAAGCAGGCCCCCGATCTCCCAATTCCCAAGATGGGGAGTGATACAGAGCACGCCCTTTCCTCCTTGAAGCGCCTCGATCATGTAGTTTCCTCCAACCTCTTCCTCTACCCATTGGTCTTTATTGGAAGCTCGGAGGCGGTGCATCACCATATAGTCTAAAAGGTACTGGCCATAGTTTTGGAAAGTCTTTCGCGTTAACGCCTCGACTTTCTTCCTGGACCATTTTCCTTGACCTACCCCTTCGATATTCCTTCGAACATGGGCTCTCGTCTTTTTCATCAGGAGGTAGAAGAGGTTTCCCAAGACGACACTGAAGAATTTCTGTATTGACCGGGGGATGAGGGTTGAGCAGAACGAAAAGAGGAAGAGAAAGATAAATCGGTTAAGGGAAAGGGGGTAACGTTTCATCATGCTAATCCCAGAAGCTCAACTCATTTAAGATTTCAGATTTCAAATCTAAAATTTTCCTCTTTTTCAATTGTCTATCAGCTATCTACTAAAATTCCCGCGAAGCCTGTCCTCGCGAAGGCGAGGAGTGGGAATCCAGAGGCATTCAATAAAAATTACTCAATTTAGATACTATTTGCTATCTGCTATGATAGGCGGTAGCGCTCGCAGAGATCGCCCCAGCAGGCGACGACTCGATGGTCCACCACAAGTTGGATTACTTCGCATTGATTCTCACACTCACTGCACTCAAATCCTCGAGTGGAACAAGATTTTTTGGAAAGGTCAAACCCTCTGAATTGAGTCTTGAAAGGTTTGGCCTTCTTCACCAGTTTGGCTGCACCAATGGCACCCATTACATCAAAATGTTCTGGGACGATCAGAGAGGTCTCCAGCTCCTTTTCAATCGCTTTTTGGATACCTTGATTGGCGGCTACCCCTCCTTGAAAGATAATCGGAGAAAGGATCTCTTTGCCACGACAAACATTGTTTAGATAATTCTTAACCAAAGAGTCACAGAGACCGGCCACGATATCCTCAACCGAGTGGCCTATCTGCTGTTTATGGATCATGTCCGTTTCGGCAAAGACCGTACACCGGCCGGCAATCCGAACGGGGTATTCTGCCTTCAATGCAAGACTGCCAAATTCCTCGATGGAAACCCCCAGCCTGGCTGCCTGCTGGTCCAAAAAGGAGCCTGTACCTGCTGCACAGACCGTATTCATTGCAAAGTCGGCAACAACCCCATTCCTCAACACAATAACCTTGGAATCTTGCCCGCCGATTTCGATGATGGTCTTCGCTTCAGGGAAAAGGTCGATCACAGCAACCGAATGGGCGGTGATCTCGTTCTTGATGAGGTCTGCCCCCACTAAGTAACCAGCCAAATGTCGGGCGCTCCCTGTGGTGGCGACTCCATCGATCAGAACTCCCTCTCCCAGGGTAGCAACAACTCTTTCCATCCCTTGCTGGATAGCCTCGATGGGCCGGCCACTATTCCGAAGATAGACCTTGGCGAGGACCTCATCGCTCTCGCTCACCACCACCACCTTCGTGGTAATGGATCCAACATCAATGCCTAAATAATGTCCCACGCTTTAAATCCCACAATGTAATACGCAAAGCGCACAGAGCATAGCGCATAGGTAAAATAAAAATCTCAACCTAAATATTTCCTTTTCTTCTGCTGTTCCATGACGTCTCGGAAGGCCTCCAGCCGAGTGATTAGACCCTCTCTTCCTGTATGTTCATCGAAGGAGAGGACGAGAAGAGGGATTGAGGTTCCTCCCTGAACCCTCAACCTCCTTTTGATGAACTCCTGCAGAAGAGCATCGATTCCGCATTTAAAAGAGGTAAGAAAGATTACCCCATCCACACCACCTGAGAGAAAGTGAAACAGAGACCCTACGATCTCTCTTCCCGATGACCAGTAAATCTCTTTTGAAAGATCGGAAATCTGCCGATCGATCTCCCCTTCGGAGAGGGAATCAGAGGTGAGGATCTCCAGGCTCAAATTTTTTATCAACGCGAGAATATCTTTGTTGATATCGATATCGTAGAGATTATAGGGATGACCAATGAGGGCAATACGGAGCGAGGTCTCCTTGCTAGCCGGTGGTGTCGGAATATCCATCTGGAAGAGTTGCCTCGATGGAAGCCGGTTGACCCGATCAATCCACCCGCTTTGGAACATTGAATGGGTCTGTTGAGCTCTTAATAAAGCCTTTTTGCTCTCTTTTTTGGAAACACCCAACTTCTCACCAATCTTTGAAAAGGATTGAATGAGGGCGTTTCCTCCGAGCCGAAGATCGATCGTCTCATCGATGATGGAAATGCTATTTTCTGTAGCAAGACGGACGATATCCGGAGCCCCCCGAAATTTAGGACACATGATATAGGTGCGATGGAGGCTTACCAAACGAGGAACAAAAAGATGATCCACCTTTCCCTTCAAATGGATTGAGTGCGTGACCAGAAGTTTCATTGGAAGACAACTGTCTTCGAAATAGATGATCCTCCCTTTTTTTAACCCATCAGAAACGACCACCCTCCAACCCATTGCTTCGAAAAAGGTGTGCCAAAGGGGAAAATACCGATAAAACATCAGGGCTTTGGGGATGCCTATGCGACCTTTCTCTTCCATTGTAACATATCGATAAAGGCCTCGAGCAGCGTTTGGATTCGGCCTTCGATCTCCTGTTCGTCTAAGATGAGGGTGAGGATCGGGATGTCCCAATCCTTCCCCACTCTTGTCAGGATTCCAGAAGCAGTGGTTTCCGGCATACAGGCGAAAGGCATGAGATGGACGACCCCATCATATCCCTCTTGAGATCTCAGGATTGCTTCACCGATGGAGACGTTACATTCTGCTCCTACATCGTAAGCAAGATACCTTTTCGAGGCTTCGAAAAAACGAAGCCGTTCTGCCGCTTGATGGCCTTTACCCCTCCTGAGGCTTCTTAAAATGTGAGTTGAGAACCAGGACGTGCGTGTTACCTCCACTCCCAACTCTCCCAATCTCTGTTCCACTCCTCGGTTGATATGGGGATCCATCACTGTATAGAGTTCGCCAACCATTGCGATCCGGAATGGAATTCGAGATTGGTCCTGCTCCGTCTCCCGGAGAAATACCTTTCCCCTTTGAACCGCCCCCTCAAGCGCCCTCGGGGTTTTGGCCTCATCCACCCAGAAAAGGGCCTTCTTCAACCTCTTTTGTGTCTCACCTTTCTGAATTTCCCTTGGCCTCACCTTCATGGCCAAACGTTCCAAAGCTTCACAGGCCATCATCTTTTTCCATCCCATCCAAAGCCCATATGGAAAGAGAAGGATGTTCTTCGGGCTTAACTCCCTCTTCAGCTCTTTGGTCTCCTCATAATTCTTCCAGAGAGCTCTCCAGGTCAATCGGGGTGGGATTGTCAGCCAACGGTAGTGAAAACCGAGATCTTCGAGGATGACCTTCTGGACGAGATCATAGAGACCCAAACGACAGGGAGGGCCGCTTCCTACCATCACAATCGTATCTGCACCCATCTGAAGGGCCTCGATAAAATTTCCCAAGATGATTTTGAAAGGGAGGCAGATGCATTCGTTAGAATTAAGTACGCCTAGAGATAGGGTTTTACGGCTTGTTTCAGGAGGTACGATATAAGGAATCTCGGCGGTTTCTGCAATGGCCTTGCAGAAGATGTGCATTGTGCCCAGATGAGGGAAGGTCACCTTCATCCATGTCTTCCCATTACCTTCTTGTCCGCTGTGAGAGACTGGGCATCCCGACTTTCAATCCTCTCCTTCCAAGCGGCCTCAGCGATCTCTCCGTAAGTCTTGGCGTAGGCATTGATGGCTTGAGCAAAATCGGTAAAGAGATGCTCCGCCCCTTCATGGGTAAAGTACTTGGCATGTTGAAGGGCAATCTCCTTCCCCTGTTCAGGGTGATCGATGAGAGGACAGGGCCGAAATAAGTTGTCTGAGAAGGGTTGGCGAGATCGGATCTCCCGAAAGAGGGGAGAATTGAGAGCTTCCGCAAGAGATTTCTCTTTGATATTGTCAGAGGCAAAATGGCAAAAGATGCAGGGCTCTACATCTCCTCGGGCATTGACATGAAAGTATTTCTTCCCCGCTGCAATGCATCCCTGGGTGAGACAGCCATCATTCCAGAAGTCAACAAAGAGCATGGGTTTGGTGGCCCGAAAATAGGCGAGCCGTTCCCTTATCTGGCTCCTCTGTTCTGGAGTAGCCATCAGGCTGAGGTCTGGATCTTTTCCAACAGGAACGTAATGAAAGTTCCAGAGGAGAATACATCCTTTTTCTACAAGAAAATCGATAAAGGCATCGCTGGTGAGGATATCTGTATTTTTGGAGGTCTGAGTAGTTGAGGCAGCAAAAAAGATCCCGGCTTCTTTGAGCCAGTCCATAACATTTAGGATTCGATCAAATTGTCCTTTTCCTCTTCTTGCATCGGTTTCCTCTTTGAAACCCTCAAGACTGATCGCCGGGATAACATTTCCCAAGGCGACAAACCGTTCAACCATCTTTTCATTGATCAATGTGCCATTCGTATATATTTGGAAAATAGTGTCCCCATGCTTTTCGAAGAGGTCAAAAAGATCCTCCCTCAGGAACGGTTCTCCGCCTGTCATGATCACCAGGTGAATTCCCATCTCTTTACATTCTCCTACCAACCGATCGATCACCTCATAAGGAAGATCTTCCTGGGAATAGGCGTTTGCGTAGCATCCATAACATTGGAGATTGCATCGCATCGTCGGGCTGATCAACATGGCATCCGGAGGATAGAACCCTTTCTCTGCCTCAAATGCCTTTCTCCGGTTCGTGCCCACCAGGAGTTGGTTGACGATGAAGTTGGAGATGAGCTTCTTTCGATGGCTAGGGTTCGTTTCTCTGATGACCCTTCTCGCAATCGTCAGGCCAGGATGATCAGTTTGGAAGAGTGTACGAATCCATCGGATCTTCTCCCGATAGGATTCTTTTTGAGGAATCTTCTCCGCCAGGTAGGTGAGGCGAATCAAATTCTCTTTGGACGCATTGGCTAAAAGTGAAAGGGAACTCGCTGTAAATTTTTCTACGGAGTATCGCTTGACCCTTTGATAGAAATCCATTCAACCATCCTCATCAAAAGAGACCTCGAAGAAAGATTTTACATACTTGCCACGTATCGGCCACCGGTCTGAAGTGGCTCGACTCTGTTCCGTCAATCATTTGAGTTGTAGTAGGAACAGATAACACACTAAACCCTTTTTTGCAAGCCTTAATCAGGAGTTCCAGTTCCATCTCAAACCCGGAAGTGACGAGATCAACCTCCTTCAGAACCTCAGCCCGAATCAGCCGAAAACCGGACTGGCTATCCGTGATATCTGAATGGCAAAGCCGACCGACTGCTTTGGCCCCCAAACGATTCCAGAATCGACGAAGGAAGGTCATCTTTCCAAACTCACCGGCCCTGGAGGCGATAAGGATATCGGGCTTAACATTTTGAAATATCCCCAGAAGGAATGGAATCTCCGAAGGATCGTGTTGGCCATCGGCATCGAGGGTGATGACAACCTGATAACCCTTCTTAAGAGCATATTGGAACCCTGTCTGAAGGGCAGAACCTTTCCCCAGATTGAAGGGGTGTTCCAAGACAGATGCCCCATTTGCTCCAGCAACTATTCTCGTTTCATCTTTGGAGCCGTCATCCACGACGATCGTATCGATTTCGAGAGGGTGAATCTTTTTTAGGACCTGACCAAGGGTTCCTTGAGCATTATAGGCTGGAATCAGGATACAAACTTTTTCTGAGTTTTGCATCGGATTAACCATTCTTTCACCTCCTGCCTACTCCGCCTGCCGCAGGCAGGGGCAGGCAGGCATCCCTTTCCCCTCAGAGGAGAGGGAAAGGGTGAGGGGAGTTGGAATTGGTATTTGGGATTTTATTGTTGAGAACTCAAAATCACTCAGAAGCCGAGTCATTCGCTCCTCTGTCGTTCTGATTTTCCCGTAACAGACGAAACGCTTAATCCATGGAAGTGCGATCTTGGGAGGAAAGGCATCAAAATCCGAGGGGTGACAGAAGATGAGAGCAGGATGACCAAGCCGATTCAACTGTTCAACCGTTTTCCGAATGCTTTGATAGGGCAATATACGCAATCCCCATCCGCCCCCCGCGGGTAGATTCCCCAAAGGAGACCGCATGACTAGAGGTGGAAATTCTCTGATTTCGCCATGAGGGGTGGAAAGAGTATAAGGTGTCTTGGAGGCATCTGGAATCCCGATAAACCGGAGCGGAGCAATGCTCGAATCGTATTTGAATCCGTTTTGAACTAAGAGATCGAGGGCCCAAAAGGAATCCCTCTTCCCCTTGCAGATTGACCACTCCGGTGCGCGATAACCTATTACCTTCTCTCCAAAAATCCCTTCAATCAAAGTCTTAGATCGGAGGAGGTCCTGGAGAAATTCCTCTTTCCTCTGCTTGTAAACTTGAACATGGCCATAGCCATGTGAGGCAATCTCATGGCCCTCGGCATAAATCATCTTAACCACCTCCGGTGTTTTCTCTGCAAGGTATCCGAGAATGAAAAAGGTGCCCTGCACTTTAAACCGATGAAAGAGTTTTAGAATCTTTTCAACATTGACTAAGATCCTACTCTCACATCGATCCCAAGAAGAACGTGGGAGAATGTGTTCAATATCACAGATGTGATACCAATCCTCAACATCCACCGTTAGAATATTTTTCATCTTTAGTCAATCTTTCGTCAGCCCCTTGCTTGTCTACTGACAAGCAGGTAAAATTTTATTTATTGGTGGCGGCTTACTACTGATCTACGATGTATCCATTCTTTGCTCAAAAGTCAACCCTTCGGCTCCCCA
>Ga0214474_1001127_pt1 | contig 12463 bp, 11 predicted proteins | sample RVTome_2_FD_187335 | JGI IMG/M metagenome (GOLD analysis project Ga0214474, IMG submission 187335) | Soil microbial communities from uranium-contaminated site in the Upper Colorado River Basin, Wyoming, United States - RVT95D214 HiSeq ...
AACATCAACTCGACAGTCATAGGCAGCTACAAGACACCAAAGGTCAGGCTGCCAGGGAGCGGCGGAGCGTGTGACATCGCATCCAACGTCAAGAAGATCATAGTGATCACCCCACATGAGAAGCGCCGGTTCGTGGAGAAAGTTGACTTCCTGACGAGCCCGGGCTTCGTCGACGGCAAGGAGAAGTGGAAGCAGCTCAAGCTGCAGGGCGGAGGGCCGTACGCCGTCATCACCAACCTGTGCACGATGAAGTTCGACGATGTCACTGGAGAGATGATGGTCACATCACTGCACCCCGGAGTCACCATCGAGAAGGTCTGGGAGAACACTCCTTGGAAGGTCAAGGTGGCAGACAACCTGGCTGAGACTCCCGCCCCCAGCGAGAAGGAGATTGCGACACTTCGGGCGCTGGATCCGCAGAAGATCTACCTGGGGTGACGCACGATGAGCTCTGGCTTCGATCCGATGGCGGAATACAAGACGAAGACCCGCAAGAGCGCACAGTGGTTCGAGACCGCCTGCAAGCACCTGCCAGGGGGCGTAACCGGGAACGTGAAGTTCTATCCGCCGTACCCTGTGTACCTTAACAAGGCAAAGGGGTCCCACGTATGGGATCTCGACGGGAACGAGTACATAGATTACATGCTCTGCTTCGGTCCGCTGATTCTAGGTCACGGGCACCCGCGTGTGATCGAGGCCATCAGGAAGCAGGTGGAGCGAGACGGCACGCACATCTTTGGCGCCCCTCACGAACTCGAGGCAAAGATGGCCGAACGGCTGAAGGGCATATTCCCGTTCGCCGAGGCTGTTAGATTCACGAACTCAGGGCTAGAGGCGACCATGCACTCATTGCGGGTCGCAAGGGGTTTCAGGAAGAAGTCCAGAATAGCCAAGTTCGAAGGTGCTTATCACGGGTGTTACGACGAGGTTCTATGCAGCTTGGCGCCGCCTGAGGATGCAGCGGGCCCGAGGGCCACTCCGAAGACCGTGCCTGGATCCTACGGAACCTCGGAGAGGACCGTCGAGAATGTCCAGATACTGCCCTACAACGACATCGAGAACTCGGTGAGGCTGCTCAGGACGCACAAGGACGATCTCGCAGCGGTCATCATGGAGCCTGTCCAGCGGGGATTCGTCGTTCCCGACATAGAGTTCCTGAGAGTGGTCAGGGAGACCACGAGGGAGTTGGGCATCCCGCTGATATTCGATGAGGTGATGTCTGGCTTCAGGATGGAGGTCTTTGGTGGTGCGTGCACACAGTACAAAGTCGAGCCTGACCTCATATGTCTGGGCAAGATCATCGGTGGAGGATTCCCGAGCGGCGCGTTTCTGGGAAGGCAGGAGATCATGGACATGGTCAACCCAGTGACCCGCGCGAAGGACCAGAGAGTCTTCCATGGCGGCACCTTCAACGGGCACCCGACCGTGCTCTCCGCTGGCTGGGCCACACTGGATGTGCTGCAGGAACCCGAGACATATCCATACCTCAACAGAGTCTCCGACAAGCTAAGGGACGGTTTCGACGATCTATTCGGCAGGTTGGGGTTCGACGCAAGGGCAATCGGTCCTGGCTCGACCTTCAACATAGTGTTCGCGAAGGGCAAGATTGCGGACTACAGGGACGCAGCCAAAGCCGACGCCAGGTTGCGACAGAAGCTGGACTACGGAATGCTCGCGAGGGGACTGCATTTCCACCCGGACAAGCCATTCTACACCTGCACGGAACACACCGACAAGGATGTGGCCCGGACCCTGACCATCGCCGAAGAGGTCCTCAAGAAGATGAAGGACTGAGCAATCACATCTTCAGGGTCACTCGGCCTTCGAACTCACAGACTGCGGGGCCGGTCATGAACGCCCGTCCGTCCGCGTCCAAGTCGATCTTAATTGTGCCTCCTGGCGGTCGGATCCGCACGGTCCCACGCTTCACCCATTTGAGAAGCAATGCTACTGTAGCGACGGCGGTGGCGCCAGTGCCGCATGCAAGGGTCTCGTCGTAGACGCCCCGTTCATATGTCCTTGCTTTCACGTCGTGCGGTCCAACCACTTCTGCGAAATTGACATTCACTCCGTTTGGAAACCGCCTTTTGTCAGAGTTGACGTCCTCTCCGACTGAGACCACGTCTACCGCATCAATGTCATGGACCCTGACCACTATGTGCGGTTCCCCTGAGTTGACGATGGACGCGTTCAACTTGCCCAGCGTGGTGCGGAGCGGGAATCGGAGCATTGAGTCTGTGCCTTTTCCCTTGTCCTTCACATATGCTCTGAGGTCGGACCGAGTAGTGCGCACGACCCCCATGTCAACTCTGAATTCGTTCCCTCGCTTCACGACGTGCTTCACGCCGTCCCTGGTTAGTATATCAAGTTCTGGTTTGCCGAGCTTGTCTGAGAGATACGACGCGACGCACCGTATGCCATTGCCGCACATGTCCGCCTCGTTGCCAGCGGGCTCGAATAACCGCATTGAGCCGTCGACACCCGCTGCCCTCTCGACGAATAAGATCCCATCGGCCCCGACTTTGAATCGCCGGTCTGTCAGAGATCTAGCAAGCTTGCTCCGAGCGCCATCTGAAGTGGTTGATCCGCGGGTCTCATCGATGATAATGAAGTCGTTCCCGCAGCCCTGATACTTCTTGAACTTGAGTTGGTTTCGCATCTGAGTACCTTGATGACGCAGGAGGATTTAATCGTGCGTGGCTTGCAGCCAGAAAACGGTTAAATAACCTAGGTGGGATTCCAGACAGGTAGCGTCACAGCCAGGGAGATGCGCCGAAGGGAGACATCGATTGCACAGCATTCTCATCAAGGGCGGAATGGTCGTTGACGGAATTGGCACCCCAGCCGCTCCCTACGACCTCGCGATAGAAGGATCGAAAATCGCGGGGTTCTACAAGCACGCTGAGACGAAGGCGTCCATGACGATCGACGCTAAGGGAATGATAGTCTGCCCCGGGTTCATAGACATCCACTCTCACTCAGAGATACACCTCCTGAACAACCCGCTGGCCGAGAGCAAGGTACGCCAGGGTGTGACAACTGAACTAGTGGGCAATTGCGGGACATCTCCAGCCCCTTTGATGGGCGCGGCGAGAGACGGCCTTCGGGATTACTCAGATGTGTTGGACGTTCAGCTTGACTGGGCCACATTGGACGAGTACCTGCTCAGGCTTGCAAACATGCGGCCTTCATTGAATGTGGCGACGCTGGTGGGTGCCTCTATGCTGCGTGCGAGCGTCATCGGGAACCAAAACAGAGCTCCGACATCCGATGAGCTTGTTCGGATGCAAGAGCTCCTTTCAGAGGCCATGCTCCAAGGGGCATGGGGCCTCTCGTCCGGGCTCATATATGCTCCCGGCTGTTACGCGGCTACTGAGGAGTTGATCGCGCTGGCCTCGACGGCGGCATCTTTTGCAGGGATCTACGCGAGCCACATAAGGGGCGAGGGAAGAACCCTTCTGAAGGCAGTCGAGGAGGCCATCAGAATAGGCCGCGAGGCGCGGATCAGGGTGGAGATTTCGCATCACAAAGCGTGTGGGAAATCGATGTGGGGTGCCGTATCGAAGACGCTGGCGATGATCGAGGAGGCTCGGAAGGCCGGAGTCGATGTGGCCTTCGACGTGTATCCGTACACGGCATCCAATACTAGTCTGGACACGATACTGCCTGCTTGGGCACGTGAAGGAGGCAAAGAACAGATACTTCAGAGGCTCAGGGATCCGGAGACACGCGCGAAGATAGAGACCCTAGTTCTGTCAGGAGGAGACAACGTAGAGGACGTTGTCGGGGACTCAGGATGGGAGAATATCTCACTCGTCGGGTTCAGAACGCAACAGAACAAGAAGCACGAGGGCAAATCCGTGCAGGAAATCTCTCGACTGCTTGGGAAAGAGCCTGTGAAGACCGCCATCGACCTCATCATCGAAGAGGACCTCCAGGTCGGCGCGATCTTCCACGAGATGCTTGAGGACGACGTCATCAAAGTCATGAGCCATCCGTTAGCCAGCATCGGTTCCGATGGAGATGCGCAAGCACCATACGGGGTCACGGGCGATTCGGCCGTGCACCCAAGAGCCTACGGCACGTTCCCTCGAGTCATCAGAAGGTATGTATTCGAGAGGAGCGTGGTCAGCTTGGAGGAGGCAATAATGAAGATGACCTCCTGGCCAGCGGACCGGCTACGGCTCAGGGACCGAGGGGTTCTGGCGAAGGGGTTGGCAGCGGACGTTGTCGTTTTCGATCCCGCGAAGATCAGAGACACAGCGACCTTCGAGAAGTCCCACAGCTACCCAGAGGGCATACGATACGTGATAGTCAACGGCGCGGTCACCGTGGAAGACGGGGAGCATACAAAGGAGAGGGCTGGCCTCGTCTTGAGACATCCTCCGGGCGTAGCCTAGATTCCTTCCCCGGGCGCGCAGATGTCTAGTGCGACTGACGAGTAGATCTGAGCACATTTCACGAGGTCATCCACGAGGACATACTCAACTCTCGCATGCGCTCCCGCTCCCCCCGGTCCGAACACTACCGTCGGGGTCTTTGCGAAATGGGTAAGGAGTGCAGCATCCGTCCATCCCCAGAAACTCGTGATCTTTGCGGGCCGCTGGGTCACAGTCTTAACTGACTGCTGAAGTGATTTAACAATCGGGTGAGACGTGCTCACAACGTTGGGGACATGGGTCATCGTCATCATGTTGGACGGGTCTCGCTTCAGGTCCGCTTTGAACGACGGGTCCTCCTTCTTGAGCTTGTCAAACAGGTCGTAGATTTCCGTGAACACCTGCTGGAGCTTCTCCTCGGGCACCCACCGCCTGTCGATCTTGATGACGCAATGGTCTGCAACCGAGCTCGGTTGCTGGCCACCCGTGATCACGCCCAGGTTCATGGTGGGCGGGAGCGTGTACTTCGCCTTTCTCGCTCTCAACTTGGGCAGCAGATCAGTCTCCACAGCGTTGACGAACCTGGCGGCCATCGAGATCGCGTTCACGCCCTTGTCCGCCTGACCGCCATGGGCTGCCTTGCCGTAGAAATGAACATCGAGCCATTCCAGCCCCCTGTGGGATGGTTGGATCTCCATGTCGGTTGGCTCCCCAATGATCCCCATGTCCGCCTTAGGGCCCCGCAACACGAGGTCCTCGGTGCCCTCGCTCTTCCGTTCCTCCCCTACGACTGCGGCGAATATCAGGTCGCCCTCGAGTTTGATCCTCGCTCGCTTGACTGCGACCAGAGTCATTGCCATCGCCCCCAGGCCGCCCTTCATGTCCAGGGCGCCCCTCCCAAAGAGCCTGCCGTCCTTGGTCTTCGGAGCGAAAGGGTCGATGTCCATCTTGTAAGGGGGGACCGTGTCCGTGTGACCGCTAAGGAGTAGCCTCTTGCCGTCCCCCGAACCCTTGATCATCGCGATCACATTGGGTCGGTTCTTCTCCACCGCCCTGAGCTTGGAGTCTATGCCCTCATCCTGCAGGAACCCATTCAGGTACTCTGCGACCTCCTTCTCCTGGGTCGCTACATCGCAGTGGCTAGGGATCTTCACGAGATTCCTGACGAGCTTCTCGACTTCCGCTCTTTTAATCTGTCTCTTGACCTTCTCGTAGGGCCGAACCTGTTTCGAAGACATGCAGTCCCACAACCTCGTAGCTCTGCTGGACTGAGTGATGGAAGTGGCTAGCGAAAAAGGTATCTGATTCCGTCAGCGGATAAGCCTGCCGTGCTCCTTGAGCAGCTGCAGGGTCTTATCGATCGGTAGTGCTGATGAAACGTGTCCGTCTCGACCCTGGAGGGTTTCGGCCGCGAAGAGCGAGTTGACGATTGACTCTGCGGTCGAGTCTATTGTCGCCCTGAAGAGTGGGTCGACATCTCCGTCCCTGAGCAGGTGATCCGTGAGGAGGCCGTTCCCCTTGTATCGATCATGCATGTTGGCCGTCGAAAACGATACCACGATGTCCCCGCTGCCGTTGTGCGACGCGGAGCCGGTGACCGCTAGGCCCATGATGGCCCTGCGAGCGAGCCTTCCCAGCTGTCTGGAGTCAAGCGGAGCGTCCGTGGCGACCACCATCACTATCGAGCCCTTCTCGGGCCTCTGGGCGTCCGGGCTTCCGAGCAGGCTGCCTATGGGGACCCCGTCGACCCTAAGCTCTTGCCACTCGCCATGGTTGCTCATGACCAGAGTCCCAACAGTGTACTTGCCCGCGGGAACGGACACAAGCCTCGAGCTAGTTCCTATCCCGCCCTTGTAATCGTAGGAAGTCATGCCGGTGCCGCCGCCCACAGCTCCTTCCCGCACTTCCGCAGAGGCATTCTCTATGGCCTCGAAAACGTGCTCCTCCCTGACATGGAGTCCCCGGGAGTCGTTGAGCCAGCTATCATCGCATTCGGACACGACCGGGATTATGGTATCATCGTTCACGCCCGAGCCCGGGTTCTGCTTGAGCATGTGCTTCACGAGTGCGGTCGTCACCGTTCCCATCGACATAGTGTTGGTCAACGCAATGGGGGTGTCAATCAGTCCGAACTCACGGATCTGCAGCGCGCCCCCGAGCCCACCACAACCGTTGAAATCGAAATAGGAGGCCTTCACTGGCCTCTCGAACAGGTTTCCGCCGTGAGGTAGAATCACAGTGACCCCTGTCCTCACGGGTCCTTTGCCCGGATCGAGGCTACCGCTGCCCTTAACAATAGTGCAGTGACCGACCATGACTCCTGATACGTCGGTGATCTCATTCCTCGATCCGGTCGGCTGCTCTCCGAACCAGACACCCGCCTCACGTGCTCTTTGCCTCATTGCGCTTTGCCCTCGCCTGCCACCAACCAGCACGCGACCCAGTGTTCCTGGGATACGAACATAGGCTCAGGCTCCTCGAGCTTGCACTTCTCCATCGCGTGGGGGCACCTCGGATGGAATCTGCAACCCGGCGGTATGTGTGCAGGGTCGGGTCGCTCTCCCTTGAGGATGATCTTCTCGGTCTTCATCCTCGGGTCGGGCTTCGGCACGACGGAAATGAGCGCCTTCGTGTATGGGTGCCGTGGGCCCTTGATGACCTCCTCAGTCGGACCCAGCTCGACAATCTTGCCGAGGTACATGATCCCTATCCTGTCACTGAACACATACGCGACCGACAGGTCGTGCGTGATGAAGAGGTATGTGAGCCCTTTCTTGTCCCTGAGGTCAAGCATGAGCTTCAGGATCTCAGACCTGATCGACACATCGAGCATCGAGACGGGCTCGTCCGCGACAAGGAACTGAGGCTGCAGAACCAGAGCACCAGCGATGCCCACTCTCTGTCTCTGTCCACCGGACACCTCGTGCGGGTACCTCCACATGAAGTGCTTCGGAGGCCTCAGGCCGGCGTCGTCCAGCGCCTTCTCGACACGCTTCTCGCGGTCCGCCTCGTTCTGGCCCAGATTGTTGACGACCAAGGGTTCGGCGACTATGTCATATATGGATTGCTTGGGGTTGAGCGACTCATAGGGGTCTTGGAAGATCATCTGCATCTTCTGCCTGAGCAGCTTCATCTTGTCCTTCGTGAGCTTCGTGACCTCGACGCACCCTGCGGCCAAGCACTCCTCTGCATCCTGCTTGGAGAGCAGCTTCTTGGAGATGGCCCTCTCCATCGCGTCCTTGACCTGCTGGGCCGTCAGACCCTCGCCGCCGTACCTGACCCTACCGCCAGTTGGCTCGACGAGTCTGAGGATCGCCTTTCCGGTTGTGGTCTTGCCACACCCGGACTCGCCCACAAGGCAGAAGATCTCCCTCTCCTTGATATTGAAACTCACGCCATCGACCGCCTTGACCCATCTCTGCTCTTTCGAGGTCAGGCTCTCGACGAACCCGCGTCTCACGGGGAACCAGACTTGGAGGCCTTCTACGTTGATGATGTCCTTGCTCATTCCTCACACCCCCTTCGGCTTGACAAAATGACAAGATGCAAAGTGTCCCGGAAGAACTTCGATTAGCTGAGGCTCTTCCTGCTTGCACAGGTCCTGGGCCATATAACACCTGTCCGAGAACCTGCATCCCGGCGGCGGCTTGATCAGATTCGGCGGGTTGCCGGATATTGATGCGGGCATCCTCCTCTCTCCCTTGATGTTGGGGAATGCCGCGATCAGGCCCTTGGTGTACGGGTGCTGCGGGTTCGAGAAAACCTCGATCGCAGACGACCTCTCCACGATCTTGCCAGCGTACATGATGGAAAGTAGTTCGCAGGTCTCCGCGAGAACGGACAGATCGTGAGAGATGATTATCATGGCGAGCTCAAGCTCCTGCTGAAGGTTCTTCAGAAGCGTCAGGATCTGCGCTTGAATCATGACATCGAGCGCGGTCGTGGGCTCGTCGCAGATGACCAGCTTGGGTCTGCAGGCAAGTGCCATCGCGATCATGACCCTCTGTCTCATACCTCCCGAGAACTCGTGTGGGTATTCCCTGATCCTGTTTGGGTTGATCCCGACAAGTTCGAAGAGCTCCTTGACCCGCTTCAGGGCGGTCGCCTCGTCGACTTTCTCATGGAGCAATATGGGCTCCGTGATCTGGTCCCCGACTCTCTTGACGGGATTCAAGGCGTTCATCGCCCCCTGGAATATGATCGAGATGTCCCTCCATCTGATTGCCCTCAGCTTCTCGCCGGTCACCTTCGCCATGTCCTGGCCCATGAAATTGATGGAGCCGCCCGCGATGTAGCCGTTTGCTGGCAGGAGCTTCATGATTGAAAGCGCCGCGGTGGTCTTGCCACAACCGGATTCCCCGGCAAGTCCCATGGCCTGCCCCTTCTCGAGGTTGAAACTAATCCCGTCGACTGCCTTCAGCGTTCCTTCTTGGGTCTTGAAGTATGTCTTCAAATCGTTGACTTCGAGTAGGCTCATCCCTTCGTTCCCCCTTAACAATACGAGTTGTTGCTCGCCCGATTCCCGGGAGCTTGCGAGATGCTCAACAAACGCTTTCTCGCTGCTCTCTGGAACTTCGGTGAACCGGACAATGCTATAAATGCGTTTTGGGGCAACAGCGAAGTGCTGTCGCGAGGGTCCCGACCGACTATTCACGAAGCGTGACCACGTGCTCGGAGAACTCCTGCGCCACGAAGGACTTCGGGAAGATGGCTCTGGCTTCTTTCTCCAGCACGCTAGTATCGTCATATCTCGGGCTTATGTGGACCAGGAACAGGGTCCCGACACCTGCAGCCTTTGCGACCTGCGCCGCCTCTGCGGCAGTGGAATGTCCGAAATCAGACGCCAGCTTGGAGTGCGAGGAATCGAGCGTGCAGTCATGGATGAGGACGTCAGCGCCTTTCGCAAGAGCGACAATCGCCTTGCTCGGTTTCGTGTCACCCGTGTAGACGATCTTGCGGCCTGACCTCGGGGGTCCCAGAACCTGGTCGGGGGTGATCTTCCTGCCTCCCAGCGAAACGGTCTTGCCCTCCTGCAGTCTCCTGAACAGTGGTCCCTCGGGTATGCTGAGACCCTCTGCCTTCTTCAAATCGAACCTTCCGGGCCTCGGATCTTCTTCTAGTGAATATGCCAGAGAGGGAACGCTGTGGGACGCCTGCAGACTCCTGACCCGGTATCCGGGGAAGTCCACCACCGTCCCTGGCTTGAGGTCCCTGGTCTTGACCTCGAAACCACACTTGAAGTAACCGAGCTTGAGCATCGAGTTGACGTTGGACCTTGTGCCCCTCGGCCCGAATATCTGAAGCATGTCCTCGCGGCCGTTCAGGCTCATGCTCTGAATCAGCCCGGTCAGACCCAGGAAGTGGTCCGCGTGGAGATGAGTAATGAATATCCTGGATATCTTCATGAATGAGACTGAGGAGTGCATCAACTGTCTCTGGGTACCTTCTCCGCAGTCGAACATCAGCACCTCGCCGGGCATCTGAACAGCGATAGAGGTCACATTCCGCAGCTTTGATGGATACGTGCCGCCAGTGCCTAGGAATACGAGCTTCATGTTGTCCCCCTCGAGCGCATTCGAAGCCGATAAAACTCTCCTGACCGCTTCACATCATAGAGGAAGATGAAGAACGCCACCAAGGACATCGCGGTCGCGATCCATATGGTTCCTTTGAAGCCGAACGCGGTCGCCGCGATGCCTCCCAGTATCGGACCCGCGATGCCCGAGATGCTCATTGTCGAGGAGAGTATGCCTGACACTGTCGCTTTCTCCGCATTCCTGTCCATCACATACCTGAGACAGCCAACGTACATGCACGCCCATGCGAACGCCAGTATCACCTGAGACGGTATGATCTCCCAGTAGCTCCCCGCGAGCGTGAACGTGAAAAACGTGAGCGCGGAGCTCCCCAGGCCAATTGCAACCAGCAGGGAGGGGTCCGGGCTGTCAAGGAAGAGCATGAAGAACACCTGGCCGAACGCGTTCACAGAGTAGATGATACCTATCCATATCGGTGGCGCTCCGAGTGCGACCAGGAACAGCGGGTATGTGACCCAGATCATATTCGCTCCCGTGTGTCTGATGAGCATCGCGAGGTAGATGGGTGCATTCCTCTTGATGAGCGCCGCCGGGAAGAACGGCACGTCCAGCTTGACCTCCTTCCCGAATGGCAATGTCATCGCGATAGCGTACGATGCGAAGATGATGAATGCGCAGAAGAGGTACCCTTCCTGGTACAACAGCCGGTCTCCAAAGACCCCCAAGACGAGGTTCCCGATCCCCCACCCGGCCGACCCGAACGCGCTGAACCTGCCGATCTTACCCCTGGCGTCATGCACATAAGCTATCAGGGCGGCTGGGAACATGCCCGAGCAGAATCCAATCAGCACTCTCACCGCGACGAACAGTTCCATTCCGCCGAACCGGAGCGACACCGCTTGGAGGACAGTGGCGAGCCCGGACAGAAACAGACCGGCCAGTAGAACGATGCGCCGGCCGTACACATCGGAGGCACGGCCAAAAAGGTAGCTAGAGGCGAAGCCTGCTGCCGCAAACCCACCTGCGACAAGCCCGATGAGGTCTTTGCTAGCCCCGAACTCGTCGGCAAGTATGATCGGTACCAGAACGACCGGACCGAAGAGGCCGACATTCGATAGCAGCTGGATCGCCTGGGGCTTCATCAGAGGCAAATCCGACTGTGGTATTTCCTAGTTTCGGCAAGAACTGCTGCGAGCCTGTATTCTCTGGCTACCAACCGAGACGCTCGAGCGTTCTGTCCTTCTTGGTAGCCTTCTTGAACTCCTTGTAATGCTCCTTGCACAGGTGCGCGCTCTTAGTGGGATCAGCGATGTCCAGACCCGCCTTTTCCACCTTCTTCCCTGAGATGGACCGCTCCGCATCCGCGGTACATCCCTCGACTTCACACTTGTGGACCTGCTCAACTGCGTGCCTCGGTTCAGGCATGATATGCAGATTCCGATGATGGTATTAAAACCGTTCGCACATGCCCCACCCAAACCCATAATATCGTGCGAGTGGTTGGCCGATGACATGCCACTTGTGGCCCCATCTATACTCGCCGCTGACTTCGCGAACCTTGGCGAGGAGGTGCGAAAGGTCTCGGAGGCGGGGGCGGACTACATCCATGTGGATGTCATGGACGGCATCTTCGTCCCGAATATCACCATTGGCCCCTCTATGGTCAAGGCCATCAGAGGATTCTCGAAGCTCCCGTTCATAGCACACCTGATGATAACCCACCCAGAAAACCACGTCAAGGCCTTTGCCGACAGCGGTTCGGACATCATCGAAGTGCACGTCGAGGCTGAGCAGGACCTCAGGTCGACAATCAGCCTGATTCACGAACTCGGAAAGAAGGTGGGACTCGCCGTGAATCCGCCCACGCCGATTGAGAAGGCGTTCCCATACCTGCGAGACGTTGACATGCTCCTGGTCATGTCCGTCAACCCCGGTTTCGGAGGGCAGAGTTTTATCCCTGACGTGCTCCCGAAGATCCCGAAGGCAAAAGAGGAGATGCGCAGAGTCGGACATGTCGTTCCTGTTGAGATAGACGGGGGCATCACGCCTGAGACGGGAGAGCCATCAGCAAGAGCGGGAGCAGACATTCTTGCAGCTGGCACATCCGTGTTCAAAGCGCCGGACATGAAAGAAGCCATCCGGAAGCTAAGGGAGTGCGGCACCTCGAAGCTTTAATAAGACCGAGCACTCTCAGGGGGACTGGTTGCGATGGCAGAGAAGCTTTCCGAGCACCCGATCCTTGCGTACTTGATATTCGTAGTACCAATGGTGCTCCTCGCGCTCGCGCTGCTCGCCAAGGCCAATGTGATGCTCTTGATCTTGATCACCGCATGGCTGGGAGTGGCTTTCGTGATTCTCTTCCTGCCTGTGGCTTCCGACAACGGCTCGTCCCAGTGACGCGTCTGGTCCCTGGGAACAAGGGGTTCGGGGGAAATGGGGGTAGACATCTCCGATCTTGTGGAGGGCAAGAAGATCGCCCTCGAGGACCTGTCCGGCAGGTCTATCGCGATTGATGCATTCAACACGCTCTACCAGTTCTTGTCCATG
>Ga0214474_1001128_pt1 | contig 12460 bp, 11 predicted proteins | sample RVTome_2_FD_187335 | JGI IMG/M metagenome (GOLD analysis project Ga0214474, IMG submission 187335) | Soil microbial communities from uranium-contaminated site in the Upper Colorado River Basin, Wyoming, United States - RVT95D214 HiSeq ...
TGAAAATAGTTGAAGCGGATAGTCTGCATTGAAAATTTGTTCATATGATTTTTCTAACACCGTATTAGGTCTCCCCCTAGCATCATCTGGTTTCTGAAGGGCGATTGATATTATTGTCTGTGCTAGGGTAAGAGGTTGGACTATTTTAGTGATAGGTCTACCTTCATTCTTATAGAAATTCTTCCTTCTGTCATAAAACAGGCCGTGGTTCCTTAACAACGTTTCTATGCTTCTATGAATCTGCTCAGTCATGTGTAAGCGGAAAGGTGGTACTTGGGTCTGACTATTAGTGGCCTTTATGATATGGTCGGGGCTTTCTACCAGATGTGTTTTAATAATACGCACAAGAACATTGCGACACTCACCATCCACCTTTTTTTTATTTCCAAAATAGTTATAAATACACCGAGAGGTCTGAAGCCCATTCACCACTTCTGGCATCTCAACACTCAATATGTGGCCCCCTTGACTAGAAGCATCAGATGCCAAAATTGTAATACCATTATTTAACCACCAGAAATCCTCATCAGGGACACCGTTCTCAAGAGTCTTCTGAATTGCCTCATTGACATCGTTATCTCCTTCCCAATCTCTTACATTCCCCTCGAATAGCTCATTTTTTATTTCGCCCTTGTCGTTCGTAATGAACTTATAGTATTCAACCATTGGTACCAGGCAGACCCATGCTTGTTGTCCTGAAGGTGAAATCATTTCAGTATATGCCAATGGATAAGACTTCTGTGGTTTCCTATTGATTAGGTCAAGTAACTCGGCTGCACCGATAAACTTGAATGATACAGTTGCTTTAGGAAATAGCTGTTTCGCTTTTTCCTGAACCCGGTCACTTTGCTTTTTCACCCCACGATTGATGGTTCTTTGTTCGCCTTTACTGATGTAATAATAAGAAATTGTGAATTCATGGGGATTAGCAAAAAGTGGTCTATATTGCTCTTTAAATATTGTCATCGCAGATATTACGTCAGAATTATATTCTCCCTGAAGTTGCTCAATACCCTTTGAAAAATCGAGGAAATCCTCAGTTAATAAGTTCAAGTTTGCTATACGCCCCTCATTAAACGATTGTTCACGGGTTGCTTGTATAAAGAAAATATCTGCCTTAGTGACCATTTTGGGATTGATTTCGGTGTCCTCTACGACAAGCTGTTTGCGATTAACTAAGAAATACACACTATCCAAGCCACCATCATTTTTCCCGCCGACTTGTCCAGATGCTATTTCCTCATCAGTAAGATCAAAGTCTTTCAATATCTGTTCAGCAGCAAATACCTCAAAAAATTCACCTTCTGGCATATCTGAAGCACGTTCTTTATATGCTTGTTCCAAACTTGCATCAAGTGCTATTATTTCATTCCCTGATGACATTGCAGCCCTCCCAACTTCAGCATTGTACTTAATAATCGTACTCCACCTTTCTTACTGATTCAACTATATTGTTGCCTTACAAAAAGGGGATTAGTGGGTATTTTTACTATAAACGCAGCCGCAGTAGTCCTGCCGGTAAAGTTCCCATTTTTTGGCCAGCTGCACCGCCCGCTTGAAACCATCCTTTTTCTTGAAGTCCCTGACTAAAAATTTGTCGCCGCCGATTTCCTGTCCTATTTTGTTGATTATCTGTGCCGACTTGTGCGGGCTGATGGTGAGAGTGGTGGTGAAGGCATTGGCGCCGCAGGTCGACATATAGTCGAAGGCCTTTTGAAGTCTAAATCTGTAACAGACCTGGCATCTCTGGCCGCCCTCGGGTTCGTGTTTCAAGCTGTCGGTCAATCGGTACCATTCTGCAGGAGTATATGGGCCCGCTTCCAGAGGGAAATTCAATTCTTTAGCTACCTTTCGGGCGACGTCTAGTCTTTTTTGGTACTCCGCCTCCGGATGGATGTTCGGATTGTAGAAAAAGCCGATGACCTGATGCCCCTCGGCGGCCAGTGTATCAGCGGCGCCGGCAGCGCAGACTCCGCAGCAGACATGTAACACAATCTTCATGATGGCACCCTTTGGGCGCGCATAAGAACGAGCATGATGATAAGACCTAACGCCAGACTGGCGGCGCAGGACAGGAACATAGTCTCGTAACCTCTGGCGTTGGCCACAAATCCCATAATGGTGGGTCCCACGGCCATGCCTATTTGGAAGGAGCAGGTGGGTATAGCCATTGACAGTGCCCGTCCGCTGGCCGAAGAAAAATCAGCGGCCATAACCAGGCTGGCGGGCATCGCCAGGCCCATGCCTATGCCGAAGATGATGCCGATAACGATAAACTGTGCTAGCCCATGGAAGAAGGGAAAGAGAGCTACGGCAATGGCGCTAATACCAACGCCTCCGCCCAGCAGCAGCTTACGGTCTATTTTGTCGGCCAACCTGCCGGCCGGAGCTCGCAGCAGAGCTGAGCTAGCGAAAACGGCGGTGATGATAGCTCCGACATCAGCCTCGGTCAAGTCAAACTGTTGGCCGTAAAGCGGAATGTAGCTGCCAATGGTGCCTGAGCCTAGAGCCACCAGCGCCGGCGCCAGCATGACGGCAATCGCCAGCGGATGTCCCAGCCAACGCCAGGGTGAGATATTCACTTCAGGAGTAGCTACAGGCTCGTGAGCGATATCGCGGAGCCTGGAAAAGGCCAGGGCAAGGCCTATAAACGAAAGGACAGCGCAGCCGTAAAAAGCAGCATTGAAGCCGAAGCGGCCGGCTAAAAGGCCGCCGGTTATAGGTCCGGCCATCAACCCCAGTTGCAGTGACGCCGTGTACCAGCCTATGGCAGTACCTCGCCTGTTGGCCGGAGTTAAATCAACCACCAGGGCAATGGCTGCCGGCAGGAAGGCCGCCGCACCCAGGCCGTGAATTGCCCTGACCAGTATGAGCAGGCCGGTAGTATGAGCCAGCGGGTACAGCAGCGGCGTCAAAGTGAATACGATCAAGCCGCCAATTAAAAGTTTGGGACGGCCGAATTTGTCGGACAGCATGCCGAATGGGATTAGAAAGATGGCCGTGACGTAGGACAGCGTGGCAACTATGATGCCGACCTCGGAGATGGGCGCACCGATGTCCGCAGCATACAGCGGTATCACCGGAAACATGAAGCTGAATCCGGCATAGCCGACGAAGGCCACGACATATAGAGATATCAGAGTATAGGCTAATGAATTTTTCATTGGTCTCTTTTGTGGCTATACACTTTAACATAAAAGGCAATTTAGAGCGAAATGTTGTCCCAGTTTTTCGGGGTTATCATCGCGAGAAGACCCGATACAATCGGAGCGACGCGACGCTCTCATCTTTTTATATGCGCTGGTTGTCAGCACGAGATTCGCATGCCCTTGCCACGCTCGTGATCGCAATAACGGTAAGCAAATGCTCTGTGATAGTCAGCTGTGCAGCCCCGAGGCTTTAGCCTCGGGATCATGACCCTAAAGGGTCATGGCTACATAAGCGATATGGAAGCTCTGCGAGAGTATTTGACTGTGTGGTAGAATAACCGCACGGCGATGAAGCGAGGCAAGGTCTATCTGGTTGGTGCGGGTCCCGGCGACCCGGGCTTGATTACGGTGAAGGGGTTGGAATGCCTAAAAATCGCTGATGTCATCGTCTACGACCGACTGGTCGACGACAGCCTGCTTCAAGAGGCATTGCCAGCGAGCCAGAAGATATACGTAGGTAAGGGTCGCGGCTGCCATGCCTTGGCGCAAAAGGAGATTAACCTGCTGCTTATAGAAAAAGCGCGGGCCGGCAAGACCGTCGTCAGGCTAAAAGGTGGCGATCCGTTCGTCTTGGGACGTGGTGGTGAGGAGGCGGAAATACTCGCGGCCAACGGTATTCCTTTTGAGGTTGTATCCGGGGTATCCGCTGCTTACGCTGTACCCGCCTATGCCGGCATACCGGTGACGCATCGTCGTATGGCTTCCTCTTTTACTGTTATTACTGGACATGAAGACCCGGAGAAGGGTGGGTCGAGCATAGATTGGAGACGGATAAGCACCGGCAGCGATACGCTGGTATTTTTGATGGGTATGGGTAATCTGGCCCATATAGTAGACAGGCTGGTACAAAATGGCAGACCGCTGTCAACACCGGTAGCCGTCATCAGCGACGGCACCAGCCCGAGGCAGCGGACAATTTCTGGTACTTTGGGAGATATTGCTGCTCGTGCCCGAAAGGAAGGATTCGAGCCGCCGGCGGTGATTGTTGTCGGGGATGTGGTAAAGCTGCGGGAACAGATTCGCTGGTTCGACAGCCTGCCTCTTTTTGGCAAGCGGGTCCTGGTAACGAGAGCTGAGCCCCAGGCCGGGGAATTGAGCCGGCTTCTACTGGCTCGCGGTGCCGTGCCTGTTGAGATGCCGGTCATTAAAATCAGCCCTCCCGAAAGTTGGCAGGAGCTGGACAAGGCTATAAATGACCTGAGAAGGTTTGATTGGATACTGTTCACCAGTGTCAATGCCGTTGACATGTTCTGGCAGAAGCTGCAAGCTAAGAAATTGGACGCTCGCCAGTTTGGCGGCGTAAAAACGGGGGTCATTGGACCGGCAACGGCCGCGGCTCTTGAAGCCAGAGGTCTATGCACGGATTACATACCCAAAACCTACACCAGCCGCGGTTTAATCGCAGGGCTGAAGAAGATTGGCCTTGCCGGAAAGAGGGTCCTTCTGCCGCGAGCTGATATTGCAACTGATGAGCTGTATAACGGCCTGATAAAACTAGGGGCCAAAGTACATCAGGTGACGGCTTACAGGACATCTACGGTTACCCGGCCGATAGCGCAGTCTATGCAAATGTTGATTCGCGGCGAAATAAATGTCATCACCTTTACCAGCGCTTCGACCGTGAATGGCCTGTTGAAAATACTGAGTAGAAAATTTGAGCTGATAAAAAAGGCTAAACTGGCCTGCATCGGCCCCGATACGGCCGCGGCTTTAGCCGGTCAAGGCTTGAAGGCCGATATAGTGGCTAGCGAGCACACCATGATGGGCCTGGTTGAGGCTCTCGAAGCATACTTTCAAGGGAAGGGGAAATAAGATGAGTGAGTTTCCTGAACTGCGTTTGCGACGCCTGCGGCGTAATGAGGCCTTGAGGGCGCTGGTTCGAGAGACCAGGGTTGACGTGGGAGACCTGATATATCCTTTGTTTGTGGTCGAGGGCACGAAAAAAAAGCAGCCGATAGCCTCCATGCCCGGGCAATACCGCTTTTCCAGCGACCTGCTGTCGAAAGAGGCCGAAAGTATTGCCAGGCTGGGAATACCGGCCATAATACTGTTCGGTATACCGCAGAGGAAGGATGAAGTCGGTTCTCAAGCCTACCACCCCAGGGGCGTCATTCAGCAGGCAATAAAGGCCATCAAAAAGGCCACCCCGGAGCTGCTGCTCATCACCGACGTCTGCCTCTGTGAATACACCAGCCACGGCCACTGCGGCGTAGTCGTGGATGGCGATGTCGACAACGATAAGACGCTGAAACTACTGTCCAGGACCGCCTTATCCCATGCTCAGGCAGGTGCCGATATGGTGGCCCCGTCCGATATGATGGACGGCCGGGTCAAGGCTATCCGTGAGGCGCTCGATGGGGACGGTTTTCAGAACACGCCGATTATGGCTTATGCCGCCAAATATGCCTCTGCCTTTTACGGGCCTTTCCGTGAAGCTGCTGAGTCGACGCCGCAGTTCGGCGACCGCTGCTCGTACCAGATGGACCCGCCGAACAGTCGGGAGGCTTTGCGCGAAGTGGAGCAGGACATTGCCGAGGGGGCGGACATCGTCATGGTAAAACCGGCGCTGCCTTATCTGGACGTAATACGAAAGGTTCGTGATAGCTTTAATTACCCGCTGGCCGCTTACAGCGTCAGCGGAGAATATGCCATGGTCAAGGCGGCAGCCCAGCAGGGCTGGCTGGACGAGAAGAGAATCGTGGTGGAGATGCTCACCGCCATTAAGAGAGCCGGGGCCGACATCATCATAACTTACTACGCTAGGGAAGCTGCCCGCTGGTTAGCTGTTGATTAGGGGGACATGAAATCTTTATTCCCTCTACCTTGATGGGCTTTGCTCCCAACGGATAGCAAACTAGATAGCCAAAATGATTAGAAGAAATAGACATGGCAAATCACAAGTCAGTGGCTTATATGTCCACTTCTTAAGAATTGACTTCTATAAGCTGTTTTTGAATCTACTCGTATTGGCTCTGTTGGGTCTTATTGTTTGGTCAGCCGTAAAACTATTTTTGGGTGAATTTCTGTATAGCCCATTGATTGGTAGCATAGTTTTCTTTGTTGAAATTGCTGCTTTTGTTTTACTGTGTAGGCATACTCGTGCCAATAAGTGGAGACCGCCCAGCATTGTAGTGACTACCCTAGTTATAATGGCAATGCTGATTATTATGGCTTTTGCAGGAGTACAACCTCTAACTAATTATAAGAATAACTTAACAAACAGAATTGACACTTTATGGGCAGAACAGAAACTAAAGAATGAGGAAAAGAAAATTGCGGAGGAAAATAGGAAAGCTATAGAAGAAGCAGAAATGAAATCTGCTGGGGTAGAAAACGAATACAATTTTTATAAAGAATATGTTACTTTGTTTAATGGGTTTAGGGCTGCAAATGGTCAAACACCTTTGACATTTGATTCTACGTTGAATGAATTAGCCAATAAGAGAGTTGTTGAAATATCACAACCAGGGACTTTTAGTCACGAAGGTATAAAGCAATATAATTTAGGTGAAAATATTGCTATGATGGCTTATTCCTATAGCTCCGCTAGTGATTTAATCGAATTGTGGGCTAGCTCACCTGGACATAGAAGTAATATGCTTTCATCTAGTTATCATAGAACAGGTTTTGCTAAGTATGAGAAATATGCCGTTCAAATCTTCGATTAGTAAATACATGAGTTTATAAAGACTTTTGGAGCAACTATATGACTTTTGGAGCAAGAGGCACTTTAGGAGCAAAGCTCCCTTGACGGTAGAGGGCTAGGGTGAGGGTGAAAATAAAGAAAATTATTCGCTCCAAACAACTCTTCGAAGAAGCCCAGCGCTATTTACCCGGAGGCGTCGATAGCCCCGTGCGCGCTTTCAAAGCGGTCGGTGGCACGCCTCTTTTCATCAAGCGAGGTAGCGGTTGCAGGCTGTACGACGAGGACGGCAACGAATATATTGATTATGTCGGCTCGTGGGGACCACTAATACTAGGGCACGCTCATCCTCAGATCGTTAGAGCCATAAAGAAGGCGGTTGATAATGGCTCCAGCTTTGGAGCACCGACCGAGCTTGAAACCAGGCTGGCGAAGTTGATCTGCGATGCTATACCGTCTATTGAAATGGTGCGCTTTGTTAGTTCGGGTACGGAAGCCGCCATGAGCGCTATCAGGCTGGCCCGCGCCTTCACCAGCAGGAATAAAATAGTGAAATTCGCCGGTTGCTATCACGGCCATGCCGATGGGCTGCTGGCCAAGGCAGGTTCCGGGATGGCCACGCTGGGTATACCCAGCTCTCCCGGCGTTCCGGCAGCCGTAACCGCCGATACGCTGATAGCTCCTTATAATGATCTCAAGACAGTGGAGCAGCTTTTTAAAAAGTTGGCCCCCGAGATTGCCGCGGTGATAGTTGAGCCTGTAGCCGGCAATATGGGCGTGGTGCTGCCGCAGTCCGGATTTCTGCAAGGTCTGCGCAGCTTAACTAAAAAATACGGAGTGCTGCTCATTTTCGATGAGGTCATAACCGGTTTTCGCGTAGCCTATGGTGGCGCCCAGGAGCTGTATAAGATAAAACCCGACCTGACGTGCCTGGGCAAGGTTATCGGCGGCGGCCTGCCCGTGGGCGCCTACGGCGGCAGAAAAGATATTATGAAGATGGTGGCGCCTTCAGGTGATGTCTACCAGGCGGGGACCCTCTCCGGGAATCCACTAGCCATGACCGCCGGCATCGAGACGCTCACCATTTTGAAGAAACCGGGGGCCTATGAAGCACTGGAGAGAAATACATCCGTGCTGGAAAAAAGTATTCTAAAAGCGGCGGAGAAAACTGGGACTAAGATACGGTTAGCTCGACTCGGTTCCATGTTCACCATCTTTTTCGCCGAAGGCCCGGTCACCGACTATGGATCTGCTTCCAGAGCTGACACGAAGTTGTATGCCAGTTTCTTCAACCAGATGTTATCCCGGGGCGTTTACTTTCCGCCATCCCAGTTTGAAGCCTGCTTCGTTTCGACGGCACACACCAGCAAAGATATCAAGTTTACTATCGATGCCGCCGCAAAGGGACTGGCATCGATATATTGATTAAAACAACTTGCCTCTGAGTAAATTTTCCGCACCAAAGGAGGTGCTGATGCGACACTGGACGGAGCAGCTCTTTGAAGACAATCCGAAACTGTTTCTCAATATATTGCGGCAGCTTAATCCGCAGGCCAGGACGGAAATAAGGGACATCCTGAGGCTGCTGGCTGAGCAGGAGCACCAGCCGAGAAGAGTCCTTGACCTGAACTGCGGTATTGGCCGGCACTCCATAGAGCTGGCCAAGTGCGGAATTCAAGTGCTGGGGACCGATATATCACCCGTTTATATAAAACTTGCGGCTGAAAGAGCCCACAAACAGAAGCTAGATGATAAAGTGAGTTTCAAAGTAGTCGATATGAGGAAAATTCAACCGGCGCTTGCCAGCGAAAAACCCTTCGACGGCATCATGTGCCTGTGGACGTCGTTCGGTTTCTACGATGACGAGACCAACGACGATATTTTGCGGCAGTGTCTGAAACTGGTTAAGCCGGGCGGTTTCTTTGCTATGGATATCGTTAACAGGGACTGGCTGCTCCGTAACTTTCAGGACCGACGTTTCGAAAGAATCAACGACCGGCTAATCCTGTATGATAACGAATTCGATCCTGAGACTTCACGCCACAAGGACAAGTGGACTTTCATGAAGCAGACCGGAGATGATACTTTTAGAACTGAAGGTGTTTTTCAGCTTGATTTGAGAGTCTGGAGCCTGCATGAGCTGATCCAATTGTTCGAGAGGACGGGCTGGAAATTCGAGCGAGCTTATCCCGGGATGCCGGGCACACACGGCTTACGACAGATAAAGTTCACTTCACCTGAGGATGACCTTGTCGATGCTGGAAGGTTTTTAATCGTGTCCTCAAAGCCAGGGAGGGCTTAATATATTAATGAAACCAGATACCCTAGAGATTCTTTGCAATCCTGTAACTCAAGAGCCTCTGCAACTCATATCTGAGCCAGGGCCGGATGGGAGATTGAACCAGGTGCTGGTCAGTATAAAGTCCGGTGAAAGATTTTCCATTCGTGAGGGAATTCCGATATTTCTACATAGGGCGGACGTATCAGGCTCAAACAAGACGTGGCAGAGGTTCTACGATGCTACGTCTTCTTATTATAACTTCGTTACAAGAACATATTTCCGCTTGAAGAGTGGAGGGGATGCAAAAGCGCGTTGGGAATACCTCAAAGAACTTGAAATAGAGAGCAGCAGCAAAGTGCTTGAGGTGTCTGTTGGCACCGGGGCTAACTTACGCTTCCTCCCACACACTGCATCGTATTTTGGATTGGACATTTCCTTTGGGATGCTTAAACAATGCCTAAAGAGTGTAAGAAGTTTCGGATTAGATGTTGAGCTTTTCCAGGGGGCAGCAGAAAGGCTTCCTTTTGTGGATGAAGCATTTCACGTTGTATTTCACGTGGGTGGTATTAACTTTTTTACCGACAAGGCCCGCGCTATGAACGAAATGATTCGCGTGGCAAAACCGGGAACGAAAATTATTGTTGTGGATGAAACGGAGAAACTATTCAGGAAGTATGAGCGGGTGCCTATTATCGGAAAGTATTACCGGAACTGGGCGGATTCTTTTGTGGATCCGGCTGATCTGGTACCGGCAGATATGCTGGATGTTAAGGTGGAGAATATCATCCGGGGGGAACTCTATTGCCTGAGATTTCGGAAACCAGGCTAAGATACTCTTATCAGGTAACCGAACGCTATCGTGGCTGTTCTGCCGATGGAGGCGGGCTTATTTTTAGCGGGATGCGGACCATCTCGTGCCCTTCCACGACTACATGCATGGAATAAGCACCGTACTTCGGAAACTCCGTATTGTCGAAGCGCATGGCTAGACGGCCTATGCTTTCAGTTCCTGCCTGAGGTTTGGGTATATTGAATTTCGTTTTCAGCGGCGGGACAATTTCCTTTCCGTCCTCGTCGATTAAATATACTTCCAAATTTTTCTCTCCGGTCTCAACCACGTTTGTCCGTAGTTGTAAGACCACAAAAAAAGTCGGGTGCTTGGTTGGTATCTTGGGTGCGAAAATAGTATCAAAGCCGATGCCGAGCGCATTTATCTTGTTGGTTACATCCGCATAGTCGCAGATGAAGGCGAAATCTACGTTCACGCTGCTATCCTTGTCCTCTCTATCTACGCAAAACCTATTTTAACATTTAAGGTATGCATAGCGTTAGCGGGGTAGCAGTACAGTCAATCGATAAATACATGTTGACAAATCTGGGCATACTGATATACTAAGGCCGAAACAACTTATAAAACTAAATTAGTTTTTATTTAGCAGGGATGCGTGGGGGCAATGAAGTGGCGTCTGAGTTTCTGGTCACCGGGGGCGCCGCGGAGTCAATGGTGAAACCGACCACATAGTTGGTCGGTTTTTTATTTGCATAGAAATATGCACTTAAAATGTTCCGGTAAGGAGGAAAATCGTGGCATTTACAAGAGCCCTCTATTATCCATGGATTGACATAAAGGATGAGGGGTGGTTAAAAAATGCTATGCTTTATTGGGAAAAACTCCAGACAATAGTCCCAGAGTCGATTCACAATCCTTACAGCACAAGAACGGCAAGAGAATTTCAAGACGAGGGCTTACTAATTCCCTTTATTGTTAATCCCAGTACCAAGGAAGTCGCCAGGTTGACAGATGATGTCTTGAGATATCTTGAATCTCCAGAGGGTGCAGAAGTACTTATATCAAAAGAAGTCTTGTCACATCGTGATATTCACACAGATAAAGTAACAAAAGATGTAATAGAGTTGTTTGATATTCATCTGGATAAATTAGCCCATGAAATCCGACATAGAATACGGCATTACCTAACCGGCGCCAAAAAAAACTCGTGGATTAGTGTTGACGTGCGTTTTGCCAATTTCTACATGACATTATTGGCCACACACATCTCGGAAAATATCGGAGCTAGTCTTCTAACCGACGCTGCCTCGAACGACAAACTTGCAACTGCGGTAAAGCTTGATTCGACGTTATCAATTTTCAGAAGTCGGAGATACGTATCTGATAGATATGGGCATACCCAAGATATGCCACGCTCACTGGCTCAGGGTGCACTTGCCGATTTAGTATTTGAGAGAATTCAGATTGCCCCTGATACACCAGTGAAAAAAATATTAAAATTCAGGAAAACATATAGAGACGAATTAGGGCGTTTAAGAGTAAAAATTGATGAACTTACAAAGACTATCTCCAATGAGCAACCTCTTGATGCACTTCGCCAACAGGTCGAGGATGTTTATATTAATGAAGTTACGCCAGCTACGAATTCTCTGAAAAAAGGATTAACAGATAGCATGATAGAGTGGGTGGCTCAAAATTTCCTGAAGGTCGCTTTTTTTTCCACAGCATCAACCTCTATTCCACTTGCGTTACTTGGTTTATCAGTCCCACAGGCACTCCTTGTGGGTGCTGGTGTTTCATTGACGACTTCCGCTGTTCTTTATAATCGTCGGAGAGCTCAAATGTTAAGGCAAAATCCATTCTCTTACGTCCTATTAGCTACGGCGAGGCTCAGACATTCCGGGCTGCTTCGTAGCCGTCCCAGATGGCGTGCATGATATTCCTGGCCTCCGAGGCGTCACCGACGAGATGTAGTTTGGTTTTGGTGACGATTTCTTTTAATGAATTATAAAGCTCCCGATTGGGAGAAAGGCCGCAGGCCATGACCACGGTATCAGCCGGGAGCGTCGTTTTCTCCGCTGACTGGTTCACGATCACAACTCCGTCATTCGTAACCTCGCACAAGCTCGTATTCGTCAGCACGGTTACCAGGTGAAATTTCAGCAGGTCGCGGAGCATCATCATATTCGGCCGGGGCACGGGACTGCCCGAACGCATCAAGGCCTTCAAGGTTTCCACGATGCTTACCTGCTTACCCTGTTGCGCCAGCCACAGCGCGGTCTCACAACCTATTAAACCCCCGCCAATAACAACTACCCGTTTTCCAGCAGTCTTTTTACCCAGAAGCAGGTCAATGGCAGTAGTTACTTTATCGCTGGTTACGCCCGGCACCTCTGGGATTATGGGTTTCGAGCCGGTGGAAACAATGACCTCCTCCGGTTGCTCTTTTTTCAGTAGCGCCGGAGTAACTTTTTTACCCGTATTTAGCTTAACCTTCAGCTCATCCAGCTCCGTCTGATACCAGTCGAGCAGCCGTG
>Ga0214474_1001129_pt1 | contig 12456 bp, 8 predicted proteins | sample RVTome_2_FD_187335 | JGI IMG/M metagenome (GOLD analysis project Ga0214474, IMG submission 187335) | Soil microbial communities from uranium-contaminated site in the Upper Colorado River Basin, Wyoming, United States - RVT95D214 HiSeq ...
GGCACATTACCTTGTTGATTATATAAAGGAGATGAATTTTACCCATGTTGAATTTATGCCGGTCATGGAGCATCCGTTTTATGGTTCATGGGGATATCAGGTAACCGGATTTTTTGCACCGACGAGCAGATACGGTACACCACAAGATTTTATGTACCTCATAGACTATCTGCATCAGAATGGAATCGGTGTTATTTTAGACTGGGTGCCGTCTAATTTCCCTGACGACGAACATGGTCTCATCTACTTTGACGGGACGCATCTGTATGAACATGCTGAACCGAAAAAAGGTTTCCACCCTGACTGGAAAAGCTACATCTTCAACTATGGTCGGCACGAGGTTAGAAATTTCCTTATCAGCAGCGCGATCGTCTGGCTGGACAAGTACCATATTGACGGCCTCAGGGTTGATGCAGTGGCTTCCATGCTCTACCTTGATTACGGCAGGAGAGATGGTGAATGGATACCGAATGAGTATGGAGGAAATGAGAATATTGAAGCTATCAGTTTCCTGAAGAGATTCAATGAGATGGTATATGCAAACTTTCCCGATGTCCAGACAATAGCTGAAGAGTCAACTGCCTGGCCAATGGTTTCAAGGCCGTCGTATGTAGGAGGGCTCGGCTTCGGTATGAAATGGAATATGGGATGGATGCACGATACACTGGATTACTTCTCAAATGACCCTGTTTTCAGAAAATATCATTATAACCAGCTTACTTTCAGCATCTGTTATGCATTTTCAGAAAATTTTGTACTTCCCCTTTCCCACGATGAAGTAGTGCATGGAAAGGGAGCTCTCTTTGGAAAAATGCCAGGAGATGAGTGGCAGAAGTATGCAAATTTACGGCTCCTTTATGGTTATATGTATGGCCATCCCGGAAAGAAGCTCCTCTTTATGGGAGGAGAGTTTGCTCAATGGAAGGAGTGGAATCATGACGAGAGTCTGGAATGGCATGTCCTTCAGGATCCTTTCCATCAGGGTGTTCAAAGATGGGTTAAGGACCTGAATTACCTATATAGAACGGAACCTTCACTCCATGAACTGGATTTTGCTATCGGGGGTTTCGAGTGGGTGGATTTCCACAATTTGGAACAGAGTATTATAAGTTTTATACGGAAAGGAAGAAGCTCTGACGAACTGGTCCTTGTTATTTGTAATTTTACTCCAGTCCCGCGATATAATTACAGGGCTGGAGTTCCAAGAGGTGGTTTCTGGAAGGAAATTCTGAACAGCGATGCAAGTATCTACGGTGGAAGTGGACATGGAAACACTGGAGGTGTTGAAGCTTCCCCTATCCCTGCACATGGAAGATATCATTCCCTTTCTTTAATCCTGCCTCCCCTTGGCGTTCTGTTTTTCAAACAAGGAGGTTCTCCGTAAATGAAGATCGGTGCCCACCATATTGATAACAGAAGGCGCGAATTTATAGTATGGGCTCCTTTTCTAAAGAGTGTTGAGCTCAAGATCGTTTCGCACCGAGAAGAAGTTATTCCTATGGAGAAAGACGAAAAGGGATACTGGAGGTCAATAGTTGAAGATATATCTCAGGGAACACGTTACTTTTACAGGCTCGAAAAAGAACGGTATAGACCGGATCCAGCATCACAATTTCAGCCCGAAGGGGTTCACGGTTTTTCTCAGGTAATCGACCACGACTCATTTCAATGGGAAGATGCTGACTGGAAGGGGATTACACTATCCAAATTGATGAAAATATCCGAATATTTAATGGTATAAAAGGTGATCCAACGAGCTTTGATCTTCTCGATGAACTTCTCAAAATACAGGCATACAGACTCTCTTATTGGCGGGTTGCAACCGAGGAGATCAATTATAGAAGGTTTTTCGATATTAACAGTCTTGCGGCAATCAGGATTGAGAACCCTATGGTTTTCGAAGCAACACACAAGTTGATGATGAGGCTTATCAGTGAAGGGAAGGTTACCGGATTGAGGGTGGACCACCCTGACGGTTTATACAATCCATCGGAGTATTTTTACACGTTGCAGAGAAATTGTTTTCTCCGTACCCGACTTCATTATTCGGAACGGTTGAAAAAAAAGGTTGCCTTACCGTATAAGAAAAAAGATTTAGAATCGCAGATATTGAAGCAATATGATGAGATGTTGTCCTCGGACCAGCAGTTTAAACCATTTTACATCGTTGGGGAAAAAATTCTTATAAAAGATGAAAGAATGCCTGAAGATTGGCCAATTTTCAGCACAACAGGCTATGTCTTTCTGAATACAGTAAACGGAATCTTCATTAAAACAGAGAATGCGAAGGCATTCGATGATATCTATGCCGGATTCATCAAGACAAAATTACATTTTCCAGATATCGTTTATGAGAAAAAGAAATTGATCATGCAGGTCGCCATGTCCAGCGAGATCAACACATTAGGTCATTATTTGAACAAACTCTCAGAAAAGAACAGGCACACAAGGGATTTTACATTAAACAGTCTGACAGCTGCCATTGTGGAAGTGATCGCATTTTTCCCTGTCTACAGGACATATATAAATCCATCCGGTGTAAACGACCGGGATCGCCGGCATGCAGAACTTGCCGTCTCAAAGGCTGAGCGAAAGAATCCTGCTATTAGCGGGCTAATCTTTGATTTTCTGAAAGACATCCTTTTACTTAATTATCCTAATAATTTTGACGATGGAGATAAAAAAGAATGGATAGATTTCGTTATGAGATTTCAGCAGCTTACGGGTCCTGTCTTGGCAAAAGGTCTTGAAGATACTGGTTTTTATGTCTATAACAGATTCGTGTCTCTTAATGAAGTTGGTGGAAGCCCGGATAGATTTGGTACTTCTCTTGAGACCTTTCACGGAAAGAACATAGAGCGAATGAAGTTCTGGCCTCATGCCCTGATAACTACTTCCACCCATGACACAAAGCGAAGCGAGGACGTGAGAGCAAGGTTAAATGTCCTCTCAGAGATTCCGGATGAATGGAGGAAATGTTTAATTGCGTGGAGAAGGTTCAATAAAAAGAAGAAACCTATTATTGAAGGAATGGGGGTACCGGATCGAAATGAAGAATATCTTCTTTATCAAACACTTATTGGTACATGGCCAATCGGACAGATGAATGAAACCGAATACGAAACTTTTAAAAAAAGGATTAAGGAATATACATTGAAGGCATCGAGAGAGGCAAAGGTCAACACGAGCTGGATAAATCCCAATACTATTTACGAGGATGCTCTTATGATTTTTATTGAGACAATTATGAATAATAATTCAGAAAATCAGTTTCTCAAGGAATTTAAGACTTTCCAGGGAAAAATCTCACAGTATGGCATGTTCAACTCCCTATCACAGACATTGCTGAAAATAACATCTCCAGGTGTTCCCGATTTTTATCAGGGGACCGAGATATGGGATTTCAGTCTTGTTGATCCCGATAATCGACAACCTGTTGATTATCCGCTCAGGATTAAAATGTTTGAAGAAATAAAAAAACGTGGTCCAGGGATGCCTTTGCATGAACTTGCAAGGGATTTGACCATACATAGAGAAAACGGTATGATTAAGCTTTATCTCACATATAAGGCACTTAATTACCGCAAAGAGAAAAAGGAGATCTTTGAAAGGGGAGAATATTTACCCCTTGAGGTGATGGGGAAAAAGGCAGATAATGTCTGTGCCTTTGCCAGGAGAATAGGAAACGCAAGAGTAATAATTGCAGTCCCGAGATTTTTTACAAAACTTATTCCACAACCAACAGATCTCCCCTTTGGGGAAGCAGTCTGGGAAGACTCATTTATTATAGTGCCGATCGCCGAACCTGAGGCTCATTATCGCAATATATTCACCGATGAATATATTGCGGCGCAGGATTATAAGGACGCAACAGCCCTCCGTCTTTCAGAGGTCCTTGCGCATTATCCCTTAGCCATGTTGGAAAGATTTTATTGATTTTATGAAAAGAAATAAATGCAATCTATAAAGTAACTATGGAAAATATTCTTCTAAGAAAAGAGATACAAGAGGAAATCGAGAAGATTAAAGAAGCTGACATCCTCATCGGCATCCCGAGTTATAACAATGCACGCACTATCGGTCATGTTGTAAAGGCTGTTCAAGTAGGACTGGCAAAGTATTTCCCAGATAAGAAATCTATTCTCGTTAACTCTGATGGTAGATCAACCGATGGAACTACTGATGTTGTTAAGAGTACAACTATTGAAGATTCCCAATCCATCCTCCTTCATCATAGGATATCTCCTGTTTTTAAAATAGCAACTCCATATCATGGGATTCCAGGCAAAGGAAGTGCTTTCAGGACAATTTTTGAAGTAGCAGATGCCCTTAATGTGAAGGCATGTGCAGTAGTGGACTCTGACCTGAGGAGCATTACTCCTGAGTGGATTGAACTCCTGATTAAACCTATCATTGAAAGTGGTTTTGACTATGTTGCACCACTTTATCACAGACATAAATATGACGGAACAATAACAAATAGCATAATCTACCCATTAAGCAGGACATTATATGGGAAACAGGTAAGACAGCCTATCGGAGGAGATTTTGGATTTTCAGGCAAACTTGCAAAATTTTATCTAACAAAAGATGTCTGGGAAACTGATGTTGCACGATATGGGATAGACATATGGATGACAACCACAGCTGTTGCTAATAATTTTAAAGTTTGTCAGTCTTTCTTAGGTGCAAAGATTCACGATCCTAAGGATCCGGGTGCTGATCTGAGTGCGATGCTCTATCAGGTAGTTGGTGCAACCTTTGATCTTATGGAGACTTACTCAGAAGTCTGGAAAGCAGTCAAAGGATCTGAAAAGGTACCGACCTTTGGTTTTCAGTATGTTGTGGGGCTTGAGCCGGTTTCTGTAAATCTTGATAGAATGATTGATAAATTCAGGCTCGGAATTAGGGAATTAATTAGTTTATGGGAAATATTTATCCCGAAGGAGATTATTCATTTTCTTCACAAGATCGAAGTCGTTCGCAAAGCAGAATTCCATATCCCGGATGAAATATGGGTTGAAATTATTTATAGCTTTGCTGTTGCTGCTCACGGTAAGGTTTTGAATAAAGAACATCTCTTGAAATCTCTTACACCGTTATATGTTGGAAGGGTGGCATCATTTGTTATCGAGACATGGGAAAGCAGTGCTATTGATGTTGAAAAAAAATCGATAGATTATGTATGAGTTTCGAAAATAATAAAAACTTTTTACTAAACAGCTGGGTTTAAAGGAGGTATTTATGAACAACTTTCTGCAGAAGGTAATCATTGAACCATTCGATAGATTTATAGAGAGATTGATACAATTTCTGCCAGATATTCTTACTTCGATAATCATTTTTATCTCAGGCATTATCCTCGGCTTAATTTTAAAATCCGTATTTCTGAGATTTTTCCGTGTAATAAAGGTTGACAAATTATCAGAGAGGTCTGGTGTGGTCGAGATGATAAAAAAAGGTGGGCTAAAAGAACCTCTTTCTCTTATCTTTTCGAGATTAATTTGCTGGTTAACAATAATCAGTTTTTCGATCCTCTCATTACGATCACTGAACGTTCCTGTTATAGAACGGATATTTGAAAGGTTTATTCTTTACCTGCCAAATATCTTTGTTGCTGCTGTTATTCTTTTCTTGGGTTATCTTCTTAGTAATTTCCTCGGACGTGCTGCTTTGATCGCATCTGTAAACGCAGGAATTAAGTTGTCTGGGCTGATAGGAAAATCTGTTAAGCTGACTATTTTTTTGCTTGCTGTGACAATGGCACTTGAACAGCTTGGTATTGGCAGAGAGACTATAGTGATTGCCTTTGCAATAATCTTTGGTGGCATAGTTTTAGCAATTGCATTGGCGTTTGGTCTTGGCGGAAAGGATATAGCAAAGGAGCATATTGAGAAGAAAATAAAAGGCGAGGAAAAGAAAGATGACATTAGTCATCTCTAAATTATAATGCTTCTCTGGCTTGGATTTATAATCTGTACAGCAGTAATTGTGTATTCAGGCACACAGCTTTCAAGATATGGAGACATTATAGCTGAAAAGACAGGTCTTGGTAAAGTATGGATAGGTATGGTGCTTATGGCATCAGTTACTTCCCTACCCGAGCTTGTTACAGGGATAAGCTCCGTTACCTTTGCAGGTGTTCCTAATATCGCCATAGGCGATGTGCTGGGGAGTTGTGTATTTAATATCCTTATCATCGCAATACTCGATGCTGTCTACCGTATAATGCCGATATCTGCAAAGGCCCATCGGGGTAATATCCTTTCTGCCGGCTTCGGTATAATTCTTCTCTGCATGGTTACAATCAGCCTTTTTTTGGGGAAACACATTTCTCCTTTAGGCTGGATAGGACCATATAGCTTATTTTTTATAATCATTTATTTTGTTGCAGTACGATTAGTCTATTTTTATGAAAAAAGACAGATTTCCGCACTAATAAAGGAAAAGGCTGTTGAATTGAGATACAAAGACATTCCTACAAAGACTGCAGTTGTCAGATATAGTCTCAATGCTGTAGTCGTTATTATTGCTGCTACTTTTTTACCAAATATTGGTGAAGGAATTGCAAAAACCACAGGTCTTGGCCAAACCTTTGTAGGTAATATTTTCATTGCAATTTCCACATCACTTCCAGAACTTGTTGTTTCATTGACTGCCGTAAAAATAGACGCAATAGACCTTGCAATAGGTAATCTCTTCGGGAGTAATATCTTTAACATCTTTATTCTTGCTATCGACGATATATTTTTCATTAAAGGCCCTATTCTTTCCTTTGTTAATATAAACCATATAATCTCCGCTTTATCTGCTATTGCCATGACAACGATTGCAATAATCGGTTTAACCTATAGAGCAGAGAAAAAACCTTTATTGCTTGCATGGGATTCTATAGGAATAGTATTGGTGTTTGTGATTAACCTAATGTTACTGTATATGCTGAGATAGTTCTTGACATAAGTTTCATATTTAAGATAATTTCTATTTTAGTAAAGGGGGGTAGCTGAATCAGTGGATATCGTCAACACGTCTGCAATATGCAGGCCGGTACTACTGGTTAGATAAAACTAACAAGCGAGGCCTTTACCATGAGGAATATTTATCGTGGTAAAGGTCTTTTTCATCTGAGAGGAAAGTTAGGAGGTATGAAAATGAACGGTCTAAAGACAATGGTTCCCATGGTAACTCTAACCCTATGCTGGTGTTTATCGGGGGACCTACAGCTACATTTGAAAAGATAAAGGAGTCTGCTAAAAGGGGTAAAAACCTAAATTACAAAAAACAAAAGGAGGCAGCATAATGGATGAGCAAGATGTCTACAGGGCAAAGGAGGCAACAAAGGCAGCAATGCAGTCTGCAATGAAGAAAGGCCCTTTGAGGTTAGTACTAATTATTGTAGCAATTCTGATGGTCTTTCTGTTTTTTAGACCATGGGTTCAGGTTGGTGCAGGTGAAAGAGGAGTTGTCCTCAATTTTGGTGCTGTTCAAGATACGGTGTTGAATGAAGGACTACATTTCAGGATGCCTATAAGGCAGAAGGTTGCCATAATGGATGTCAAGGTTCAGAAGGCAGTGACTGATGCCACATCTGCCTCAGCTGATCTTCAGGATGTGACCTCATCAGTTGCACTTAACTATCATGTAGTACCTGATAAAGCAAATGTTGTTTATCAAACCATTGGGGTAGAATTCAAGGAGCGTATTATAGACCCTGCAATACAAGAAGTAATGAAGGCTGTATCAGCCAGATATTCAGCAGAAGAACTTATAACAAAGAGAGCAGCAGTAAGCGAGGCAATGAGAGCAAACCTTGCTGAAAGACTCCTGCCTAATAACATAGCAGTTGATGCGGTTTCTATTGTCGCATTCAGCTTCTCTAAAATATTTACAGAGGCTATTGAGTCAAAGCAGACAGCAGAACAGCTTGCACTAAAGGCAAAGAGAGACCTGGACAGGATAAAGATTGAGGCAGAGCAGAAGATTACAGCAGCAAGGGCAGAGGCAGAGTCCCTGAGGCTGCAAAGGGCAAATATTTCACCGGACCTTATAGAGCTTAGAAAGATAGAGGCCAATCTCAGGGCTATAGATAAATGGAACGGAATTCTTCCGCAGGTTACAGGCGGTGGGGCAATACCATTTATTGGCGTAGGTGAGATACAGAAAAGATAAACGAATAATCATAAAAAAGTAGAGAATCTCATTGTTTAGATATGTCATTCTGCTTACTATTGCAGGTATTGTGGGTAGCATTATAGCTATAAGAAAAGGGCGCAGTCCGATATTGTGGTTTATCCTATGTGCAATTGTTCCGTTACTTATTGCCGTTATTATTGTACTTCCACCTATGGTATCTAAAGGGTATACCAAAAAGTGCCCTTACTGCGCAGAGATTATTAAAGAAGATGCAATAGTTTGCAAGCATTGTGGCAGGGAGCTGCCCATAGAGATGATCAAGGTTCAAAACAAAATGTGATCAGGTTTTTACTCTTTTGATAAAAGGAGGCATCAAAACAGTGAAGATGCCGATGTAACGCATGTGAATGGGTTTTAGGATAAGGCTGCGTCATTAGCTCAATGGCTCAATAATGTAATAACTCAATTTTTAAAACGGAGGTTTGTGAACACACGGCACCTTGAGATAGCTTCACAGAGTTTACCTTGAGCAGAAAGGCAAGATTGCTTCGCTTCGCTCGCAATGAGAGGGGCGAAGGGCTCGAATGACAATTTGCAAAAGTATTTTGTCATTGTGAGGAGCGAATCAATCTCCTGTATTTTCACAATAATTTGTTGTATTTTAATTTATTAGCCCAATCTTATGATGGTAGAAAGAAGAGTAATATGCGCTGGCATCAAAAGGATATAGAAAATATTGTTGACGAATTGCACTCTTCTCCTCATGGTCTCTCTGGGGATGAAGCAAGGAAACGGCTTGAGAAACATGGCTTAAATGTATTAAAGGAAAAAAAGAAGAAGACCCCTTTTATGATGTTCCTTGACCAGTTCAGGGACTTCATGATTCTTGTCCTCATTGCTGCAGCAATTATATCAGGAATTATCGGTGAACTTTCGGATACTATCGCCATCGTAGTTATTGTCATTCTGAATGCCGTAATTGGATTTATTCAGGAATACAGGGCAGAGAAGGCGATGGCAGCCCTGAAAAAAATGGCAGCACCTACCGCAACTGTCATCAGGGAAGGAAAACCCGCTGATATATCAGCATCTGAACTCGTCCCTGGCGACATAGTTCTTCTTGATGCGGGCAAGATTGTGCCGGCAGATATGAGATTAATTGAAGCAGCACAATTGAAGGTTGAAGAGGCGGCATTGACCGGTGAATCAATACCTGTAGAAAAGCATATAAAATCCCTTCATGATGAAACGCTGCCACTGGGCGATAGAAAAAATATGACATACAAAGGCACTATCGTATCTTATGGTAGAGGCACTGGAATTGTTGTAGCTACAGGAATGGAAACAGAATTAGGAAGGATAGCTACAATGCTGCAAGAGGAGGAAGAGGTAAAGACACCACTTCAAAAAAGACTTGCCGTGTTCGGACAAAAACTTGCCGTTGCTATCCTTGTCATATGTGCCACTGTTTTTGTTGTTGGGATTTTAAGGGGAGAGTCGCCTTTGCTAATGCTTCTTACAGCCGTTTCCCTTGCTGTCGCAGCAATTCCAGAAGCACTTCCTGCGGTAATAACAATATCCCTTGCGCTCGGGGCAAAAAAAATGGTACGGCAAAATACACTGATAAGAAAACTTCCTGCAGTAGAAACCCTTGGCTCTGTCACATACATCTGCTCAGATAAGACCGGCACGCTTACTCTGAATCAGATGACAGCTGAGGAAATCTATGTGGATGGGAAAATAGTTAAAAGTGAAAAGTTAAAAGTGAAAAGTGAAGAAACAGAAAAACTCTCAACTCTCAACTCTCAACTCTCAACTTTTTTCAGGGCTATGGCCCTTAGCAATGATGCTGCGGTAGATAAAGATAGCAAACTTATAGGCGACCCGACAGAGGTTGCTCTTTATGTGGCCGCACAGGATGCCGGCTTTAAAAAGGATATACTTGCAAAGGAATTCCCAAGAATTTCCGAGATACCATTTGATTCTGAGCGAAAATGCATGACGACGGTACACAGGATACAGGATACAGGATTCAGGATTCAGGATGAAAAAGATCATGCGTCGTGCATCATGCATCATGCATCGTTTATATCCTTCACAAAGGGTGCGGTGGAAGTGTTAATTGAGAAGTCCAATAATATTCTAACTTCCGAAGGATTGAAGCCCATAGACCGGAAAGAAATTCTCAGAGTAAGTGAGGTTATGGCTGCTGATGGGCTAAGGGTTCTTGCAATAGCTATCAGAAGATGGGATGTTCTTCCTGCTGATTTTACACCAGAAACAGTTGAGAACAGCCTAACCTTTGTAGGCTTTGTCAGCTTAATGGATCCGCCACGGAAGGAGGCTAAAGAGGCTGTTGCCTTTTGCAAGACCGCCGGTATAAATCCTGTCATGATAACAGGTGACCATCCCCTCACTGCAAAAGCAGTAGCAAAACGGCTTGGCATCCTGGAGGATGATTCAAGATCAATTATCACAGGCAAAGAGCTTGCTGACCTTTCGATGGAAGAATTTGAAGAAAGGGTCGAAAAGATCAAGGTCTATGCAAGGGTCGCTCCTGAGCAGAAATTAAAGATAATTAAGGCACTTCAGGATAAAGGGCAATTTGTTGCCATGACAGGTGACGGTGTGAATGACGCACCTGCGTTAAAGAGGGCAGATATAGGTATTGCCATGGGTATTACAGGCACTGACGTAGCAAAAGAGGCATCGGATATGGTTCTTCTTGATGACAACTTTGCCACAATTGTAAAAGCAGTAAAAGAGGGAAGAAAAATATATGATAACATTAGAAAAATTATAAAATATCTTCTCTCATCAAACTCAGGAGAGGTATTGACACTTTTCCTTGCACCATTTTTTGGTCTGCCGCTACCACTTTTGCCGATCCATATACTCTGGATAAATCTGATGACAGATGGACTTCCTGCCCTTGCATTATCTGTTGAACCCGTAGAAAGTGATGTGATGAAGAGGCCGCCGAGACATCCGAAAGAAAGTATATTCGCCCATGGACTTGGCTTTTATTGTTTATGGGTCGGGTTATTAATGGCTGGCGTTACTATTTTTACTCAGGCATGGTCTATTAGAACTGGACACTACCATTGGCAGACAATGGTGTTCACAGTCCTTTGCCTGTCACAATTTGGAAACGCCCTTGCCGTAAGATCGGAAGAAGAATCCCTGTTCAAGATAGGATTATTGTCCAACAAACCTCTTTTAGGCGCAATTTTTTTGAGTTTTATTTTTCAGATGGCTACAATATATGTGCCTTTTCTTAATCCTATATTTAAAACAATGCCCCTTGCCTTAGATGAACTATTTATAACACTCGTGCTATCCTCGATTGTATTATTTGCCGCTGAGATAGAGAAATGGTGGAAGAGGAGAAGCATATAAACTAAAATTATATATGTTATCAAGAAAAAGCGAGTCATTCATTTCAAAAACTTATGATTACATGCTGCAATATACAATTATAATCAATCTTCTATGATCCTTTACCTTCTTTCAACTATCTTTGATAATCTATAATTCCACATATTATCTTTCTTTAACAAGTCTACTAACTCTGCAAACATCTGCGGGATATTTATCCTACAGACGACACAAATGCTATCGTCCTGATGTGTTTTATTGTTACATTTTATGCATTTATAAACTTTCATATTGTCTATTATCTCCTTTTAAAAAATTGTTTTCCTTTTTTAAATTTCCTTTATCCTTTAACCATTACTCGGCGGACAATGTTACATAGAAGGCTGAATTTTGCCTGTATATGAGAAGTAGTATGTTTTCGTTAGATTTTACCAGTGAAGCTACCGACTCATAGTCCTTTATGTTATGTATCTCCTTCTTGTTGATTTCCATTATGATATCGTCTATCATTAGAATACCCTGAGCAGGGTTGCCATCTTCGATGTTAGTTATTACAACCCCTCTAAAACGTTTTGGAACATTAAGACCCTTCACGATATCAGGAGTAAGGTTCTGGACATGAACACCTTTAAGCTGGTTATCAAATGTCTTTGACAGTGTTTGAATTTCTGCAGACATTTCAGCAATTTTTACCTTTACTGTTTTTGGGGTTCCATTATGTATAAGTTTAATTGCCACTTCTTTGTTCGGTAAGGTATTGGCTACCATATTTCTAAGGTTTGTTACATCCTCAACTTTTTTGCCTTCAAACTCAACGATAACATCTCTTCTCTCTATTCCTGCCTTTTCAGCAGGGCTGTCTTCTGCAACGTCTGCTACGAGAGCACCTTTTTCATCCTTAAGATTAAATTGCTTCACAATATCCGGGGTTAAGGGCTGAATTGT
>Ga0214474_1001130_pt1 | contig 12449 bp, 10 predicted proteins | sample RVTome_2_FD_187335 | JGI IMG/M metagenome (GOLD analysis project Ga0214474, IMG submission 187335) | Soil microbial communities from uranium-contaminated site in the Upper Colorado River Basin, Wyoming, United States - RVT95D214 HiSeq ...
ATATGCAAGAAGAAGATGTGGTGAAAGTGGTTGAAGAGATCCGCGATGTCCTTTCCAGCCGGAAGCGTTGAATGATGGTGGCGTGTCTATCTCGTTACCGCATCTCCGCTGCCCCTTGTCATTAGGCTTGCCTTGATTTTCAATCGATAGCCATCTTCCTCTCAAGAAGCTTACGAGATCATTGCGCCAAGGCAGATGGCATTACCAATGTGCAAACAACTGTGTTAAAATAAGAGTTAATTTTTTGCGGACAAACAGTGGGGGACCTTTTCGTTTCAATGAAGATTTCCATCATCGGGGCGGGTAGAACGAGAAATGGTATCGGCGAGTATATCGGAAAGTACTTCCATCAGCAGGGAGCAAGAGTGGCCTCTGTGCTTGGGACGACTGAAAAAACAAGCCTCCAGGCTTCTTCTGCTCTTCAGAGATATGGGATTCAAGCTCATCACTATACAGATTTTGATGAGATGGTGAAAGCAGAAAAGCCAGATGCAGTGGTGATCGCTTCCCCTTCTTCTACCCATTATGAATATTTGTTGAAGTCCATCGATTCAGGACTTCATATCTTCTGCGAAAAACCCTTCCTCTGGGACGATCACACAGATACTCGAAAGAGGATTGAAGATATCTTTGAGAAGGCCCGAGAAAAAAAATTAGTTATTGCTATGAATTCTCAATGGCCTTTTTCCATAGATTCTTACGAGGAGATCTGTGGAAAGATCGAGATTCAAGAAACCAGCCATTTTTTTATGCGGATGTCGCCTTTTTCTCCCGGAAAGGCGGTGATTCCGGAATCCGTTCCTCATCCCTTAAGCATTCTTTATTGCCAATTGGGGTCCGGAGAAATGCAAAATTTGAATTTTGAATCGGGTGGGGAGGGGAAATTGGACATTCGATTTACCTATCTGTTTGGAACCCGTGCGTGTGATGTGTTAATTAGGTTAGTACACCAAAAGACTCAACCTCGTGAGTTTTCTTATGGATTTAATGGCAGAATTGTTTCTCGAAGTCTGGATATGGAGAATTATGAAATCTTTTTTCATTATGGGAATAAGAAATTGAGGATTGTTGACCCTCTTGAACTCTCCGTTAAAAATTTTATGGAGGCCATTGAAAAGAAAACCGAGCCCTTGATCGGGGCTCCTCATATTCTCCATAATATGTCACTGCTGAAAGAGATTAATGATGGTTTTAGTGAGTTTGGAAAGAGAGCCCCATGGAAAAGCTAAAAGAAAGAGAGCATGATTTTAACTCCAAATTGAGACAGGATGCCACCCTTCAAAGGCTGAAAGACTATATTCAATGGCAGAGAGGGTGCGACATCGATACCCAGGACCGAGGACTTCCGATTTTCAGCCCGACCTCCATCAATTTAGATCTGACCTCTGCCTGTAATTTCGCATGCCCTTTTTGTGTTGATTCGAAGCTGATCAATGCAGGGAAAAGCCTGACCCTGGAAGAGGTTAAAAAGACGATCCACACACTCCATTCCCATGGTCTGCTCTCGGTCATCCTGATCGGAGGGGGAGAGCCCACGCTTCATAAAGATTTTGGAGAGATCCTCCGTTATATCAAAAGCAAAAAATTACAACTTGGGATCGTGACCAACGGTTCCAGACTCGAAAAGATTGAAGCGGTCGCCGGAGAACTCAGAGAGAAAGATTGGGTCAGGATTTCCATCGATGCAGCAGGGGAAGAAGTCTTTAAGGCGTTGCACCTGCCCAAAACGCAGGTGACGCTGAGGGGGATATTAGAAAAAGCAAAAAAGGTGAAGAAAAAGAATCCCGTGCTTTCGCTGGGATATTCGTTTGTGATCGTCTGGGATGGCGTGGAGATTAACGGGAAGAGACTCCGCGCCAATCTCGATGAGATGACCGGATCGGTGGAACTGGCCAGGGAGTTCTCATTTGATTATGTTTCATTTAAACCCTGTCTGGTCCGATGGAGTGAGTCACAGAGGGAGACGTTGCTGAAAGACGTTGGGAAAACGAGAGAAGAAGAGATTATCGATCAAATCAATATCCATCTTCAAACAGCAAGGCATGTTGCAGGGGATCAAGTCAAGATTCTTGAAAGTTCTAACCTGAAGGCCATTATGAATCGGGAGACCGATCAAATCAAGAGACAGCCCAAGAGATGCCACATGCAATTTTTCAGAACCGTGGTGACGCCGTTCGGGATCTTTCACTGTCCGGCGTTTCGAGGCGTGGAAGTAGCCAGAATCGGAGAGCCGGATGGATACCTCTCGGAAACAAAATTCAAAGAAAGTCTCAAAAGGGCGGCCCAATCGATCCTTACCTTTGACGCCGAAGAGGAATGCAAGGATGTCGGCTGTTTTTATAATCGCACCAACTGGTGGTTGGAAACGTTCATCCATGATAAAGAAAACATCCATGACCTTGAAAAAGTTGAGAACGACAACTTTTTCCTTTAAATTCGCATTGACAGGAATTTAAGAAAAGTCATCTGACATTCCTGTGAAAACGGGAATCCAGAGCTCCGAGGGAAGAATACTGGATTCCTGCTTTCGCAGGAATGACGCTCTCGTAACAGAAACATTCCCCATATTTACGTTGGATAGATGACAATACGAACAATGAAGATTCTTCATCTTTTCAGCAACTGGAAGTGGACGGGTCCTGCCGATCCAACATTGAATCTCTGTAAAGGATTGGAGAAGCGGGGGCATGACGTCACCTTTGCCTACCGGAAACCTCCTCTGCCGGTCGAGGATAGTATTGAGAAAAGGGTGCTCAAGGCAGGAGTCAAAGCCACCGATCGATTTCAACTGGACCATTCGGTTAAGTTTTATCATCCCTCTTTTCTACCGACGCATCTGCGTGACATTTCAGACCTCACCCACTATCTTCGTGAGGAAAAGTTCGATATTCTCAATGTCCACCACTCCCACGGCCATCTCTTAGGCGGGATTGCTGCGAGGAGGTCAGGCCATCCTGTCATCGTGATTCGCACCGACCATAAGCGAGACCCTTTGAAGCCCAGCTTCGGGAATCGATTTCTCATCTCTCAGTTCACGGACGGCATGATCACTTTTTCTGAAAGGGCGAGGAGAGAGGATGCGGAACATTTCGGGCTCCCTCTGGAAAGGGTCCAGAAGATCTCGCCGGCCCTGGATCTCAATCGGTATGACCCAAAGAAGGAATTTAAGGAGATGAGGACTCTTTTTGGAATTGGATCGAAGGAGATCGTGATCGGGATGATCGCCCGATATCAAAAGTATCGAAGGACAGCTGTCTTTTTGGAGGCGGTGAAAAAGATTGCCGAAGAGTTTCCAAATGCGAAGGTTCTCTTGGTTGGCCGGTCGGGTCAGATGGAGCAGAGTGTCATCCAACCCATGAAACAACTCGGCGTTGAAAAGTGGGTCGTTCTCGCAGGGTATCGGACAAATGACTATCTCGACACTTTAGCCAGCATGGATATCTTTGTCTTTTTAATGGCGGGCTCTGATGGAACAGCCCGGGCCCTGAGAGAGGCCATGGCCATGGGCAAACCGGTGATCGTGGCCAATCGGGGGATGCTCCCCGAGTTGGTGGAGGATGGCATTTCAGGTTTGGTGGTGAACGATACCCCGGAAGACCTTGCCAATGCAGTCCTTCAACTGCTTCATCATCCGGAAATGAGGGAAGCCCTGGGAAAGGCGGCTTATCAGAAGGCCCATCAGGATTTCCAGTTGGGTCGACAAGTGGAGGCCGTTGAGGGATATTATCAGGAGATGATTAGGTTGGGGAAGCGGAAGTGAAGATTGTACTGAGTAGATTTTAACGTTGTATTAAATCGGCAGGTGGGTGTACTTCCCAAACTTTATGAAGCGGTTCTTTCATATATTTTAAGGGGAACATACGACTTAACTGGAGGTGGTTTTTGAATAATGTCTGGAACCAGGGCAGCGAAGCGATTAAGGTGCCGCTATAAAGTTTGTTCAGCACACCCACCTGCCTTATACAGCATTTCTTATAACATTAAGGTGCTTGCGCCTCTTTGAAAATGGAGACTTCGAATCTTAAAAGAGTATCGAAAGGCGAGATCAAGGGTTGTGTGAGAGGGGAAGTGTTGGATGATCTTCCCCCCGCTTTTTTTGACGACCCCCTCTCTTCTGTTTTGGAGATGGGGGGGGAGGTCATCAAGGAATCAATCTGGAGGCGGGCGGCTATTTTCTGTCTTCCGAATGGCAGGAGAATTTTTTTTAAGAAGGATAAGGCAAAGGGTTGGGCAGAGTATGTGAAATATCTTTTCTCTTCCACGAAAGGACAGAAAGAATTCCTCATCGCTTCCCAATTAGAAAGGAGAAACCTCAATATCCCTAAACCCTTGGGCTGGTTGGAGAGGGTACGGAGGGGTTTGGTCAGGGAGAGTTATTACCTCTCAGAGGCCACCGGGGCAGGGGTTTCATTCGTCGAGGAGGTTGCGAAATCGAAAGAACCTCGTTCGATTATTGAATTAGCAATGACCGTAAGGAAGTTTCAAGATGCAGGATTATTTCATCAAGATCTTCACGGGGGGAACTTTTTGTGGGATGGCGCCTCCTTATTTCTAACCGATTTACACCATACCAAGATCGTGGAGTCCCTCTCTCTGAACCAGAGGTTATGGAACCTTGCACACCTCTTTCATTCTTTAAGATCGGCGTGGGGAGAAAGAGAACAACTCCAATTTCTGGATCAATATTTCGAGGGGATCTCCGACGGGTCTAAGAAAAGAGAGATTTTATTTCAGAGAATTTATCCCGCCATGGGCCGTCTTCAAAAAAGGCAGTGGCGAAGCAGAACGAAACGGTGTCTAAAGGAAAGCACTGAGTTTTCAGTGCATAGGGAGAGGGGGATCTGTTATTTTCATCGGAGGGATTTTCCCTTGGATCGTTTGAAAAGATTGATGGAAGAACACCGGACACTGGTGAGAGAGAGATCCTCTTCACTGGTAAAATATTCTCCAAAGGTGATTGTTTCGATATTGAGTGACGGAGGGGAAAGGGTAAGTTTAAAACAGTTCTGTTACCCTCATTTCTGGGGGCGGGTAAAGGAGCATTTCCGTCGTTCAAAAGGAGTCAAATCATGGATAGCCGCCAATGGCATGCGGGCGAGAGGCATTCCGTCTCTTAAACCCCTTGCACTGGCCGAGAGAATAGACTGGATGGGGTTGAAGGAGAGTTTTTTATTCATGGAGGCTCCGGCAAAAGGACAGGAGATGGATCGATATATTTTAAAAGGGTTTGAAAATGTAAATAGAAAGAGGTTTTTTATTAAAACCTTTGCCCGCTGGCTTGAGGGTCTTCATAAAATGAGTTTATACCATAGCGACATGAAAACTTGTAATATCCTTGTCTCAGAGAATGGAGAGACATGGGATTTTCGTCTTCTCGATTTCGAGGATATCAGAATGGATGAGAAGATGAACCGAAAAAAATTGTATAAAAATTTTCTCCAGCTTAACACCTCCACCCCTAAAGTCATCACAAAGGTTGATCGCCTCAGGTTTTTTAGAGAGTACCTCCGTTACAACCCCATCGTCAAAGACCAGAGGATTTTTCTCGGGAGGTTATGGCGGGAAAGTCGTCGGAGAGGTTTGGTGTATGTTTCACCCCAGGGAGTGGTCACAGAGACGATAGGATAAATAGAATGGAGAGACAATTTTCAAATATTTATCCTCAGAAATGGGCCCAGATCATCATTCTCATTGGGTTCTGTCTGATTCTTTTCTTTTTTAATTTAAGCCGCTGGGATCTCTGGAATCCGGATGAGCCACGGTATGCCCAGGTGGCCAAAGAAATGGTGACCAGAGGAGATTGGATTCTCATGCATAACAACGGAGAGGTCTATCCGGATAAACCCCCTCTCTTTTTCTGGTTGATCGCACTCTCGTCCTATCTCTGGCAAGGGTTTACCCCTTTTGCCGTCAGATTTCCAGCAGCCTTTTTCGGAACGCTGACCGTACTTTTCACTTTTCTTTTGGGTAGGATCCTTTTTCATCCACGTATCGGCTTCTTTTCTGGATTGATTCTCGCTACAAGTTTGCAATTCGCCTATCTCTCCATAAGGGCCAATATTGATACCACGCTGACGTTTTTTATCACCGCTTCCCTTCTATGTTTTTGGTACGGCCAAAACAGGCAAGAAAAGAATAAGAAAGGAGATCTCGGAAGGTTTTCCATTTATGGCTTTTATATCGGGATGGCCTTTGCTACTCTGGCCAAAGGTCCGGTGGGCTTTATTCTTCCTCTCTTGGTGACCCTGGTTTATCTCGTCCTTCGGAAGGATTGGAGAGGAATAAAGGAAATGAGACTTCTCCCGGGCATGCTCCTATTCCTGGGGATTATTCTATGCTGGTATCTCCCTGCTGTCTGGAAAGGGGGGCGCGGTTATCTAAACGACACCCTCTTGGTCCATTCGATTCATCGGTATTCACAAGGATGGGCTAAACTCCGGCCCATTTATTACTATCTTTCCGATTTTCCGATTAATTTCTCCCCATGGATCGTTTTCCTCCCATCGGCCTTTGTATATGCCTATTCCAGAAAAAATTTAGAGAAGAGAAGAGAGTCTCTCTTTCTCACCATTTGGTTTGCGGTCATTTTTATTTTCTTTTCCTTATCAAAGGGGAAGAGAACGCTTTACCTTCTCCCCCTTTTTCCTGCTGCCTCTCTCCTCGTCGGGAGACTCTTGTATGACTTCATTTCTTCTCAAATCGATCATTTCAGACAGGAATGGGTTGTCCTTCCTATTTATGTTTTAATAGGAACGATGCTCGTTACGGGTGCCGTCCTTCCCTGGATCGTTTCGGTCAAGTTTCCTTCCTACCTGAATGTCAGTTTTCCATTTGTTATTCTTTTGGTAGGGGGAAGTCTGGCCATGTTTGTTTTGTATCGTTTTAAAAATCATGGAGCCCTGTTTCTCCTCTTGATTGGGATTGTTTCAGCAGGATACTTTTATTCCACTCGGGCAATTTTCCCCCACATTAATCACTTTAAATCGGCTCGGTTCATTTCCCAGGAGGTTACATCCCGGATCCAGCCGGATGGAAAATTGGCCGTTTATGGGAGAGTATCTACCGCTCCTTACAATTTCTACACAGGGATTGTTCCCATTTTAAATTTGGTAGGTGAAGATAACCTTTTCCAATTTCTAAATGCTTCAGAAAGGGTGTTTTGCCTCATCACATTCGATGAATGGAGGCAATTACAGAGAATGGCAGGCAGGCCGGAAACGCATCTGATCGCTCGGCATCCGGCAGAGGAAAACGATGTGGTTCTGATTTCAAACCGCTTAGACAAAGGAAGAAATCTGTGATGGAGACTTCCAACTCCCCAACTCTGTCAGTGGTGGTGCCAGTCTATAATGAGGAGGGAAACCTTCTTATTTTGATTCCAAAGCTCATAGGGATTCTCAAGGACCTTGGATGCTCTTATGAAATGATCTTCGTGGATGATGGAAGTTCAGATGGGAGCCAAAGGATTCTGAGAGAAATGGTCTCTCAAACTCCCTTTCTCCGGATCCTTCGTTTTAAGGAGAACCGTGGTTTGAGTGCGGCCCTCATGGCAGGCATGAGGGAGGCTCGGGGGGAGAAGATTGTTACCTTGGACTCAGACCTTCAGAATGATCCTGCTGATATCCCCAAATTATTGGAGTATTTGGATCGATATGATATGGCGACAGGATGGCGACAGAAAAGGGAAGATTCATTGCTGAAGAAAATCTCCTCTAAGATTGGTAACGCCGTTCGGAACGGGTTGAGCGGTGAAAACATTCAGGATAGCGCCTGCACCCTCCGGGCATTCAAAAAGGAGTGTATTCAAGGGATCCCGGTGTTTAATGGAATGCACCGATTTTTATCCACCCTGGTCAAGATGGAAGGATACCGTACCATTGAAGTTCCAGTCTCTCACCATCCGAGAAGGTTTGGTAAGTCAAAATATAATATTCGAAATCGCATGGTGCGATCCTTTATCGATCTGCTGGCAGTGAGATGGATGAAGCGACGCACCCTCCGCTATGAGATTGAGGAAAGGATCTGAGATGGTAGAAAGAGAGGATGTGATGGACGAAAAAAGGAGGTCTTGGCTGAGGGAGGTCCGAAGAATTCCACTTTTTATCGGGGCCTTTTTATTGGTGATCTTTGCGAAACCCGAATTTCCCGGGATCTTGATTGGGATGATTTTGATCTTTTTTGGGGAAGGCATTCGTATCTGGGCGGCAGGTCATCTCCAAAAGAACGAGGTTCTGACCGTAACAGGCCCTTACGCTTATGTCAAGAATCCCCTCTACATCGGTTCGATTTTCATTACGGCTGGTTTCTGTATTCTATCGGACAACATTTACCTTTTGGCGGCGGCCTTTTTTATGTTCTGTTTTCATTACATCCCGTATAAGAAGAAAGTGGAGGGAGACCGATTAAAGGAACGTTTTGGAAGCCAATATGAGGATTACGATGAGAAGGTGCCGGAATACCTTCCCCGAAGGAAGCGCTATTCGGATCAAAAAGGCTCCTGGCAGGTGAAGCACTTTATCGAAAACAGTGAGGAGGGGATTCTCGTGATTGTCCTTGCCGGAATCCTGCTGGTCCTAAGCCGGCCCTATTGGAATCTCTTCTTTTGAGGCAGGGCGTATAGAGCGTAGAGCATGGCGCATGGCGAAATACCAATGACAAGGGAAGAGATAAAGAGGAAATCAATCTGCCTTACCAAAGGGAATTTTGGGAAGCCCGATTTGAATCAAGTAGAGGTGGAGGGTCGATCCTTGATGATAAAAGATGTCGGGAGAAAGAAATTCTTTTTGCGATGGACATTAGGACTTTGGCTGATCCATAAAGAATGGAAGATTTATTCCCGGCTCACAGGCATAAAAGGCATTCCCCAGCCTGTCGAGCGGGTTGACCGCTTTTCTTTTGCCATGGAGTTTATTCCCGGGAGACCCATCCTGAGAGGAGAGTCACTCCCGCCTTCTTTTTTCCATGAATTAGAAAGAGTCCTTGGAGATATTCATGAAAGAGGAATAGTCCACATGGATTTAAGGCATAAGGGGAACATCCTTGTTTCTGAAAAAGGAGAGCCTTATCTCATTGACTTTAACAGCAGTTTTGCTTTTAAGGAAAAAGGATTCCTCCGGCGTTATCTTTTCCCCCTGCTCAGGCGGGTGGATGACGGGGGATTGCTGAAATTGAAAAAGAGAATCGCTCCTGCTTTGTTGACCTCTGAAGAGCTGGCTTTCCTGAGACGCTTTGAGCGTCTCCGAAAACTCTGGATCTTCAATTAATGGCCTTAGGCATTTCACCCGTCTATCTTCAATTCAACGACTAAATTAATGGGCGACGATTCGCCGTGCCGTTGAATTGTTTAGATGTTTCTTTGTTATTTTTGATTTCAGAGGGTATTTTTCAGGATTTTCGAGGTTGTCAATTTCTAAATCAACATCCAATTCCGGCCAATATAAATGATAACCGTGAAGCAACTTAACATTTTGTATGGAACTCAATGTTTGATCTTTGAAATAAGGGTAATCCTTATAACTTAAGAAATATTCCTTTTCTCTCACAAAAATCCATATCCCAAAAGGGGTGATATTTTCAACGCATACCAAAATGTTTTCGCCATGCCCTAATGATTTCATTTCTATGCTCCTCGACAATGTTTTGAATTTCCTTTAACTTTCTCGGATTCAAACTGTGAGATACAGCCAATGATATGATGGGTTCAAGCCAAAATTTAGCTTCTCCATCCTCGCATGTAACATGGATATGGATTCTATCCTCTTCGAAGAAATAAAAGACACTGTTTATTTAAAGTACTATATCAGATCTCCTGGGTAGCGATACGGAAAAGTTCCTTCTGTTTGAGAGTCATTTCCCTGGCCCCTTTTTTCGTCCCCTCATGCTCGTAGCCGATCAAGTGTAGGACGCCATGGACCATCAGAAGGATCACCATTTCCATTTCATCGAGGCCGAAACGGTTCGATTGGCGCTTGGCCGTCTCAACAGAAATCACCAAGTCGCCGAGGAGATGGGGATGCAGGGTTGAAAATTCTCCCTCTCTCATGGGGAAGGCCAGGATGTTGGTGGGTTTGTCGCGATTGAGATAGCGTCGATTCAGATCTTGGATCATGGCATCGTCAACCAAAAGGAGGCTAAGCTCAGCATCGAGAAGCCCCAATTCGGTCAATATTCTTTGGGTCGCCCTTCTAACTTTTCTTAAGTTTAAGAGGATACGTTTTTGCCGATTTTGGATCGATATTCTCATTGTTCCATTTTTTAGTGGCTTCCGAGACTTCTGGAGAATAATCCACTCTCTGGTGAAAAAAAGCAGTCAGGATCCGATCAAAACTCTCCTGGATTTTTTGTAGATCCTTCAGGGTCAATTCACACTCTTCGAGCTGCCCATCTACGAAGATGCTGTTCGTCACCCGTTGAACCAGGCCTTTGATTCGAGAAGGCGTAGGGTCGGTGAGGGCGCGAGAGGCGGCCTCTACCGAATCGGCTAACATGACGATCCCTGCCTCTTTGGTCTGGGGTTTGGGACCAGGATAACGAAAATCGTTTTCATTGACCGATTCCATCTCCGGATTCTCTTTTTCCTTGGCCTTTTGATAGAAGTAGGAGATCAGACTGGTCCCGTGATGCTGTTGAATGATATGGCCGATGCGTTCCCCAAGACGATTCGCACGGGCCATCTCCACACCGTCCTTCACATGCGAAATGAGGATGAGGCCCGACATCGTGGGAGTGAGATGGTCGTGTTTATTATCTTCCCCTCCCACGTTTTCAATAAAGTAGAGGGGTTTTTTCAACTTTCCAATATCATGGTAATAAGCGCTGACCCTTGTCAACAAAGGATTGGCAGCGATGGATTTGGCGGCGGCCTCCACCAGGCTCCCAACAATGATGCTGTGGTGATAGGTACCGGGGGCCTGAAGAATCAAGTCTTTGAGGACGGGATGGTCCATATCGGCCAATTCGAGCAGTTTGATATCCGTGGTGTAACCGAAAACAATTTCCACAATGGGAACGATTCCCAGGACAAGGACCGAAGCCAGGAGACCCCCCAGAAAACCCATCAACAGATCAGAGAAAAGGGTCATTTTGAAAGGATTTCCGGAAAGCAAATTGTAGGAGAGGATCATTAAAGTATTGATGCCGCCCACGATGATTCCAGCCTTGATCAGGATGTTCCTCTGTTCGCATCGTGCCACTTTATGAGCACCGATCACGCTTCCCACAAAGGCGAAGATGAAGTAGAAGAGTTGATTTCCCATTAAAGCGGCAGAGAAATAACTGGCCAGGAGGGAGAAGACAATGGCCACCTCTGAGTTGAGGACAATCCGAACAAGCATCGCACCCATGGCGATCGGAAAGAGATACAGGTAAGAAGAAGAAGGGATGGAGAAAAATTCTCCTGCCAGGACATCCGTGCTTAGCTGAAAGAGTTTGAGAAAGGCAATGATCCCGAGCAAAACCGTGGAGAAGAAAAGGAGATCTTTTTGGGAAAGGGTAGTCTTTCGGATATTTTGCGTAGAGAATTGATAGAGACTCGCTAAGATAAGGAACGTCAGAAGGCCCATTCCGATCAGGATGGCTAAGAGGTGAGTTTTCTCCTGTGCCTTCCTCAGGGCCCGGATGATTAAAAGATGCTCTTCCCTCACCCGATCCCCAGCCCTCAGAATGACCTCTCCTCTTTTGATTTGAAAATAGACGGGGTTGACCTTCTCCTTTGCTTTCGTCTTTCGCTCTTGGGTCTCATCTTTATTAAAGGTGAGGTTGGGCCTCAGAAAGTGTTCAGCGATTTTCAAAGCGATGGGGGATAATTCTTTCCTGAGAATAGGGGGAGAGAGATCCGCCTGAGCCCGGAGCTTTGCCCTTGTCTCCTTAGAATCTAAAAAGGTGAAAGGAGGAAAGGGCCTCCTGTCCTCACGGGTCTGGATATTCCGGATGACGATTCCTTTCTCGGCGTCTAATTCAAGGAATTCTTTATCATTGACAATGCCCTTTTTCAGGACAGGAGCGATCCATTTCAAGGCGGTTTCTCCGACAGCGGGATTGAAGTGTTCTTTTTCCAAAATATGCCATTCCCTTTGTGTGAGGGGAAGGTTCAGGGAGGAATCCCATTCTCTTTTCCTTAGAACATTTTGATCTATTCCTTTTTCTCTTTCCTTGAAAGAGGCGGACAATGAGGCAAAGGTAGGTCGGATTCGATTCTCCGCATCGCTGAAGACAGACGGATCATAGTCGTAGACCGGGGGCACAGCTCTTTCCGCCTCGGCGCGTTTTTCCTGAGTTGACTTTTCATCCTCAACCAGAAGAACCTGATTCGATTTGATTTCCTTGGTCGCGATGTCTCCCACCTTGTATTCTTTCAGGCGGAGGGTCAGGCTCGGGGAGAGAAGGAGGCTGAGAAGAATAGCCATTCCGATGCCGATAAACCATTTCTGATAAGAGGGGGTCTTGATCCT
>Ga0214474_1001131_pt1 | contig 12442 bp, 12 predicted proteins | sample RVTome_2_FD_187335 | JGI IMG/M metagenome (GOLD analysis project Ga0214474, IMG submission 187335) | Soil microbial communities from uranium-contaminated site in the Upper Colorado River Basin, Wyoming, United States - RVT95D214 HiSeq ...
AATCCTGCGGGAGGCAGGGTTGAAAGGGCTGGAAGTCTACACCTCTTACCATCAGCCGCCCTTATGCGCCGATGACAGACTGGTCGCTCTCTACCGGGACATGGCCGACCGGCTGGGGCTCGTCCCCACCGCCGGCTCGGACTTTCACGGCCGGATCAAGCCCTTCATTCCATTCGGCTTCGTCCGGGAGGGCCGGTATTGGATGGTCGAGCATCTCCGCAACGGAAGAAGCTGATGGCCTTCACCTGGTTCGATGTTCTGCTGCTGGCGGTGGCGGTCACGGCCACCATCGTGGGCTTGGTCAAAGGGCTGGTCCGGGAAGCCATGGGTGTCATGGCCGCCCTGGCCGGCTTGGTCCTGGCGGCCAACTATTATCCGAACTTGTCCCATCTCCTGCGCGACCTTATCAGCCCGGGCCAGACCCGGGACTTCATCTCCTTCGGGGTTATATTTATACTGGTTCTGCTGCTGGGGGTCCTCCTGGGCCGGCTCATCTCCCGGCGGATCTCCGGGCTGTCCAAGGTCTTGGACCGAATCCTGGGCGGGCTCTTCGGTTTTCTCAAGGGCGCTTTCTTTTGCGGGGTCATTGTCCTGGCTTTTACCGTGTTCCCTTCGGATAAAAAGATCGTCCTCAGGTCGCGGTTGGCCCCTGCCGCCCTGCAGATCACCGGCGCCATTGTCCAGGTCGTGCCCAAGGAGCTGAAGGATAAATTCGTGGAATCATATAAGAAGATTGTCGGAATTCGGAAGAGGGGGGGGAATGGAAAAAAGGGCTGACAAACCGACACTGCACTTGAGGCTGGAAACGGTCATCGCTGAAATGGTGGAGAAAGAGCTCTGCCTGGATGATGCTCTCCGCGAGTTTCAGAAGATTTTCATCGAACAGGCCGCCAAAAAATATAATGGGAACCAAACCAAGATGGCCAAGGCGCTTGGCATCCATCGTAATACACTCCATTGCCGGTCAAAAAAGCTCAAATTGCGTAGAAAATAAACACTATTTGAGCTATTTAGCAGTCTTCCTGTTAAACTGCTAATTATTTGCTAAATCTCCTTGACAACATAGAGGACAATCCTTTATAGTATTAGCACTCTTCATTAGAATTTGCTAAACAGGAGGTTTATATGAAGGTCGTACCGTTACATGACCGGGTCCTGCTCAAAAGGATCGAGGAAAAAGAGGTCAAAGTCGGCGGAATCATCATCCCCGATTCCGCCAAGGAAAAGCCCCAGGAGGCCGAAGTGATCGAAGTGGGAAAAGGCCGGTTTGCCGAGGACGGTAAGCTTATTCCCATGGAGGTCAAGAAAGGCGACAAGGTCCTCATCGGCAAGTACAGCGGCGCGGAAGTCACCCTTGACAACGTGGAGCACATCATCGTCCGTGAGGAAGAGATCCTGGCCAAGCTGTCCTGATATCCGGACACCAATAGGAGGAAAAAATGGCAAAAGTCATAACTATGGGAGAAGAAGCCCGGCAGTCCTTGCTCAAGGGCGTCAACCTGCTGAGCAATTTGGTTAAATCCACTCTCGGCCCCCGGGGCAAAAACATCGTCCTGGAGAAAAAGTTCGGTTCTCCGACCAGCACCAAGGACGGGGTGACCGTGGCCAAAGAGGTCGAGTTGAAGGATCCCCTGGAGAACATGGGCGCCCAGTTGGTCAAAGAAGTGGCGTCCAAGACCTCGGACGTGGCGGGCGACGGCACAACCACGGCCACCGTCCTGGCCCAATCCATCTATTCCCAAGGCCTCAAATATGTCACAGCCGGGGCCAACCCTACTCTGATAAAAAGAGGGGTCGATCAGGCCGTGGAGGCTGTAGTGAACGAGTTGAAAAAACTCAGCCGCGAGGTCACCGGCCAGATGATCTCCCAGGTGGGAGCCATCTCGGCCAATAACGATGAGTCCATCGGCAAAATCATCGCCGAGGCCATGGACAAAGTGGGCAAGGACGGCGTCATCACCGTCGAAGAGGCCAAAGGACTGGAGACGACCATGGAGGTCGTGGAGGGCATGCAGTTCGACCGCGGTTACCTGTCTCCTTATTTCATCACCGACCCCGACCGCATGGAATGCGTGCTGGAAAACTCCTACATCCTGCTCCATGAGAAAAAGATCGCCAACCTGCGCGAGCTCTTGCCGCTCCTGGAGAACGTGGCCAAGATGGGCCGGCCCTTGCTGGTCGTGGCCGAGGAAGTGGAGGGCGAAGCTCTAGCCACCTTGGTGGTCAACAACCTGAAGCGCACCTTCCTGTGCTGCGCGGTCAAAGCCCCCGGCTTCGGCGACCGCCGCAAGGCCATGCTGGAGGACATCGCCAAGCTGACCGGCGGCCAGGTCATCACCGAAGATATCGGCGTCAAGCTGGAAAAAGTCGGCTTGGACTGGCTGGGCGAGGCCAAAAAGATCGTGGTGGACAAGGACAACACCACCATCGTCGAGGGCAAGGGCAAGGAGAGCGAGGTCCAGGCCCGCATCAAGCAGCTCCGCACCCAGATCGATGAGACCACCTCGGACTACGACCGGGAGAAGCTCCAGGAGCGTCTGGCCAAGCTGGTCGGCGGCGTGGCCCTGATTAAGGACGCGGCGGCCACCGAGACCGAGCTCAAGGAGAAAAAGGCCCGGGTCGAAGACGCCATGCACGCCACCAAGGCCGCGGTTGAAGAGGGCATCGTGCCCGGCGGCGGCGTGGCCCTGCTCCGCACCCAGAAGGTTCTGGACGGGCTGAAGGCCGAGGGCGACGTCAGGATCGGCATCAACATCATCAAGCGGGCGACCGAGGAGCCTCTCCGCCAAATCGCCCAGAACGCCGGCCACGAGGGTTCCATCATCGTGGAGAAGGTCAAGGAAATGAAGGGCGACCTGGGCTTCAACGCCCTGACCGAAAAGTACGAGGACCTGGTCAAGGGCGGCATTCTCGACCCGACCAAGGTCGTCCGCATCGCCCTGCAGAACGCCGGCAGCATCGCCGGCCTGATGCTGACCACGGAAGGCATGGTCAGCGATATTCCGGAAGAGGAAAAGCAGTCCAGGTATCCTAGTCCGCCGGGCGACATGTACTGATCCGAATCCGCCCGCCTGCAGAAAAACGGGCTCAAGGTCGAAAAGGCCCTGGGGCAATCCCCCAGGGCCTTTTCTTTTTCTGCCTCAAGGTTCTATGCTATAGTGGTCAGTCATCATGGTCCCTTATTTCGACCGTTACATCCTGCGCGAGGTGACGCCGCCCTTCCTCCTCGGCCTGCTGCTCTACAGTTTCGTGCTGCTCATGAACCAGATCCTTGTCCTCACCGAACAGATCGTCACCAGGGGCGTGGGCTTGGGCGTGACCTTCCGGCTGCTGGCTTGCCTGTTGCCCTCCATCCTGGCCTTCACCATGCCCATGGCCGTGCTGATGGGCATTCTGGCCGGGCTCAGCCGCTTGTCTTCCGACTCGGAGGTGGTGGCTTTCCGGACCCTGGGCATCGGCCAAGCCAGACTGATGCGGCCGCTGCTGGCCTTTGCTCTGATAGGCTGGCTTCTAACCTCTTTCCTGACTCTCTTTCTGGCTCCGCGGTCCAACGCCCTCTACGTCCAGACCTATGTGCGGGGAGTCTTGCACCGCGTACAGTTTCGGGTGACACCGCGGGTGTTCAACGAGTCCATCTCCAACACAGTGATCTACGTCCAGGACCTAACCGGGGGGGAGGAGGATTGGCGGAACATCCTGATGTCCATCAACGACCCCTCTCAGGAGCCGCGCCTCATCCTGGCCCGGGCCGGCCGGCTGGATGTTCAGCTGGGCACCAAGAAAGCCACCCTGCAGCTCCTGGACGGCGCCGACCATTCCTATCCCCTGGAGGCGCCGGAAAAGTACAGAATCACTTTTTTTGAGAAACTGAAGGAGGATCTGCCGGTCGGCAACTTCCTGTCCACCCTGACCTATGAGCCGACCGCCCGGGAAAAGGACATTCGTGAATTGTTCCGGGAGGAGGCACCCCTGCGGCGGCTCGTCCGGAACCTTCAGGCCGACGAGGAGGCTGGACGGCTAGACGCTGTCGGCCGGGCCAACCTGGCCCATAGGGTTCGCGAGCACCGTACCTACCTTATTGAGATCCATAAGCGATTCGCTTTGCCCGTGGCCTGCCTGGTGTTTGTCTTCCTGGGCTTGCCCCTGGGGGTCACCACCCGGAAAGGCGGCCGGACCAGCGGGTTCACCATCAGCATCGGAATCATCCTGGCCTACTACATCCTCATCACGGCCGGCGAACAGTTGGCCCGGGACGGTAAAATTTTCCCCTGGCTGGGCATGTGGGGTCCCAACATCATCTTCACTATTTTCAGCCTGTGGCTTTTTCTCCGCTCCAACCGGGATCAGCCCTTCCTCTTCCGGCTGCGCAGCTTTTTGAAGCGGCCGGAGCGAGCTCCGCGGCCCTTCCTACAACCGGCCCCCTCCTCCCGTCGCGGCCGCGGCTGGAGCGGTTTTCCCCGCCTCCTGGACCGCTATATCATGCGCAAGTATCTTGTCCTGTTCGGGATGATCTTCGGCGGCCTGCTGGCCGTCGTGTTGGTCATCACTTTTTTCGAACGGATCAACACCCTGTACGATCACGGCAAGCCGGCCAGCATGCTCCTCCAGTTCATCTGGTTCACCATCCCCGATTACACCAACTACATCCTGCCGGTAGCCGCCCTGACGGCCATGCTCCTCACCCTGGGTTTGCTGACCAAGTTCAATGAGATCACGGCCATGAAAGCCTGCGGCATCAGCCTTTATCGAGCGGTGGCGCCCGTGGTGTTGCTGGCCGTCCTGGTCAGCCTGTTTTCTTTTTATCTTCAGGAAAAGGTCTTGCCCGTCTCGAATAAAAAGGCCAACCGCGTCTGGGATGCCATCAACGACCTGCCGCCCCGCAGCTACAATCCCCTGGACCGAACCTGGCTGGTCAATCGCGCCAAAGACCGCTTCTTCCATTATCTCTACTTCGACCCGGCCCAGAGCGCTTTCCGCCAGCTGACCATCTTGGATGTCGATCCTCGCGGCTGGCGGCTGACCCGCCGCCTGTACGCCCAAAAGGCGGTCCTGGACGGGCAGAGCCTGACTTTGACCGACGGCTGGCTGCGCCTGTTCAATGAAGATGTGCCCGTTCCCTATGAGCGTTTCGAACGCATGAGCCTGTCCCTGGCTGAGAATCGCGACTTTTTTCTCAAGGAATGGAAGGAGCCGTCGCAAATGAACCTGGGCGAGCTGCGAAGCTACATCCGGGAAGTCAAAGAGCTGGGCTTCGACACGGTACGCTTCCGGGTGGATTGGCACGGCAAGCTGGCCTTGCCCCTGGTGGCCCTCATCATGACCCTGATCGGCATCCCCTTCGCCTTCAGCATGGGGAAGAGGGGGACATTGGTGGGCATCGCCATCAGCCTGGTGATCGCCATGCTCTACTGGGGAGCGATCGGCTTCTTCCGCGGGTTGGGTTATGCCGGTTCACTGAACCCTTTCCTGGCCGTCTGGGCGCCCAACATCATCTTCGGGCTGGCCGGTGTCTTCGGCCTGCTCACCCTCCGGACCTAGCCCGCGGTCCGATGAGGGGCAAGGCCGCTCACATCTTGTATTTGCCCAGGTCTTCGGGTTTGAGGCTCTCCATCCATTTCAGTATCTTTTCCGAAGTTTCCACATTGTCGTCCAGCTTCAGGTTGTGGCTGAGCTTGACCACTTCGTCCTGGACGTAGATGGGTGATTTCGTCCTTAAGGCCAGGGCGATGGCGTCCGAGGGCCGCGAGTCGATGATCACCTTGCGGCCCTGGTGCAGACAGTGGATGAGGGCGAAAAAGGTATTGTTCTGGACGTCGTTGACCACGATTTTTTCGACGACGACGCCGGTTTTTTCCAGCATGTTCTTGACCAGGTCATGGGTCATGGGCCGCGGCGTTTCGATGTTCTCCATGATCAGGGCGATGGCGTTGGCCTCGAAGACGCCGATCCAAATGGGCAGCACTCGGTCGGAAGACATGTCCTGGAGGAGGACGATGGGCATTTTCGACATAGGGTCCACCACCAGACCCTTGACCTTCATTTCGACTTCCATGGCCGCTCTTTCAATCTTAATATAAGAAGGTGGTTCGGTTCTGTCAAGGAAACGTTGGCCGGTTGAAAGCACCTCTTTTTCTGTGATCCTAGGCGAGAAGGATGGGTCCTGGCCCGGTGCATCCCCTGCGTCCTCGCTCCCCACCGGCCTTACCGGAGACGCCATCGAACTCCCCCTTGAATCCAAGGGGGAGGGGGGATTTAGTCAATTGGAAAAAGCTTGGAGGCGTCTCCGGAATCCGTACGCTCCGGGCGCAGGGGATTGGCCCCGCGCCACCCATCCACAATGATGATCTGGATCTATCACAGAAAAAGAGTTGCTTCCTGGCCGGTCTCAGAACAAAGTGAGCTGGCCGGTAGCCTTGTCCTCGGCCGCTTCCGCCTCAAATAGGCTGATCCGTCCGTACTCGCCGTCATGGCCGGGGATAATCTTGACCAGCCCCTTGCGCATGAGTTCGACGCCGCGAGCGATGGTTTCGGGCTGGAGGCGGCCCAGCTCCGATCCGCTCACCGCGGTCAGGATGGTGTGTTCATCGCCGAACTCCCGGATGAAGCGGAAGTAATTGTCCCCCACGCCCTGACTGTCCGGGGATTTGCCCAGCGCTTGGCCGATGATCTCGTTGAGGGGGATGAGGTTCTTGAAGGGGATGCGGTGGGTGGCCGGCACTCCCGCGTCCCGGTCGGCCAGCTCCACCACCCGATGCAGGACCCCGATGGTCAACTTTTTGCCGCAGCGGGGGCAGAGGTCGTTGCGGCGCCGGGATTCTTCGGGCGCCAGAACCACTCCACACTTGCGGTGGCCGTCGAAGTGGTACTTGCCTTCTTCGGGGAAGAACTCCACGGTGTAGAGGAACTGCTGGGGGTCGCGCCGGCGCAAAGCGTCCACCATTCCCTTGAAGCTGAATTCGCTGTCGAACACGTTGGCCTCCCGACCCAACCGGGAGGGCGAGTGAGCGTCCGAGTTGGAGACCAGGGTGTAAGGATCCAGGGCGGACAGGCGCCAGTTCATGGCCGGGTCTGAGGAGAGGCCGGTCTCCAGGGCGAAGATGAAGGGCGTCATTTCCTCGAAGCATTCTTCGATCGAGTCGAACCCGGAATTGGCCCCAAACAGCGAGAACCAGGGCGTCCAGATATGGGAGGGGATGACCACGCAGCGGGGACAGAGGTCGGCCACCAGCTTGACAAAGGTCTTGGCGTCCAGGCCCAGGATGGGCCGGCCGTCCGAGCGGAGGTTGCCCAATCCCTGAAGACGGTTGTTGATTTTCTCCACCGACTCCAGGTCGGGGGCCAGGACGATGAGGTGAATCTTTCGGACCTTGCCTTTTTTGGAATAAATGAAGCTGATTTCAGTGGACAGGATGAAGGACACCTGGTCGGGGGAGAAGGCTATGGTCTGAAGCCGGGCATCCTCGACCTGGGGGCGTCCCTTGAGACGGAAAAATCCGTTGCCTTCGGGCTGGAGCTTTTCCTTGGTCAAGAACAGCCATTCGGGATGCGTGAAGTCCCCGGTGGCCACCAGACGGATGCCCTTGACCCTGGCCCACAGGGCCAGGGAGTCGTAGGTCATGTCGCGAGACGTGGCGCGGGAGAACTTGGAATGGATATGGAGGTCGGCCACAAATTTCATGGTGGATAAGCGATAAGTTTAAAATAACGGGCGATTCTTTGCAAGTGAAAAGGCCGAAAAGCCGACGGCACGTTCAGCCACATCGGGCTCCAGCCCGGCACCTATCTCGTCTCTCTGAAGATAGCGGGTTTCACTCCCGACTGTCCAGGCCCAAGCCTATGGCCGGGCGGGTACGATCCACATAAATCACTTAACCTCAAAATCCACGTTCTTGGTCAGGGTATTGCCCGAGTTTTTGTCCAGGATCTTGATGGCCAGGACGTACTTGCCCGGCGCGAGGTCATTCTCTTCCTTGACCTCGCCGGCCTCTGTTTGCTTGAGGACCGCATGTTTCATCGGCAACGGCAGGCTGACCAGCGGCGATTCAAAAACGGCCGGGGCGAAGCGGATGGCGGTCTCTTCGCCTTTCTTAACCTCAAAGTTCATCTCCAAGGCGTACTTTTGCTCGGCGTTGAGCTTGGCGCCGAAAATATAGAAGAAGATGTCGAAATTGTCCTTGACCGCGATCACGTTGTTGAAGTTGGGCGTGATCTTGAGAACAGCCATGGTGAAGAAGCCCTTGTGGAGAAGAGGCCTTGTTTCGGGGGCCTCCATCCTTTCGATGTTCTTGGAGGAAAAGATGGGAGTGGCTTCCAACCGGTCGGTAAAGAAGGCCGGGTCGGGCAGGTTGAACTCGAAATACTGAGTGCCGATTTTTTTTAAATCGGTCGAGGTCAAGGCCATGGCCATCAGGTATTTGCCCGCCGGAAGGGGGTACCACAGGAAATAGGTCTCAGTCTTGTTCGGGTCAAAATCCGCGACCGGCACGCGCTCCTGGCAGGGTACGTAAACCTCCCGGAACAACTGGCCGGGCAGCCCGCCGGAGATTTCGCGAAACTGAAGGAAGATTTCGAAGGTGGCCTGCATTTCGGGAGCTGGAGCGGCCGGCTCTTTTTTAGGGGCAGGTTCCTCTTTGGCCGGCACGGCGGCCGGAGGCGCGGCCTGAACGAAACCGAGGTCGGCATTCTTGATGTCCAAGCTAATGACGTTGTGGTAGGCTCCCACTGCCGGAAGATAGATATTTCCGGTCACGGAGAAGGGGATGTCCGAACGGGCTTGCTTGGCCATCAACCCGCCTTCCAAAACGGCCTTGATTTCTTTGGGAATAAAGACCCGGTCCTCTTTTTGGTTGGGACTGTTCTGTCTTTGCGCCGCCGGCGCAGGCAGAACAGCGCCCAGGAGAAATCCGACCAGAAGAGCTAAAACGACAATCTTAAATGTGCGCATGACTCCTCCATACAAAGTCTTTCACTTCAAAATAAGCAATTTTCGTGCCCGCTTTATTAGGCCAAATGCCTATTCTGATGTAAAGGAATTTTACTCCTTGCGGAAAGCGGTACTATACCAAAAGCAGAATTTTTGTGCAAATGAACATCTGTCTTAGGCAGCATCTCCTTTCCTGTCACGGCCGACCTTTCCGGAGACGCCCACCTTTGCCCCTCTTGTTTCCCCAAGGGGGGCTAGAGGGGGATAAAGAGAATAAAGAAAATTCATAGGTGTTTCCGGCTATGCCAAGCTGCGTGCGGGCGGGGAGCCCCTCCGCCGTGCCACCCCTCCCCATGTATCACGCATTTAGAAGTGCTACCTTTGCTTTATTTTTGATATTTAAGCACGGCCTGACGGTGCTGGCCATAATCCAGGCTGAACTGGTGCCGTCCATCCTGCTTGGCCACAAAATAAAGGTAGGGCTCGGCGGCGGGATAGAGGGCCGCTTCGAGCGATCCGCGGCCGGGGTTGCAGATCGGGCCGGGCGGCAGGCCGCCATGGAGATAGGTGTTGTAGGGATTGTCGAGCTTCATATCCCGGAAGCGGAGGTCGCCATCGAACAGGCCTTTTTTCTTCAAGGCGTAAATGATGGTCGGGTCGCAATCGAGTTTCATGCCGATATTGAGCCGGTTATGAAATACGGCCGAGATGAGCGCCCGCTCCTCGGGCCGGGAGGTCTCCTTCTCAATGAGGGAAGCCAGGATGACGACCTGTCGAACGGACCAGCCCAGATCCGCCGCCCGCCGTCTCCACTCCCGTTTATAAGTGGATTTAAATTGATCCACGATCCGCCCCGCGACTCCGGCGGCCGGGGTGTTCTTGGAGAATTGATACGTTTCGGGGTAGAGATAACCCTCCAGGTCCCTGGCCTCCGGATCCCAGGAAGCGATGAGCTCGGGCCGCTCGAATTCTTGCGAAAAATCTGCGGCGGCGACGATCCCTTTCTCTTCGAGAAGAACGGCTATCTCCTGCCCGGTCAGCCCCTCGGGTATGGTCACCGGCAGGAGATAAATACGGCCTTGGCTGAGAGCTTCCAGAACGGCGCTCAGGCCAACCGGGGCCTCGAACCGGTATTCGCCAGCCTTGAGGCTTCGGGGGGAAAAGAAAAGTCGGTAAGCCGCCAGGAAAGCCTCCCTGGAACGGATGAGGCGGTGATCCTTGAGATCGCGGGCAATGGCCTCCACGCTCTTCCCCTTCTTGACTTCGAAAAAGACCGGCTCCGGGGGACGGGCCGGAAATGACCGATACTCCATCACGAACCAGAAAGCCAGCCAGAAAAAGGCGACCGTCGTCAGCAGAAGGCCGGCCTTGAGGACCCTAAGGGGCATGAACGTCCTTTCCCCGTGTCTGGAGGTACGCTTCCAGGATGAGAGAAGCAGAGATCTGGTTTTCCACAGCCCGGCGTTCGCGGTTCCGGACCTTCTGGCCCCGCATGATGTGGATGGCCTGCCGGGTGGTGAGCCGCTCGTCGTAATAAACCACGGGCAGGCGGAGCGTTTCCTCTAGCCAGCGGCCGAATTCCTGCGTCTTTTCCACGCGTCGCCCCGGGCTTCCGTCCAGACGGATGGGGAGGCCGATCACGATCTCCGAGATCTCGTGCTTTTCGACGAGCGAGCGGAAAAATCGGGAGTCTTCCCCCGGGCCGGCCAGACGGTAAGTCAGGAGCGGCTGGGCGGTGAGTCCCAGGGGATCGCTGAGGGCCAGGCCGATGTTCCGGTCGCCGAAATCGATGCCCAGAATCCTCATGACCGGCCCCTTTTTAGGCAGCGTTTTTTGTCCGCCTGATGTTCGAAGCCCAGACGGATGAGCCTGTCCAAGAGACGGGGAAAGGGAAGGCCGCTCCGTTCCCACAGGCGGGGGAACATGCTGATCTCGGTAAAACCGGGGATGGTGTTGATCTCATTGAGGTAGAGCCGGCCGGTCGCTTTCTCAAGAAAAAAATCCACGCGCGCCATCCCGCTGCAGTCGACGGCTTCAAAAGCGGCCAGGGCCAGCCGTCTGACCTCGCGGAGGATGTCCGGCGGCAGGATAGCGGGGGCGATAAACCGTGTTTTGCCCAGCAGGTACTTATCTTTGTAATCGTAAAATTCGCGGAAAGGGACGAGCTCTCCGGGAAGAGAGGCCGCCGGATGGTCGTTGCCCAGAACGCTGCATTCCAGCTCCCGGCCGGTGATGCCCTCCTCCACCAGGATCTTGCGGTCGTACCGAAATGCCGTCAGGATGGCGGCGGCCAGCCGGGCCTGCCCTTTGACTTTGGTAATGCCCACGCTGGAGCCGAGATTGGCCGGCTTCACGAAGAGGGGCAGGCGCAGGGAGGCGCGGACGTCGACCAGAATGGCCTTTCTGTTCCGGCGCCACTCCTTCTCCAGGATAACCCTGTGTTTGACCACGGGCAATCCTTTGGCGGCGAAGAGAGCCTTTTGGAGCGCTTTGTCCATGCCCAAGGCCGAGGCCGTGACACCGGCTCCCACATAAGGCTGGTCGGCCATCTCCAGCAACCCCTGGATTGTTCCGTCCTCGCCGAAGGGGCCGTGCAGTACGGGAAAGTAGATATCGGCGCGGAAGCTTCGGGCCGGGGATCCGTTCTGCCAGGGGAGAAAGCGGCTGAAACGGCCACTCTTGAGCTCGGCTAAGGACAACAGAGGCGAGGCCACTTCGCGCCATTCACCCTTCCTGTTGATGTAGAGGCAGCGGGGCCGGTATTTGCGCCGGTCCAGGTTGCGGAATATGGCCGAAGCTGAGCGTAGGGAAATCTCATGCTCGGCCGAGCGGCCGCCGAACAGAAGGCCGACCGTGATTTTTGGGGCGCCCATGATGGATGCTATTTTAGGAGATTCGGCGCGACTTGTCCATCAGAGGTGGGCTCTCCTCAGGAATCAGGCAAATGGAGATAATAGTTTAGGCGTCGATGTCGACGCGCAGCGGCGGCCGGCGTGCTAGTTTGTCTGGAGGGCCTTCTTCAATTCGCGGCTGGGAGTGAACTTGACTCTCTTCTTGGGAGGGATGGGGATGACTTCCCCGGTCTTGGGGTTGCGGCCCTTGCGTCCGGCGCGGGTCTTGACTTCGAAGCTGCCGAATCCGGAAAAGGTGACATGATCGCCCGCCTGCAAGGCTTCCTTGACCCCGTCCAGCATTGCGATGTAGGCTTTCTGGGCTTGGACAAGAGTGATCCCGGCGTCTTTGGATATTTTCCGGGTGATTTCTTTTTTGCTCATCCCTAACCTCCTCGCCTTTTTGCTGAAGATGGTTCCTTTTTTTATTATCCTATAAAGAAAAACCGCTTATGTCAAGACCAATGAGGCTCTTTGACGAATAGTGTGGTCGGTCATCTATTAAAAACAGAGGGCCTGGGGAGAGGGGAGAGGCGCCATGAGCGGTTTAGCCCGGAATCGACGGGTTTCGAGGGAATCTGGCCTATCTTGCCGGCCGGCTGCGTACAGCTCCCGGAGGGAGCGAATC
>Ga0214474_1001132_pt1 | contig 12440 bp, 11 predicted proteins | sample RVTome_2_FD_187335 | JGI IMG/M metagenome (GOLD analysis project Ga0214474, IMG submission 187335) | Soil microbial communities from uranium-contaminated site in the Upper Colorado River Basin, Wyoming, United States - RVT95D214 HiSeq ...
CATAGTCTGCCCAAATATCGGAGTGTTAAACTATATAAAGGGGAAATGCTGTTTGCGAAATTACTTATACGGGATGATAAGGAATAAAGGAAATGGAGAGTAGTGAATGTGAGTCCGTTGACAGATGAGAAGCCTCGAACCCGCTATCTTCGAATTCTTCAGTGGGCAATTGTCGTTGCCATTTTTGTTTTCTTAGGAAAGATGGTATGGGACAATTGGCGTCAGGTGAAAGACGCTTCATTCACCTTTGCCGTATTTCCTCTATTATTATCCACCCTCGTCTTTGCCTTCAGTTATTTTATTCAAATTTGGGCATGGTATCTCATCACTCTCAAATTAAAAATTGCTATTTCCTTTAGGGAGACATTGGAGGGTTGGTTCTATTCGCAATTGGGTAAATACTTGCCGGGAAAGGTGTGGATTTTTCTTGGACGGATCTACTATTATGAATCGAGAGGTAAATCAAAAAAATCCGTTTCTGTTGCGCTCTACTTTGAAATGGTGACCGCCATCGTGGCGGCCGGCCTTGTTTTTTTGGCTGCTCTTATCTTTTTTGCGGAGATATGGCCGTGTTACTCTTGGAGACAGTCCGGATGGTTAGTCCTTCTATTCCTCTTAAGCTTTATCTCTCTTCATCCCCGAGTTCTTCAAAAAATATTAAACTGGACTCTTGCTCAATTTAAGAAGGAGCCCATCTCTTTACCTATCTCATATTCTGATATCCTGTGGATATTATTGGTCTGTATTATATCCTGGGTGATCGGGGGTGTCGGTTTTTATCTTTTTGTTGACGCTCTATATCCTGTAGCACCCCAATATATTTTGTTTTTAACGGGAGCCTTGGCCATTTCAAGCATTTTAGGATTGATAGCCATCTTTGCTCCTAGCGGGCTGGGGGTGAGAGAAGGGGCTTTGGTTTACCTTCTCTCATTTATGATGGTGACTCCAGTCGCGGTGATCATTTCTGTTCTCACCCGTATCTGGATGACCCTCATTGAAATTGGACTGATCGGAATGGTATATTTAATGGGCCGATTTCAAAAAGAGTGAGAGAAAAGGAAGGAAAATTGCCTAAGCCCAAAAAGAAACAGAAATTAGACAGAGAGAAAAAGATTCCCTTAGCCCCCCAACGTAAAAAACCATCCTTCCCGTTTCATCATCTCATTGCCGTCGCACTCATTGCTGGAGTGGCATGGGTTGCCTACTCGAATACCTTTCACGTTCCACTTCATTTCGATGACCAGATTAATATCATTAATAATCCGAACGTCCAGATCAAGGTTTTCACCTGGGAGCGATTGGAACAGTTAGTTCGAAACACCTATAAGGAAACCATCCGAGTTTTTTCGTATTTCACCTTAGCCCTCAACTATTATTTTGGAGGATTTAGTGTTTTCGGTTACCATCTGGTGAATTTTCTCATCCACATCGCTTCAGGAGTCTTGTTATACTGGTTCCTTCTCCTGACATTCAACCTCCCGTCCTTAAAAGAAAAATATGGGTCCATTTCCTATAAGGCGGCGCTTTTTTCGAGTTTGATCTTTATCTCCCATCCTATTCAAACCCAATCGGTCACTTATATTGTTCAAAGAATGGCCAGTATGGCGGGGATGTTCTATCTTTTCTCCATGGTTCTTTATATCAAAGGGAGGTTATCCACTGGCTGGCCTCGAGTGCTTTACTTTGGAGGAATGGCGTTGAGTTATTTATTAGGGGTTTTTTCAAAAGAGAATGTGGCGATTCTCCCTTTATTCATCGCTCTTTATGAGTTCTATTTTTTCAAGAAATTTGACTTGGGCCCAAGGGGCAAGAACATCCTTTTTACTCTCATTGGAGCCCTCCTCGTTCTGGGAGCCTTTGGGTTCATCGTCTGGGGTCAACGGTATATGAATGTTATCATCGAGGGGTATCAATATCGCACGTTTACGATGTCGGAGAGGGTGCTGACCCAGTTTAGAATTGTTCTCTATTATGTAACCCTCCTTATTTATCCTCATCCTTCCCGACTCAACCTGGATTACGATTTTCCCATTTCCAAAACGATGCTTGATCCTCCCACCACGTTGATTTCTATTTTAATCATCGCTGGGCTTATTGGGTACAGCATTTGGACTGCGAAGAAGCGACCCATGATCTCCTTCTGCATCTTGTGGTATTTTGGAAATTTGGTGATTGAATCATCGATCTTTCCGCTGGAAATGGTTTACGAACACAGGCTTTACCTCCCGGCGGTGGGCCCGTTTGTACTATTTAGTTTATTAGTGATAAGAGGAGCCCAGAAATTGGAATACAAGGTTCCTTTTTTAAGACCCACGACAGGAGCTGAGAAGTCAAACCCCTGATACGAATATAAAGGAATGTGATGCGGAGATTGTTGATCGGTTTGTCTTATTTTTTATATTCTATTTTAAGAAAGCGCTGACTTATCCTGACCTCTCCGATGCCGAAGGGTCTCGGAAGGCAATCGCATCCATCGAAGCAGCCCAAAGACAAAAAGAAGGAGAAAGAGAATTGATCGAGAGGATTAAACTCCACCCCATAGAGACCGCGATGATTGTAGCCGTTATCTTTCTCCTTTCCGTTGGGACTTATTCAAGGAATAAGCTTTGGAATGATGAGATCAGGCTGTGGACCGATTGTGTAAAGAAGTCTCCCAATAAGGCACGGCCATATGCTGCTTTAGGTTCTGCGTATATTGCTGCAGGAGTGTATGATAAAGCCATTGCAGTAAACCAGAAAGCTATCCAAATCGATCCGAAACTTGGAGAGGCCTATTTCAACCTTGGTCTCGTCTACCGAAAAATGGGAGACTTGGATAAAGCGATTGAAATGGGAAAGAAGTCTTTAGAAGTTGATCCTGATCTTACTGCGGCTTACTATTCCCTTGCGGAGATGTATTTTGAAAGAGGCGAATATGAAGAAGCGGCGAAGGCTTTTAAAGCGTTCCTTAAGGTGTATCCTTATTTTCCGAATGTTCATCACCTTTTAGGAATCGTCTATGCCGCCCAGAAGCAGTTCGATAAAGCCGTTGCAGAATTTGAGTGGGAGGTTCGAATCAATCCTTACCATACTCTTGCCCATCTGAATTTGGGGCTGATTACCTGGCATGAATTTCAGAACAGGCAGAAGGCCATTACCCATTTAAAAACGGGTTTGATGTTAGATCCCTCTCTTCCTAATCGGGCAGAGATTCGCAGACTGGTAAGCCTGTTGGAAGGACTCCCTTAATGGCCCCTTTAGGTTTCTCACCCGATTGTCAGACCACGGCCATGGGCATTATGCCCCATCAGGATATTGAAAGAGCTCTCAAGGTCGCCTTGTCTCTGGATGTTCCATTCTGGCCCCAGCTTCCCAAGGTCAGTTATTTTGAAGACATGTATGTCCAGGCTTTGGAGAATTTTCCTGGCGTGAGGATCGATCCGGCTCGTCAAAAAATCAATTTCGACCTCTCCCGGTTTTACGAAGAGCTCCCTGCCTATTTTGAAAAGGCAGAAGATCCTCAGACCTTTCGGTTGACAAAAGAGTCCTCCCTTGTGTACCATCGATTCTTGGAAAGAGACCTCTCCCGATATTCTGCCGTCCGGGGTCAGATGATCAGCCCAATCAGTTTGGGTTTGAAGATCGTGGACGAGAACCAGAAATCGATCATCTACCACGATGAGGTCAGAGAAGTCCTGTTTGATTTTATTCAAAAGAAAGTGAACCAGCAATTCCGGGAATTGAGGGAGAAGAATCCTAATGCCTTTGTATGGGTGGATGACCCGGGATTGGCGCTCATCTTCAGTGCGTTATCGGGGTATAACGAGTTCCAGGCGAAGAATGATCTGGATCGGTTTTTGGAAGGATTGGAAGGGCCGAAAGGGGTTCATCTTTGTGCCAAGCCGGATTGGGACTTTCTCCTCAAGTCGAAAATGGAAATCCTTTCCTTCGATTCCTTCAATTGCGGTGTGGTGATCATCAATTACCTATCCTTAAAAGATTTTGTGGAGAGAGGAGGAGTTGTCTCGTGGGGAATCGTCCCGACTTACACAGAGCTCTTAGAACAGGAGACGGTTGATTCTCTGCTGGAGAAACTGGAGACCTTCTGGGGAGACCTCTCCCGCAAGGGAGTGGATTCCAAAAGGCTGCTTCGTCAGTCTTTTTTAGCACCAGCCACCTGCAATCTGCTCAATCCTGATAAAGAGAAGACCGTGGAGAAGGCGTTTGAGGTTTTAAGGGAGTTGTCGAGGAAGATACGAATGAAGTATGGCCTTATTAAGAACGATGAACGATGAACAATGAACGATGAACAATAACAGAAAGAGGGCCAGTCATGAATCGAGTCGGGATCATTGCTAAGAAGAATAAACCGGAGGCTGTTGCCATCGTCAGAAATTTAGTGGAGTGGCTGCGTCCAAAGAAGATCGAAGTCTATATTGAGGAGGAGATAGGGAAACTCCTCAGCCCAGCTCTTTGGAAGCCCATCCAAAGGGAGGCGATCCCAACCGATATGGAGACGATTATCGTCCTCGGAGGAGATGGGACGCTCCTCAGTGTGGCCCGCCAAGTATGGAATAAGAATATCCCTATTCTTGGCGTCAACTTGGGTGGACTTGGTTTCTTGACAGAGATTACCCTGGATGAATTGTACCCCGTCTTAGAGAGAGTCCTTCGAGATGACTTTGAGATCGATGAGAGAGACGTCCTGAATGCGGAGGTGATTCGAAGAGGGGAGCGAGTCGCAGAGTTCATCGTGCTCAACGACGCAGTGATCAACAAAGGGGCTTTAGCGCGGATTATTGACCTCGAGACCACCATCAACGGGGAATACCTATCGACCTTCAGGTCTGACGGGTTGATCATATCGACGCCCACGGGTTCCACCGCCTACAATCTTTCCGCTGGGGGACCGATTGTTTTCCCATCGCTCCATACGATTATCATCACTCCCATCTGTCCTCATACATTAACCATCCGTCCTATTATCATCCCCGATCATGTGAGAATTCGAGCATTGCTCAAATCGAGAAACGAGGAAGTGACGCTGACTTTGGATGGCCAACAAGGATTCACCCTGGAATTTGAGGATGTGGTAGAGGTGAGAAAAGCGGAGGGGCGTATCCTTCTGATCAAATCGCCCACCCGGCACTATTTTGAATTGCTGAGAGAAAAATTGAAATGGGGAGAAAGGTAAGAACGTGTCCGTGAAGGGGAAGACATTATGAATGAAAGAAAGTAGAGGATTTATATGTAATGGCTTTTCCGGCTTTCGTGTGGGCGACATTCCCTAACCCCCCTTCATCCCCCCAATCTTGACGTTCCCCCCCACTCTCCCCCTCTTAATTTAAGAGGGGGAAGGGGGAGTTATAAGGGGGAATACAGAGGGGTACGAAGAGTTATGAGATTTTCACGAAATGATCCGACTTTAAAACAACGGCGAAGGGACTTGAGGCGTAATCAAACCGATGCGGAAAGGGCTTTGTGGACGAAGGTGCGCAATAAACAGTTTCTTGAAACGAAATTCTTCCGCCAGTACAGCATAGGCCCCTATATTTTAGATTTTTATTGTCCAACGTTGAAGTTTGCGGTAGAGTTGGACGGCGGACAACACAACCAAGGCGATAAAGAGAAATATGATGCAGCCCGTTCAGAGTATCTAAAAGCGCAGGGAATTGACGTGATGCGCTTTTGGAATAACGAAGTGCTGCTTGACATAGAGAGTGTTTTGTCAAAACTGGCGCTGAAAGTAACCCCCCTTCATCCCCCCTTAACTTAAGGGGGGGGAATAGAGGGGGATTAACCGAGCTGGCAAAATCTTTGGAATAGTCTTGGACACGGACACGATAATGCTTCTCGAACTTCGCATTAAAAATTTTGCCATTATTGATGAGTTAAATCTTTCCTTCTCGAAAGGTTTTCATATCCTCACCGGCGAGACGGGAGCGGGGAAATCGATTATCCTCAATGCCGTCCACCTCCTCTTGGGGGATAAAGCGACTGAGGAGTGGATCCGGAGTTCGGAAGAAGAAGCAAACGTGGAGGCTCTCTTCGACATCTCTGAAAACCGGGAGGTCAAGGAAAGGATGAGAGAAAAGGCTCCGCATTTACAGGGCGCCGGAGAAGAGGATTCCCTCATCATTCGGCGTGTGATCTCCCGAACCGGCAGAGGAAAGGTTTTTATCAATGGAAATTTAGCCACGCTTGGAGTGCTTTCAGAGATCGGAGAAGGGCTCCTCACCATCTACGGGCAACATGAGCATCAATCTCTTCAGCGGGGTGAGACCCACATTGATATTTTAGATGAATTCGGGGGACTGCTTGGGCTTCTTGAGGAATTCCAGAAACAATACCAGGAATTTATCTCCTTGTCTGAAGAGGTGGAAAGGATTCGAGCAGAGAAGGAGAGAAGAGCGAAGGAGCGCGAACTGATGGCCTTCCAGTCGAAAGAGATTGAGGCTTCAGGAATTCAAATCGGAGAAGAAGAGTCTTTGAAGGAAGATCGAACCATCCTCACTCACGCAAAGAAACTGATGGATTTTGCCCATGCTTCCGAAGGAACGCTCTACTCGGAGGAGGGGTCGACGATTGAAAAGATTCAGAGGATCCTCAACCAAGGGCGAGAGATGGCAGCCATTGATCCTTCTCTTTCACATCTCTTGAAGGGGCTTGAATCTACCCTCATCCAATTGGAGGACATCGCCCTTGCTTTGAGGGATTATTCAAAAAGGGTGGAGATCAACCCAATGAGGCTGGATGAGATTGAGAACAGGTTGGAAGAAATCGACCGACTGAAGAGAAAATATGGTTCAAGCATTCAGGAAGTTCTCGCCTTTAAACAGAGGATTGATGGGGCATTGAAATCCTTCACCTCCGACGAAGAAAAACTCTCCCAATTGGAAGGCCGTTTGGAGCCCCTCCGACAAATCGTGAACCATCTGGGAAAGAAACTTTCGGGGGAAAGAAAAAGAGTTGCATTGGGATTGAAAAAATCCGTGGAAAAGGAACTGAATTCCCTGGGCATGAAAAAAACCATTTTTGAAATCCATATTGATCCCTTACCCCTTTCTCTAAAAGGTGTAGATCGGGTGGAGTTTCTCATTTCTCCCAATGTCGGGGAGGAGGTAAAGCCCCTGGCGAAAATTGCTTCCGGAGGTGAACTCTCACGAATTATGTTAGCCATGAAAAGAATCCTGGCTCAAGTAGGTGGAAGACAGGTTCTCATTTTTGATGAAGTCGACGCTGGAATCGGAGGGGCAATGGCAGAGGTGGTCGGAAAGAAATTGAGAGAACTCTCACGACATCACCAGGTCATCTGCGTGACTCACCTTCCGCAGATCGCCTGTTTTGCCGACCAACACCACAGTGTGAGGAAAGAGGTGAAAGCAGGACGGACGATTACCTTAGTGGATCAGTTGGACAAGGAGTCAATCGTGGATGAGATTGCCAGGATGTTAGGAGGGGTGAAGGTGACAGAAAAAACCAAAGCCCATGCCAAGGAAATGATTGAAAATGCCAAGAAATCGTGACAGTGAGTGGTGATAGTGATAGCGGTCATTAATAAAATGACCGTCACCAGTCACCATCACTATCACTGGGAGAATGCAATGATTCGAAAGGCTAAACTTAATGACATCAAAGAGATTCAGCGGTTGATCAGGCTTTATGCCCCTCGAGGAGGGGTCCTTCCCAGGTCTCTCAGCGAACTTTACGACCATCTCCGGGATTTTTTTGTCTTCGTAAGGAATCGGAAGGTTATAGGCATCTGTGCCCTCCACATTTGCTGGGACGATCTGGCAGAAATCCGTTCCCTGGCGGTAGAGGAGGAGGATCAAGACAAAGGGATTGGCGCAAGACTGGTGAAGGCCTGTTTGAAAGAGTCAAGACTTTTTGGCGTGAAGAGAGTTTTTGCGCTCACCTATCAACCCCAATTTTTTGAGAGATTGGGCTTTAAGAAGGTAGATAAAACGGTGCTCCCCCATAAGATCTGGGCGGATTGCCTGAAGTGTGTCAAATTCCCGGATTGCGACGAAATCGCTATGCTGAAAGAATTGAAATAATGGAATATTGGAATGTTGGAATAATGGGTTGAGTTTTTGTTTTTCCGTCCCCCCATCATTCCATTATTCCAGTATTCCAATCGCCCATGCCTTTTAAATTTGTTCTCCCAAGAGGATTCTCAGCACGGTGTTGGCTTGATGGTGGGCAGCGATTCCCACCCTCGGCGCCATCAGGCCCACTCCAGGCTGGGCGGCTGTCTCTTGGTCTCCCACAATGAAAATCTTCGAAGAGAAACGGACCGTTTTGATCTCATTATTCTCTCCGTAACCCGCCACGCCTGAAGCGGCCACAATATATTTATCCGGCATCTTTTCTGAGACCGTATTGATCAACATGGCCTTTTCTTCAGCGCGATCAAAGGCCTCCACGACCACCTCTGCTTCTTTAAAGATTCTTTCCGCATTATTTCGATCTATTTTTTCTTGATAGCTCCGAATCTTTACGTACGGGTTGACGAGGGCGATATTTTTTTGAAGGGCTTCCACCTTGGGCATTCCGACCTGATGGATGAAGTATTGCTGGCGATTCAAGTTGGAGGGTTCCACCACATCGAAATCGACCAAGATAAGGCTTCCCACTCCGACACGAGCTAACGCGATGGCAATGGCCGACCCAAGACCTCCCAGTCCAGCGATCCCCACAACAGACTTTTTGATTTTCCGATGAATTCCAGGCGTATGCCTTGCCATCATTAGGCATTCAAATTCTTCCGGAGAAGGGGTTTCTCCCTTTTTGATAAAGACGATCTCGTCTCCCTCTTTAAGAGGACGATTGGAGTCGAGTGGAAAACCATTGTAGATGATCAAATCAGCGTCCGGTTTGAATTGATTCTTGAGTTTAAAAAGAGTGGTGTTTGAAGGAACGGAGTTCTCTTTTTCATTGATCTTAATTCGAATCATTTCAGAGACCGATTCTTTCATGAGGATCAGATTAATGGATAGAGATGGGGTTGTCAAGCGTAATGCCTTAGTGATGGTAACCCCTCAGTCTCGGGTGCGGTTGGATCGGGGTGGTCTCTCCTCCGAAACCTTGAAAAGCGGATCATTAGAGAGAGGGGAATCGGCGGGTAGTGCTGAAGGGGCCGTTTTAAGGGCATCTGCACCTTGGCTCATCGCTCAAATGTGCCGCTTCAAGTTTTCTCCGGAGAGACCACTCCGATCCTGGGCATAGGATCTCCGCCCATCGCGGAGGGATTACTAGTGATGCGTGCGAGAGGTTGGTCCCCTACCGAATCACCGCCACGGCCAACTAATGCATTACTGTCAAGAGGAGTGTTTCCATTGACTTTTCAAAAGGTTGATGTTATCTGTTTATAACTTTTTTCTCAGTAAAAAAATTGGAAACATCGTGGTAAACATGTCACTCTCCTCAGGAAGACCAACGGTCGGAGAAGTTGATCTCAGGGCGTTAGAATTTAACTACCGGCAAATTCAAAAAAGAATCCCTAAAGGAGTAAAGCTCCTGGCTGTGGTTAAGGCGGATGCCTATGGTCATGGAGCCATTCCGGTTTCACTTAAATTTGAAAAATTAGGAGTGGAATATTTGGGTGTTGCGATTCCCGAGGAGGGAGTGGAATTGAGAAAGGGGGGGGTGAAAGCCCCCATCCTTGTCTTAGGAGGGATTTTTGGAGGAGAGGTTGATCAAATTTTTCGTTTCCGTCTTACCCCAGTGGTCTTTAGAATGGATTCATTGAAACTCCTTTCCCGAGAAGCAGAGAGGCGGAGGAGGAAACTGAAGGTTCACCTCAAGGTGGATACGGGAATGGGGAGACTGGGTGTTCCCCTCAACCTCTGGCCCGATTTCTTAAACGAGGTCAAACGATCTCCGAAAATTGAGATAGAAGGGATCCTTTCCCATTTCTCCATGACCGACGAAGAAAGAGATTTTACTCAAAACCAATGGAAAGCATTTCAACAAGCAGTGGCGGTTGCCCAAGAGATCGGAATTTCCTGCCAATATCTTCATGTGGCCAGCAGTGCGACGCTCACCGCTTTTCCGGCCTACTCCGCCAGGTTAGTCCGACCCGGGATCATGCTTTATGGTTCGTATCCTTCTCCCGCATTTCAAGCTCTTATTCAACTCAAACCCGTCATGACCCTGAAGACCCGTATCCATTTTCTGAAATCGGTTCCGCCTGGGACAAGAATCAGTTACGGAGGGACATTTGCCACTAAGAGGGAGAGCCTCATCGCTACCCTCCCGATTGGATATGCGGATGGGTATAGCCGTCATCTTTCGAATCGCGGAGAGGTGTTGATCCATGGAAAGAGGGCGCCTATCGTGGGGAAGGTCTGTATGGATTTCATCATGGTGGATGTGACCGATATCCCGCGCGTTTCAGTAGGAGACGAGGTGATCTTGATGGGAAAGCAGGGGAGAAGACAAATCACTGCCGAGGAGATCGCAGAAAAAATCAACTCGATCTCTTACGAAGTGTTATGTGCGATAGGGAAGAGGGTGCCACGGGTTTATAAAGAATAAGAAACGCTATGCGCATAGCGCTAAGCGCTTGGCGTTCGAACGAAAAGGAGTTTGCTAATGGGTGGCAAGAGGATTAGGATATTGGGGACCGGTTCATTTCTTCCGGAGAGAATCCTCACCAATATTGATCTGGAAAAGACCTTAGACACCAATGACGAGTGGATTTATAAAAGGACTGGAATCAAGGAACGAAGAATTGCGGCGCCGAATGTCAATGCCTCAGACCTTGCCAAAGAGGCTTCACTGCGGGCCATGGAGATGGCGGGGATTTCGGTCGAGGGGATAGACCTCATCATCATGACCACCATGACACCGGATACGGCTTGCCCTTCTGGAGCTAACTGGTTAGAGGCGAAATTAGGGGCTGAGAAAGCAGTCTCCTTCGATGTGACCGCCGCCTGCAGCGGGTTTGTATTCGGTCTTTCCGTTGCCGAGCAGTATCTAAAAGCCGGCACTTACAAAACGGCTCTGGTTGCGTCTGTAGAAATCATGAGCCGGAGTCTTGATTGGACGGACCGGGAGAGTTGCATTCTCTGGGGGGATGGGGCAGGTGCGGTGGTGCTTCGAGCCTTTGATGATTCTGAAAGGAATCAGCCCCTCCGGGAGTCAGGAAAAGAGATCAGTGAAGTTCTTTCCACCCATATCCACACAGATGGAGCGAATGGTGAAAACCTGCTTCTTCCTGGCGGCGGGTCGAGAACGACTCCCATCTCTTATGAAAGTGTGGACAAGAAACTCCACACCCTGAGGATGATTAAGGCCAATGAATCCGTCCGGGTGGCAGTGAAGCGATTTGCAGAGGCCGCCGAAGAGGCGGCTGCCTTTAACGGTGTTCAAATGTCCGATATCAAGTGGATCATCCCCCACCAGGCCAATCTGCGCATGCTTCAGCAGGTGGCCAAGCGGCTGAATGTACCTATTGAAAAAGTCTATCTCACCATTGAGAAATATGCCAATATCTCTTCGGCTACGATTCCCATTGCCCTCGATGAGGCGGTCCGGGATGGATCGATTCAAAGGGGAGATTTGATCGTCCTCACCGCATTTGGGGGAGGCCTCACGTGGGCGAGCAGTCTCATTAGATGGTGATGGGAAGATTCGATTAAGAGTTTAGAGTTAAGAATTGAGAATTAAAAATCTAGAATTTTAAAATCTCGGAGTGTAAAATCCACGGACAACGGACGGCGGACTACAGACACGTTTTATGAATGAAATCATTGATCAGGCCCTGAGCATCCTAAGAAAAAAAACCATCGATGGGTATGAGATTTATTTCAATCAATCTTCCCATTTTGACGTTGAATCAAAGGAGGGAAAGATCGAAACCCTTCAGACCTCTCGATACTCGGGAATGGCCTTCCGTATTTTAAATCATCAACAAATGGGTTTTTCATACGCCACCTTTTCAGATCCCTCTCCTTTGACTAGAAAGAATTTTTCAGGCGAGCTGGATCGGCTGATCGAAGATGCGATCAGGAGCGCCAAGGCGACCTCCGCTGATTCCTGTTTCGATTTCGCACCACCTCTCAAAGCCTCCCCCTCCGAGTTACCCATTTTTGATGAGTCATTGGAGGGGATTTCAGAGAAGACAAAGATCGAAAAAGCAAAATCTTTAGAGGAGTCGGCCAGGTCTGTGGATCCGGAGAGAATTAAAAAGGTGAGGAAAGCCTCTTACCAGGAGGTTCTCTCCAGGACAACCCTGGTCAATTCCAATGGTCTTCGGTTTTCCTATGAGCACTCTCTTGCCTCTTTGAGTGTGACCGCTGTGGCCGAGGAATCGGGAGATTCTGAGGTGGGCTGGGATTTCGATTTCAGCCATTTTTTCAATGATCTCGATGTGGAGAAAGTTGGGCGATCAGCCGGGAGGAAGGCCCTGGAAGGGCTGGGGGGAAAGCGAATTCCTACAGGCGTCTATCCAATTC
>Ga0214474_1001134_pt1 | contig 12421 bp, 9 predicted proteins | sample RVTome_2_FD_187335 | JGI IMG/M metagenome (GOLD analysis project Ga0214474, IMG submission 187335) | Soil microbial communities from uranium-contaminated site in the Upper Colorado River Basin, Wyoming, United States - RVT95D214 HiSeq ...
CCCACACCTGGATGTGATGACTGCCTCGCCCAGCTCCGTCATGACGGTCGCTCCCTTTGTCATGATATTGCGCTGGACGTAGTTGGGGTTGGACGGACTGGACTTGACTGTGAGTATCTTCACGTTCTTGATGGCGTTCGTCTTGGGGTCGACGACGTTCGCAGAGTCCACGAGTAGCAGGCGGGCCTTCGTGTTTGCTCCCTTGACCCTGTACATCTTGACCTTACGGGCTCCGAGGTGGGTGAATTGCTTCTCCCGGCCGATCTCGAACTTCCTCTTCTTGCGGGCAAGCCTCAGCCTGCCGCCCGAGGCCTTCCTTTTCGGTCTGCCCTGCCAAATGGCCATCAGTAACCTCTCGGGGGATGTGAAAGTGGGGGTGATATTAATAGCTTGTGGGCTTGCGACTCGTCGGTTTCGAGCCGAAGAACTGGACATCGGCAGACTCACCGAGAACTATGCTGGCATAGCAGCCGTGTTTCGCGGGCCCGGGGTTGATGAAGATCGTGTCCTTGTTGAGCGCTCGTCCCTGCGATTCGTGGATGTGCCCCGAGAGCGCCAATACGGGCTTGAACTCCTGCGCGATCCTCAGCACGCCCTCGGACCCTCCATGGTTTCCAAATCTGGTCCTGTCGTTCATCCCGTATGCGGGCACATGAGTGACCATCACTCCGTCGGGGACGGCGACCTCTCTCAGGCTTCTCTCGAGCAGGTCCTCCGCTATCTCAAACGGCATGTCGGAGCCGCTCGGAAGCGCTCCCCCGAAGCCATAGAAAGTACGACCGTTCACATCGACTCTCGTGTTGTGCACGCTCGAGCGAGCCTCCTCGAGCACCGAAACCGTGTCGGGGACGTCGCAGTTCCCTGGGACGGCTAGCACTCTGCACTTGATCCGTTCTAGGAACTCCTTAGCGAAGTCCGTCGACCCGAAGGTCGTGAAGTCCCCGCAGACCACAACGAGGTCGTAACTCCCAGAACCAACAACCGACTCTAGATTGGTCACTGCGTCCTTCGAACCGTGGAGGTCCGAGCATGCCAAGATCCTCAGGTCTCTCATTGCATCACCAGGGGAGTGTGATCCCAAGCGTGAGGCTCTGGAAGACCAAAAGGTAGGTCACGATGTATCCCGCGATTGCCCCGCCGTTCAATAGCGGCAGACCAGCCTGAGGGTTGCCTGTGAGCACGAATCTCATCAACAGTGCGAAGCCGAGCAGAGACCCTAGCAATGTGCCAATAGAGACCACGAAGTTGCCCGTGAAGCCTCCGAAATCCGTCTCTGGCAGGAACGAGAACGCGGATGTGACCAGCACACCCGGGATTATGATGTCTCCCAGTCCCATGAACATAGCATCTCTTTCCTCCCCCTCGTCCAGTTGCTGCTTCAGAGGTTTCTGCTCGAGGTAGGAGTAGCCCCTCTTCTTAGGTATCACGAGCAGGATTGGCAGGTGCATCTGAGTGACGCCGTCTGCCAGTGATACCATGTGTTTCGTCCCATAGACGGCGATCGCGTCGTACACCGCGAGCACGATCAGCAGGACGAGGACCGGAAGTATCCCTAGCGAGATACCGAAAATCCCGATCACTCCGATCGACATGACTATGCCAGCGGCATCGACGACGTACCATTCCGGTCTCTTCGTTAGATAGTAGGTCATCACCGCCGTGAGCGCGACGGAGATGACCAGTGCAACCAGCCCGTCAGACAACCCAGTGAGCAGAATCCAGAGCACGAAGAATATCGTGTAGACGACGGCGCCGAGGAAGATCGCCTTGACGAGGTTCTCTTTGTGTTTCTTTATTATGTATAGTATGGCGACCGTGAATAGGACCACCGCCGCGATATAGTAGAGTGGTATCAGAGGATCGTTCGGGTCTTCGAATAGTTGGTCCTCAGTTCCAAGGAATGTGGCTGCCATCACGATGGCACCAAGCTGCGACAGCCCGAAGATGATCCCCATGATGATTGAAGTCCTTACGGCCGCGTCCATCTGGTCCCGCTATTCCGGAGAGCTTTAGAAATACTTTGTGCAGAGGCCCTCGGACAAGTTCCAAATAGCGAGACTCCTGTTCAGACATCGTGGCTGAGCTGGACCTTCTCAGGGTGGACGTTTTCACTGACGAGCTGTTCATGGGCAACCCAGCGAACGTGATCCTTGACGCAGACCAAGTTGACGAGATTCAGATGCAGAGAATCGCCTCGGAGGCGGGCTCCGCTGCGACCGCCTTCGTGCTCAAGTCCAAGAAGGCGGATGTCCGGCTGCGGTATTTCACACCCTATGGCGAGGACGCACTGTCGGGTCATGCCACGATTGGAGCCCTGTGGTGCCTATCGGAGCAGCGCGCTTTCGGTGGAGCGCGCCTCGGAAGGCACAGGCTCGAGACCCCTGTGGGCGTGTTGCCCTTCTCCGTGGAGGGGAACACTGAGGGTCCGACGATGGTGTGGATGACGCAGAGGAGGCCCATGTTCGCGGGCGAAGGCGATGTCAAGGATGTCGCGAGCGCGCTAGGTATCGGTGTCGATTCTCTTTTCCACGATGAGTTCCCGATCAGCCGCGCCTCTACGGGGCTTCCATGTCTGCTGGTCCCGGTGAGATCCCTAGATGTCATCGGCCGATTGGAGCCAAAGAGGGAAGAGCTCCTCGCACTCTCGAAGGAACTCGACGTCGCAGGCGTAGTCGTGTATACTTGGGGAGTCTTCAATGAGGGGTCGACGGTACATGCTAGGAGCTTCTTCCCAGGTCCCGGGGCTCTCGAAGATCCCGCCTCTGGGCTTGGAGCAGGCGCTCTCGGAGCCTACCTGGTTGAGAACGAGTTCATCACCAAGGATAGGTTCGAGCGCATTGTCGTTGAGCAGGGCGATTGGGTAGGCCGGCCGGGCAGGATACACGTGCGAGTGGAGAAGCGTGGTCCGACAATCCGCAAGGTCGAGGTCGGGGGAGCTGCGAGAGTATCTTTCAGGGCGAAGTTGGCAATGCCCTAGAAGGCTCAGCTGACCCTGGTTCCGAAAGCGACCGTGCCAGATACCTTCTCGATCTTGACCCTTACCTGGGAACCTTTGGCAGTGCCGGGTATGTAGACAACGAAGCCTCCCTTTCTGGCGATGCCGTCGCCTTTCTTCCCAACATCTTCGATCATGAGGTCGTAAGTCTGTCCCGCTACGATCTCTTTTGCCTCTTCTTGCTTCACCTGTTTCTTGACATGGACCGGGCGGTGTGCTCCACAGGTCTCGCAGACTAGGATGAGGATTCTGCCATCCTTGACGATCTTGGTGTCGGGCCTGGTGCACTCAGAGCAGAGCACATATTCGTCGACATAGTTCTTGATGCGGTCTACGATCTGGGTGGTCGTGACTTTCCCCTTGAAGACGACTCTCTGTCCATCACCCTCGATGGTACCAGCGGTTCCAAGCTCTCTGAGAAGATAACCGATCAGGTGATTCGGGTCTCGTCTGAGCTTGTCCACGATCTCCCCGAAATTCCGGAGGACGGTCGTCTTGCCTTCAATCATCACATCGGGTTCAGGCACCTGGAACCTGTCGTGGGACTCGAGAGTGTGTGGCAGCTTCTCCTTCGCTCTCTTGAGAAGCGCTTCGTAGTCAAAGGTGTCCTGTGCCATCGTTCTTCCATAGTGGATGGCATAGTTAAAGCTATTGCTGGCTGGGCTGTCTTGTCCCAGGGGAATTCGAGTCCAGATTTGCGATTACCCATCTCGAAACCTTTATTGCAGACCCAGTGCAATCCTAAGGTGTATCGCTATCCTCGGCTAGGTGAGACTGACGGATTCGGGCACCCCCCACGGCGACGGTTCCGACAAGAGCAAACCGGCTAGCGGAGATAATCGGTTCGACGCGCTCGAGGCGCTCCCTGATAGAGTGATTGTTGTTGGCAAGGATCTCACCGTGCTTTTCATGAACGGCACGATGCGTGCTGTGTTCGGAGACCTAGTAGGGACCAAGTGTAATGAAGGTCCGCTAGCGAGCCCCGAGATATGCGCGACTTGCCCGATTACCTCAGGCTGGGATTATTCGAAGGGCCCCTTCGTGAAGCGTGCGCCTGACCAGGACGGACGGATGATCGAATCCATCACAGTGATGCACTCTGGCCCAGTGATCGGTGAACCCTACTGGCTTTGCATCGAGAGGGACGTCACTGAGGAGCTGGACACTGAGACAAGGTTGAAGATGCTCGCGGCCTCCGTCGACCAGATGGCCGAGGCGGTCTGCGTGGCCGACGTGGATGGAAAGACCGTCTACGTGAACAAGGCATACGTGGCCCTCACAGGTTATGACGGGGAGAATGCAGTCGGACTCAGTGTGACAGACCATTCGGGGGCCGCATCTTCGGGCGGCACAGTTGCGGCGATTATGAAGACCGCGTCCTACGACGGCTGGCAGGGAGAGATGACCGGCCTGCGGAAGGACGGCTCGAGATACTACACCCAAGTAGATGCGAAGCCCGTCAAGGACGAACGAGGGACTACGATTGGGGTAGTCGGCATACTGAGGGACGTTACGAAGACCAAGACTGAGAAGGTGCAGATTGAGGAGTACACCTCGGAGCTCGAGGCCAAGATGGAGGAGCGGACAACGGAGCTCGCGAAGAAGGTTAGCCAGCTCACCACAATCAACAAGATCAGCAGAGTCGTCACATCGCTGCTGGATCTGGACGAACTGATACACGAGTTCGTCAAGGCCATGGCACAGGGATTCGGTTATCGTAATGTGATCTTCATGATGATGGACAGGGAACGCGGGGACCTGTTCATGAAGGCCGGCTACGGAATGTCGATCGAGTCTGTGCCCGAGAATATGAGGCAGAAGCTGAAGGAGGGCGTCATAGGTCACGCAGCCTACTTCGGAGAGACGCTCGTGAGCGGTGATGTCGACTCGGACCCGCGCTATGTCAGGAAGGGCCTGATCGGGACCAAGTCGGAGCTCGCGGTGCCCGTGACATACAGAGGCGAGATACTTGGCGTACTAGATATCCAGAGCGAACTCGCCGACGCATTCACGAGGAACGATGTTGTCCTCACTGAGATGCTCGCAGACATGTTGGCGACGTCGATAGTGAACGCGAGGGTCTATACGGAGTCAAAGGAGCGCGAGGCGGCTCTGAGCGTTCTCGACAGGATCAGCAAGCAGATCTCCTATCGGCTCGAACCTGGAGTCATCCTGGACCAGGTCGCAAGAGACGCGTCTTCCTTGCTCAAGGCCGAGAAGTCGATGGTCGGCCTTCTCAATTCGACAACGAGCACCATAAACTTCGTTTCGACTTACAAGATCGACAAGACTCTCCTCAGGAACAGGGTTTTCCCGGCTGAGTCAGGCGTGACTGGACGGGCGCTCCAGTCCCTCAAGACGGAGGTTGTCAATGACTATCCGTCCGATCCGGACTCTATCGAAGCCGATGCAGAATCCTTCGGCATACGATCCCTCATTAGCGCTCCGATGACAATCGAAGGAAGAGGCATCGGAGTGATCAACGTCTACAACAAGCTCGGCGGCAAGATATTCTCGAAGAGCGATATGCTCTTTCTATCATCTTTGGCGGACCACGCTGCGATCGCCTTGGAGAACTCCAACCTTCTGGCATCCCTCAACCAGAGGGTCCATTCACAGCTCGCGCTTCTCGAGACGACTCTGAGCATCCAGCGTCAGATCGAGTCGACCAGCATATACGACGCCGTCGCCGATAAGCTCAGAGAGGTTGTCTGGTATGACGGCATAACATTCTACAGAATCGACCACGACCGCAAGATGATCGTGGCCTTGGCGTCCAGAGGACCTTTTTCCAAGGAGATCATGGCCGAAGAGTTTTCCTTGGATGTGGGCATCACCGGCTATGTTGCCAGGACGGGCAAGGCGGAGCTGATCAGGGACACGAACTTGGATGCCAGGGCGGCGGTTGTCTCGGGCACCACGCAGGACGGAGAGGCCATGATGGCCATCCCCCTGAGGGCGAAGGAGAGAGTCTCGGGGGTTCTCGTACTCTACCGTGACAGAGGGGGGCAGTTCTCCGATTCTGAGTTCGAGATCGCGCAGCTCTTCGCCACGCAGGCCGCGGTCGCGATCGAGAACGCTGAGCTCTACAGACTGAGGGAGCAGCTCCTCAAGGACAGCCGTAGGAAGGTAGAGCAGATGGCGAAGCTGGTCGAGCTCACCACTTCGGTCATGTACATGGACGATTTGGATAGGCTTCTCCAGCGGATAGCAGAGGTCACGACTCAGACCTTCGGGTTCAGGCGTTCGCTCCTCGCGATATACAATGCGGAGATGGACACGTTCACAATCAGGGCGCAGTCCGGCTATCCAACATGGTTCGGGGAGAACGTTGAGCGACCAGGCAGTAGGATCACTCAAGACATGCGGGACGAGTACATGATCAGCCCGACGGCATACTTCGTCCCCTTCGAGAAGCAGGAATATGGAATAGACGAGTTCTTCTTCCTGGCTCACCCAGAACTGGCGGACAAACCTCGCGAGTCTCCGGAGTCATGGCACGAACGGGACATCCTCATGTTCGCGCTGAAGGACAGGAGCGGAAGACTGTCCGGTTTCATGGAGCTCGACGAGCCAATCGACCTCAAGCTCCCCAAGCCCGAGCAGCTCGAGGTGATGGAGATACTTGGAGCGATAGCTTCCATCGCGATCGAGAACGCCAAGGCATACGAGAAGCAGGTGATGGCCGCGAACGAGGTCGCGTTGTTGAACGACCTGATGACGCACGACATCAACAACTTCAACCAGGGGATCATGGGCTACCTGGAACTCCTGCTCGAGAACAGACGGCTCGACGACAACCAGAGGAGGTATGCTGAGCGAGCCCTCGTGCAGGTCAGGAACAACGCCCACCTTATCGACAACATACGTAAGCTGTCCAAGATACGCGTTATGGTGGATGCCGACATGGTGCCGATCGACCTGCAGAAGGTGATTGCCGAGGCAATCGAGACAATCACCAAGACGACTGTCGAAAAGAAGGTCACAATCGTATCGACGATCAGCCCGAACACCCACTTCGTGATGGCGAACCAGTACATCGTGGAGCTCTTCGTCAACATACTGTCCAACTCCGTGAAGTTCGACATGTCAAAACGCGTGAGGGTGGACATACACGTGAACGACGAGCAGATACCTCAAGGCGAGTCCTGGGTTGTGTCAATTGTCGACCGAGGAAGGGGTATCCCGGACGACCGCAAGAAGGCGGTCTTCGAGCGATTTGCCACGGGCATAACCGGAGTGAAGGGCTTCGGCCTCGGCCTTTCGATCGTGAGTTCAATTGTCAGCAAGTTCGGCGGCAGGATATGGGTCGAGGATCGGGTGCAGGGCGATTTCGCGAAGGGCACGGTGTTCAAGATTTCCCTCCCCAAGGCCACCATATCAGGGGAGAAGACGCCTGAGCCCTCTTCAGGATCGAATGTGTAGTCTCGTCAGCTCTTTCTTCCCTTCGAGAACCTCAACGCTGCCTTGGTGAGGCCGAAGTGGAACGGGGACGGCTTTCTCGGCCTCGACCTGAACTCTGGGTGGAACTGCGACCCCACGAAGAACGGGTGGCCTTCCAGCTCCGCGATCTCCATCCTCTTTCCGTCAGGCGACTTCCCCGTGTATCTCAGCCCCTTCTCCTGTATCCTGTCGATGTATTGCGGGTTGATCTCATACCGGTGCCTGTGTCTTTCCATTATCTCTGTGGTTCCGTACAACTCTTCGGCCATTGAACCCTTCTCGACGATGATCTGGAGCGCCCCGAGCCGCATCGTCGCGCCCTTCTTGGTGACTGCCTTCTGCTCAGGTAGCAGATCCACCACAGGGTGGGCCGTGTGCGGGTCGAACTCCGTGCTGTTGGCGTCGCTCATGCCTAGGACGTTCCTCGCAAACTCGATGTTGGCGAGCTGGAACCCAAGGCACACGCCGAGGAAAGGTACTTTGTTCTCCCTCGCGTATTTTATCGCATCGATCTTGCCCTCGGTCCCTCTGGACCCGAAACCCCCAGGTATCAGGATCCCGTCGGCCTCCTCGAGGATGGTCCTCTCACCGGCCTTCTCGAGGTCCTCGGCTTCGATGCGCAGGAACTTGACCCTCGCGTCGAGCTCTGCGCCTGCGTGCGTGAGGGCCTCGTAGTGGCTCATGTACGAATCTCGCTGGTCCATGTATTTGCCGACAAGCAGTATCTTGACCTCGTGCTTTGGGTTCATGACCTTCCCGAGGAATTTCTTCCATTCCGTCAGACCATCCGGCTTGGCGGAGATGGCCATCCTCTGGAGCAAGTAGTCCGTGAGCCCCTGTTCCTCAAGGAATATGGGGACCTGATAGATCGACTTCGCGTCGGGAGCGCTGATGACGGCCTGGATGGGAACGTCGCAGAACAGAGCGATCTTCCTCCGGGCACCTTCCTCCAGCGGTTTCTCGCTCCGAGCAACGATGACGTCCGGCTGTATTCCGACTGACCTCAGCTCCTTCACTGAATGCTGCGTGGGCTTCGTCTTCTGCTCCTGGAGAGTCCCGAGGACAGGTACCAGTGTGGTGTGTACGAACAGGAAGTTCTCGTGGCCCAGCTCAGACCTCATCTGTCTCATTGCCTCGAGGAACGGCATGGACTCGATATCTCCCACGGTCCCGCCGAGCTCCACGATGGTGACATCTGCGCCGGACTTCATCGCTACGTTGGATATCATCGATTTGATCTCGTTAGTGACATGAGGTATGATCTGGACGGTCTTGCCGAGGAAGTGTCCCGTCCGCTCTTTGTCGATGACGCTTCCGTATACCTTCCCCGTCGTCACGACATGGTCGCACGTGAGGTCCGTGTCCAGGAACCTCTCGTAGTTGCCAAGGTCAAGGTCCGCCTCACAGCCATCGTCGAGGACGAACACTTCCCCGTGCTCAAACGGGTTCAGCGTCCCCGCATCGAAGTTCAGGTACGGGTCGATCTTCATCGCAGTGACCTTCAGTCCTCTGGCTTTCAGGACGCGGCCTATCGACGAAGATGTGATCCCTTTTCCCAGTCCGGACAAAACTCCCCCGGAGACTACAATAATCTTCATTCCTGTCTCACGGGATTTCAAGAAACATCTCGGTGAACATAAAGCTTTGCTGACCAATCGGCTGCATTCTGCAGGGGAAACGGAGCTAACGGTCTCTTACGCTCATGAGATCCTTGAGGACGGAGACCACGGTTGCCACGGATTTCTCGACTGCCAGGGTCACTTTTCCCTGGAATTCGATGCGCTCTGGCTGGATCCCGATGACCGCGGAGCGTTTCCCTGACCGTTCCAGGAGCGAGGCCATTAGCGCGACCGCGACCCTGTGAGTGGTGATCTCCTGGTTCCTGATGTCTTCCTTATGTACGAGTCTGATCGTGCCTGGTTTCTCGCGTAGGTTCGCCGCGTCGATGAAGAACACGGTCAGGTCCTCGTCCTTCTCGGAGATGTCCAGGACCGTCCCCTCGACGCCGTCGTGCTCAGAAAATACGAAAGATGGAAAGAGTTTCTTCAGGGCCAGCGCGGCGAGGATCCCCGCACCATCGTCGGCCCTGTCAGTGTTGCCGAGGCCAAGGGCGTAGACCCTTCCGTCCCCGGCGAGATGCTCGATCTCCCGCCTCAGATCCTCTTCAGCGTCACCAGGTGCGTCGCACAGCTTATGCATGGGTCGTATGCCCTCGCCACCATCTCGAGGCCCAATCGGACCTCTTCGTCCTTCTTGTCGTCCGCGAGCATCCGCTCGGCCGTGAGCTTCAGGTGCTTCTCGATGTCGTCCAGGTTCTGTGCCGTCGGTGTGATTATGTCCGCCACCTCGATCAGCCCGTCCTTGAGCTCGTAGTGGTGGTAGAGCGTCCCCCTCGGGGCCTCGACCGCTCCAGTGCCAGAGCCCGTCATCCTGGTCGGCTTCTCGATCGGCGTGTCGTCGAGCGAGCCGATCCTGTCGCAGACCTCGGGCATGTGCTCGAGGGACCACAGCTCCTCGATGGCCTGCGCGAGGTCGTTGTACAGCGGGTTCTTGAGCCACTTGTCGTTGTAGTGCTCCTTGAAGAAGTCCGCGGCCTGACCGTCCAGGCGCTTGCCCATGTTGATCATCCTCGCGTTCGCACCGACCGTGAACGGCTTCTCCTGGTACAGAGAGCGCTTTGCGAACGAGTGTGTGACCACGCGCTCGTTCGTGAGCTTCTTGTAGTCCTCAGCGCTGGTCTCCTTCCCGTTCGAGATGAGTATTGTGTCTCCGGCGAAGCCATATTTCTTGTTCGGCGCGTTGACCGACATGAAAAGGGACTCGGCCTCGGAGTACTTCGGATACTCGAGTGAGCCGAACAGTTCGATGACCCTGACAGCGTCCGGGATCAGCTCACGCGACTTCACCTTGATCTCCTCGAGTGCCTTCTTGCTCGGGTACTTGCCGAACCCTCCGACGACCGGGTTCTCGCCGTGGACTATCCTTCCGCTCGTGACTTCCATCACGTGGTTCCCGAACTTCTTGAGCCGCAGTGCGCGCTTGACGTCGTCCGCATAGTCGTTCAGCATCGCGACTGCGGACGGGTATCCAAGGAAGTCCGGAAGAGCCAGCAGCATGGTGTGCAACGAATTGCTCTCCACGTTCTCCCCGAGCATCATCAGGTCCCTGGTCAGCTGTGTCTTCTCGGATGGCTTGATCGCGAGCGCCTTCTCGAGCCCCCTTATCGCGGCGTATCTGTGCGATAGGGTACATATGGCGCAGATCCTCGGGATGACATTGAGGTCGTCCTCCGGTCTCATGCCCTTGACGAGTTGCTCGATCAGCCTCGGGCCTTCGTGCACATCCAGTGTGACGCTCTTTACCTTCTTGCCGTCGAGTGTGACCGAAATGCCCCCGTGCCCCTCGACCCTCGCTAGGTTCTCGACACTGAGCTCCCTCATGCCTTCGCCCCCTTCTTCTCGATGTCCTTCACGAGCTCGGCCAGCTTCGACCCTCCGAACTTCCTCAGCTTCTTCATGACCTCTTCGGGGTCGTAGCCCTTCTCCTTCAGGAGCTGGTATTCAGAGGTAACATTCAGGTCGTCCGTGGGACCCCAGCAGCCGACGCATGGCAGCCCGAGGGTCGGACAGATCGCTCCGCAGCCCGCCTTAGTGAGCGGACCTCCGCAGAACTTGCCCGCGTAGAGTATGCAGGGGTTCTCCTTCCACCTGCACTCGTTGCAGACTGGGAACTGGTAGAGGTACGGGTGCTTCCCTGCGACGAGCTTCGAGACCGCGTTCAGGAACTCAGTCTTGTCGATCGGGCAGCCTGGGATGTACATGTCCACTTTGACAAAGGCGTCGAGCGGCTTGGCCTCGTTCGGCTTCGCCACGGTTATCTTGGCGTTGCCGTAGACCTTCTTGAACCGCTCCTCCCACTTGCCATCTCCGACCATCATCGCCTGCGGTCCGCCGACGCAAGCGCAGCCACCTATGGCTATGAGCACCTTCGAGCGTGACCGGATGTCCTTCAGCTTCTTCTCCTGGTGATCTGTGGAGATGGATCCCTCTACGAATGCCACATCCAGCTCGCCTTCATGGTTGTCACTCTTTGCCATCAGGAACGAGCGTATCTCCGTGGCTCCGAACAGGTCGACCAGCTGGTCCTCGCAGTTAAGGATCATTAGCTGGTCGCCCGCGCATCCTGTGAACCCGTAGATGCCTACTTTAGGCGATTGTTTTGTCACTTACACCCCTCCCTATGATCTCCTTCATGTGGAGAACGTCCCAGTACGAGAACACCGGGCCGTCGATACAAGTATACAGATATTCTATCGCGCAGTGCCCGCACTTGCCGACACCGCACTTCATGCGCCTCTCGAGCGTCATGAGGATCTGGTGCTTGGGTATGCCCAGCTTGACCAGGTGGGGCGTCACGAACCTGTACATCGCGGGCGGACCGCAGATCACCCCGAAGGTGTTCTTGCCGTCCACTGGGCTCAGGTCCTTGAACAGCTCGGTAACGACGCCGACCTTGTAAGGCCACTTGCCAGTATCGTCCTTGTCCACCGCGAGCAGGCAGTTGAGGTCCTCTCGGTCCTTCAGCTGGATGAACTCCTCCCTGAACAGCATCTCACCGGGCAGCCTCGCGCCGTGGAGATAGGTCAGCTGGCCGAACTGGTCCCTGTTGTCCAGGATGTACAGCAGCAACGACCGCAGGGGTGCTGCTCCCAGTCCACCTGCGACTATGAGTATGTCCTTGCCAAGCATCTTGTCGATTGGGAAGCCGTTCCCGTACGGTCCGCGGATGCCGACCGTCTGATTCTCCTTGATTCCGTGGAGAGTCGATGTGAGCGTCCCGACGTTCCTGATGCAGAACTCCAGCATCCCTGGCCGGGATGGGGTCGAGCTCAGGCAGAAGGGCGCCTCGCCCTCTCCGATGAGGGACATCATGATGAATTGCCCGGGCTTGTAGTCGAACTTCAGTGCCTCTTCAACATCGACT
>Ga0214474_1001135_pt1 | contig 12420 bp, 11 predicted proteins | sample RVTome_2_FD_187335 | JGI IMG/M metagenome (GOLD analysis project Ga0214474, IMG submission 187335) | Soil microbial communities from uranium-contaminated site in the Upper Colorado River Basin, Wyoming, United States - RVT95D214 HiSeq ...
AGCAACAAAGATACCCACTTCCAATGTCTCATCTTTATACCCTCCTTTCTAATTTTGAAAAAGCTTTCATTCTGTTTCGAGTGTCTTGCTCCGTCACCTCCTTCTTTTATATCCCTCAACATTACCTCAAAAAAGAGGAGAAATAAGGTCCCCGTCCCCTCCTTATCTTTAAAATATTTTGATACCTTCATATTAAATTCTTGTCAAGTTAAATGTAAGATATCTTTCGACCTCTCTAAAAATGTTTCGCGTTGGGGAGATGGGCTCTTCCCACGAGACCCTGTTTAGAAACTCACAAAAGGAGATCCGTTACATTGATTTCGAGCATCTTCACAGAGGCAAGAATTCGCCCAAAATTCCGGTCACTTTTCCTTATGGCCCTTGGAGATGTTGAATCCTTCGCTCAGCTCCGTGAACCGACAGTTGTCTTAGTAATTTTTTTAGCAAGTATACTGTATACAAGAATTTTGTCAAGCAAAATCGGCGGGTAAAATTCTTAAGAAGAATCAACCGGACAGGAAAGATTTATTTAAAGATTGTAGAAGCAATACCATAAACTTCCAATCGCTTTAATGCATCACCATGCTGTTCTAAAGAGGACTTTATCCCTGCTATCAATTTCAAGGAAACCATCTTGTTCTTCGGAAGTTCCTTCTCGAGGAGAACAAGTGTGGTATTCAAACACTCCAAAATACCCTTGGTAAACTCTTTCTTCCCCGCTTCCCCTGAAAAGTGGAGCGTTCCCTCCTTATATTCAAATTCGCCGATAAACGGATCGAGGAAAGCAAATTCTTCTGATTTTTCTATGAGTGACTCTTTAAATACTTTATAAAATAGCCCTCTTCTTTTGGAGGCTTCATCCATCAACTTTTCTGCTTTGGAGAGGATATCTTGGAAAATCGGGATGAGCTCTTTAAACTCTTCCTCACGCGGTGCAACTTTGACCTCTTTTATTTCCTTTTTAATTTCTCTCTTCAAAATTTTACTCTGACTCCTGTAGACATTCAAAATGGCTCCTTGTTTGACGGCGTTTTCCACAAATATTGGAATTGATTTTCGACTAAACACCGAGGGCTCCGATTCGGGAGCAGTGAACATCTCCACAGGCTCTCCCCCTTCAACAAAGAGAACCCCCAAAACCTTTTTCTCTTTTGTCAGAACCTCGATGAAACCGTTATGTTTATCTTCCTTTAACTTTAAGAGGAGGCGGTCCAATCGAGTAAAATCTGTGGATAATTCTTTAAAAAGAACTTCATTTTGAAGGTGGTTGGCGATGAGTGCCACCTGTTCGGGTAGCAATCGATAGACATTGAGGACCCCATCCTTTTGATTCGAGAAAGCCAAAAAAGCTTGGATAGCTTCCTGGCCGATCTTCGTTTCTGCGTTACTCTTTTCTTTTATCTCCGCGTTAAGAATCTCTCCTGAATCGATGAAGATGGCCCCTTTTTTTTCAGGAAACTCAATTTCAAGGATACCGCTGAAGCTCTCTGATTTTAGGGCAGATAGAAGGGCTGAAAGATCTGTATAGGCCGTTAATAAATTTTGGTGTCTTATTTCACCTTTTGGAAGAATCATGGCTTTCCCCTTTTTCTCTATTTTTGAATTCAGACATCCCACCCCTCTCAGGAAAAAGGGTTTGACTTAACCTTTTGTGAGACGTGGGAACCAACATCACTCTTATGCTCTCCTTAGGACAAGTCGTCCTCTATGCCCATTCTCGGTCACTTTCCCGAGGAAAGAACCTCCATCATCACCCTGATGAACTCTTTCTTCTGTCCATCACGAGGAATCTCTTCCCCCAGAGCTTTAATAAAGGATAGTGTTTGATCTTGGGGAAAAGAACTCCTGGTGCTGCCAAACTCCTCTATTTTATCATCGATGATGACAGAAGCCACTGGACCCACTACCTTTTTAAATTCATTCTCCACCTTCAGAAAAAAGTTTTCACCTAAAAACTTTTTCTCGGCAGGTCTTTGGCCTTCTGCCCGTACCAATAATCCTAATTGGACAAGTTGGAAGATGATCTTAGATGTTTTGAATTCATCCCAACTGAGCGCTTCAGTAATTTCTGAGACGTTTTTCGTCCCATTGCATAGTGCTAATACATTCCACTGTTCAGCATTGATATTTTTATTGTCTTGATTTTTCTGGAGGGAGAGATGAAAAATTGTATTGGGAGAAGGAACGACCTCTTTAATCTTATCCCACTCCTGTTTCCGGTAAGACCAATTCAAAAGAAGTTGTTCGGTTGAAATGGAGATGGTTCTTTTTAAAGGGACTTCATCCGGTTCAAACGAAGCCTTTCCAACTTTTAATCCCATCAGGTTAAAGAAAGCATATTCTCCAACAGCATTATTCGTCTTTGCATGGGTAATATTTCCGAGCTCTAAATACAATTCCCCATCCTCTTTCCCCTTGAATATAATCTTTCCGGTCTTTTTACCACTAAAAATGGGTTTAAGAATATCAAAAAGTTTAACATTTGCAAGATCACCGAGAAATATTTCAGGCATGGAATCGCTCTAAAACTTTCTCTCTGAGATTAAGGACCTCTTGTATCCCTCATCACAAAGAACTCATTTCACCATAAAGATATATCCGATGGTGAACGGCACGGCAAGAGCCAACATACAAATCGGAATAACAAAGAGAATAAGGAATATTTTTCCCCTTAAACCAAGCCTTCCGAATTTGGATCTGGACACTTTTTCTTCATTGATCTCTGGAGGAGATGGGTTTGGAGTTTTCAATTTTGGTCTCGAAACCGTGATGACATGATTGCAGGATGGGGATTTAAACCTCGCCACTCCTCCTTCAATTTTTTCAGGGTCTATCTCGATTTCTTCCGGCATTTCTCGCATATAACTATCAAATTTTATTTCCCAAAATTTAATAAATTCTATTGATTAATAATTGAGCAATTTCAGTGCCAAAAATAACTTATATACATAATTGAATGATTTTTAAGGATTTTTTAAAATATTGAAAATTAGAGGAGAATGACAAATTTGACCCTTTTCGTCTAAATGGGTTAAAAATTACCAGTTTTTGGAAAATTACTCGCTTTTGACTATCAGTCTTTTAACTATTTTTTCCATTTTTTACTGATACGTTCCTCCCAGCCCTATTATGAGTCCAAATCATCCGAGAGGATTATTCACTTTAGAAGTATTATATCTATTTAATATTATTAATAGATTACCATTTTTTCACCATCGCTCATCCATTCATAATGAAGATTTACAATTACCTAAGCTATATATATATTTTTTTAAAAAGTCAAGACAAATTTTAGAAAAATATTATAAAATTAAGGAGTTATGATATGGAAGGTATCTATCATTTTCAGGAAGATCTTTTGGAAGACCTCGTAAACCCTTTTTTCATTCCCTGAAATGGACTCCCTTTCCCACCTTCTCCCTCCATCAGAAACCTTCATCCCAAAAGAATTAACATCCTTGGAATATCGGATGGATACGGCACCTTCTCCCTGAAAGAGGAATAGAAATTGTCCATGAAGAGCCAAAAGGGAGGGAATGACGAACCCTTTCTTCACAATGGGTTGAAGGGATGGAGCATCAGGGTTCCATGCCATTAATTGAATTAGATAACCTACTTCCATTTCTCCCTTCTTCACCTCCCCTTTTGAATACATTCCTTTCTCTGTATGGGGTTTCAAGGGGGGTGCGGTCATCGGCCCGGCTTGAGGATTAGTCTTATCTGCGATCTGAAGGATAAGCATCTCCTCAACCTGTTTCCCCTTGGTTTTAACAAGGAAATAGACACGGGTAACCGAACTCTCTCTTGGATTTTCATGTGTGAAAGAGTGGACGAGGTTAAATTCAGAAGGTAATGTTAAAGTGAAAGGCGGTTTCTGGGAGACTAATTTCTTCCCCTGTACTTCTAAATCCGTTTTTGCGGCACCAGGCACAGCCCATATCATTAACATGAGAACCAATAATGCTAAAAAGGGTTTTCTCATGGTCGCCTCTTTCATGGATTTAGTGGGGGTTAGGCATTAACTAACCCCCACTCCCTAAACCCTAACCCCATAAATTATTACTTTTTCTTTGTCAACAATGCTCTTAATTTCGGGCCTGTCTCAGGACATTTTGCAAGGATGTCTTTCCAACCCTCCTCATGTGCGATTTTCAGAAATTTCTCCTTCTCAGCCGGAGGAAGATCGATTACCTGCAGGCCTGCCTGTTTCAAGAGGGAAATCTCTTTCTTTATCTCTTCTTTATAGTAGGCGACTATTTTCCTTTCAGCCTCCATAGCCGCTTCCGTTATCACATCCTTAAACTTCTTGGGGAGTCCGTTCCAGGTCTTCAGGTTCATGACCATGGGATGCGGCCCTGAGTAAAATGAAGGCTCCACAATGTACTTGGTATGCTTCTCCCACCCCCACTCACGAATGCCTATGGTCGGCCAGCCATAGCCGTCGACAACGTTCCTTTCGAGGGCAGTGTAAACCTCGGTGGGAGGTATCACGACAGGATTTCCACCAAGACCTTTAACAAGCTGGAGGTACATAGGGGAGACGCGGATGTTAAACCCCTTCAGATCCGCAGTCTTTATCGGTTTGGTAAGGTAGAGACTGAATGGCAAGTCAGTCCCGATCCTTCCCAGAAAATAGAGCCCAAGCTTCTTTTCATGCAGGTCATTGTAGTATGCCCAAGCCCCGCTTGCCCTCTCTTCCCATGGCGTGAGGTTTGAAAGCTTCATCGCGTCGGCCTCCGGAAGCAGGTGGACATAGTAGGCATTGGTTGTATGGACAATATCCACCATGCCCGTCTGTGCCGAATGAACTTGATCCTGGATCTTGACAGCCTCAGGGCCCCCAACCAGATTGATCTTCAATTCACCGGGGTACTTTTTTGCAACCTGTTGCTCTACGCTCTCAAGAAAAAAATCGAGAGACTTGTTATCAGATGCGGTCTTTGGCCATGCCGTAAGTGCTTTGAGGGTAATTTGCTCAGCTTTAGCGATTCTATATTGAATCACTAATAGGGAAAATGCAAAAAAAACTAAGAAAAACATAAAAGCTAATCTCTTTTTCATTGTTTTCTCCTCCTTTTTTGGATTTTTTGTTTAGCACATTCTAAAACGTTACTCAACACCTTATCGTCCTTCATCCATCATCCTTCGTCACTCATATTTCATACTTCGTTCTTAAGCTTCACTTCATTCCCATAAGACCTGGTATAAGGGTTGCTAAAACTGGCATGACCAGCACAAGGGCAATACACAAGATATCTACAATGACATAGGGAGTGACCGCCCTCCAGATATCAGCCATAGTGATCTCAGGAGGAGCCACCCCTTTCATCACAAAGAGGGTAACACCAAATGGAGGGGTAATCAAACCTGTCTCAAGGGCGAGCAGCATGAGGACACCGAACCAGACTGTGTTATAACCGAAGACATTGATGACGGGCATATAAATAGGGATCGTGATCATCATAATGGCAACCGTTTCCATAAAACAGCCGAGGATAAGGACCACGACCAGCATCGCGATGAGTATCACGATCGGCGGAATGCTGAGTTTTGTAATAAAACCCGTCATGCCTGCAGCAGCGCCGGTAAAGGCTAATATTTGACCGTATGTGCTTGAGACAATAATAATCATGAAGATCATTGCCGTGACTTTCACAGTACCGTAGACCGACTTCTTGAGAATTTCCCAATTCAAACGTTTGTATATAATGGCTAAGATAAATGACCCCAAGGTCCCTGTGGCAGCTGCTTCCGTAGGGGTTGCGACACCCAGGAAGATGAAGCCGATCACCATGAAGACGATGAACCCAAGGGGTAAGAGGTATCGCAAAGTGGCCGTCACCTTTTCTTTCAAAGGAATATGGGGGACATCATACATAGGCGCTTCTTCAGGTCTGATGCGACACCATAATAGGACGTAGACGAGGTAGAGACTCGACATAATAATGCCCGGCACGATGCCAGCCATAAGAAGTTGCCCCACATCGATGTTTGCAAGGCTTGCGAGTACCACGGTAAGTGCGTTCGGAGGAATCAGCGCATCAACGGTGCCTACTCCCATGAGTGGACCCAGGCTCATGTTTTTGCTGTAGCCTCTTTTCAGCATGTCAGGAAGCAGGATCGTGCCAAGGAGGGCGCATGTTGCAATCGTGGAACCACTCAACGCACCTATGATGACCCCCATCATGATAGCCAGGATAGAGAGTCTGCCCCGGAGTTTACCAAGCCACTTATCAAGCACATTCACAGCATTAAGCCCAAGGCCCGAATGGAATATCAATTCACCCATTAGGATGAAAAAGGGTACGGGGAGCAGTGTGAAAGTCGTAATAGAAGTGAAAACTCCTGTCACTACTGCAATAAGGCCTGGTATCCCCCCCAGGAAGAAATAGGCGGCAACTATATTGACAACGAGAAAGGCAAAGGCAATGGGCAGGTTGGTGAGGAGCAAGAACACCATACCCCCAAAGAGCAAGCTGATGACCAGCCACCATTCCATGGGTTACCTTCCTATCCTGATATCGATAAACCTGCTCCACGCCATCCTGAAGAACTGGATGGCCAGGAGGATGCTGCCTACGGGGATGATGATGAAAATGGTCCATTTCGGGACAGTAACTGCCCTTACGTCATTTACCCCCTTTATGATACACTCACGCATATAGTCAGTTCCAAAATAGACCATGATGGTACAGGCAAGGCCACCGATGACAAACATGATGCAATCGAGATAGCCCTTAGCATTCTTATTGAGATGAGTGTATATGAGATCGGTAGTGATATGTCCCCTCTCTCTCAAAAGCCAGGTTGTTGCGAGGAAAACAATCCACAACAGGGCATATTCGGTTGTCTGCATAATCCATATCGTCGTCTTTGTAAATAAGAACCGCATGCCGATGGTGTAGCAGACCGCAGCCGTTATAAATACCAGTATTACCCCTGCCAGGGCAGCCATGGCATCTAACAATCTGTCAAAAAGATACCAGAATCTTTTCATAGAAGATTTTTTTGATGTCGTCTCAAACCCCCTCCAATTCCAAAATATCCCAGCGTGCAGAGAGAGGGTAATGACCGCATTTGTAAAACTTTGAAGATATCTTTGCCCGCCCTCCTCCCCGAATTTTTTCACAGCCTCGGGGGGGAGAGGAGGAATTATCCTATTTGTCAATCTGGGTGGAATGACCTGCTCTCTGCTTCAACCTTTCCCACTCCTCATCCACATCCATCTGAATCTGCCTAATCTGCTCCTCCTTTAAATGTCTGTATCTTCCCTGTTTGAGGAGATACTCCTGGACAGGGAGACGGCGCGGTTCACGATTAATGGTGTATCGCTTTCCATCCTCTACTTCGTAAAGGGGAAAGATATTCGTTTCTACAGCAAGAATGGACAACTCAGGAGAAATGTCTGAAGGCGTCTTCCAGCCTGTTGGGCAAGGGACAAGCATGTGGATGAATTTTGTCCCCCGGATGCCTTTCGCTTTGGTGATTTTCTGCTGGAGATCGCGAGGAAAACCGATGCTGGCCGTGGCAGAATATGGATTGTAATGGGCCGCCATAATCTCCATGATGTTTTTCTTCCGGCGGGGGTTCCCTTCGGGGGTCGTCCCCGTCCAGGCATATAAAGGGGTTGCGGAGCTCACCTGAATCCCGGTGTTCATGTAGGCCTCGTTATCGAGGCAGACGTAGATGATATCTTCGTTATTTTTTGTCACCCCTGAAAGAGCCGCCAGCCCAATATCAAAGGTTCCTCCATCTCCCGCAAAGGCCAACACCTGAATATCATCCTTTCCCTGAATCTTAAGGGCATTGGCTATCCCCGCGGCAGTCGGTGCAGCTATCTCAAAAGCAGAATGAATCGTCGAGACACCATAGGAAGTATTAGGGTACACACCTCCTATTGCTCCTTCACAGGACGGAACGATGACGGTAATGGTTCGAGGTCCCATGGCCTGCAGGACCAGTTTCATGCCGATGGCGAGTCCACAACCAGCACATGCTGCATGGCCAGGTCGAAGTAAATTGGGTTGCTGTGCAGGTAAAGCCATTGAATCCTCCCAATGTTTGCATTTCAAACAACTCTAATTTAAGATTTCGGAATTAAGATTTTACATTTTTGCAATCCCAAATCCGAAATCCGCAATGGACTACTCCTCCATCACCCATATGGGTTTGTCAAAAGGCTCAGATCGATTCATAACTTCCAGGGCAATTTTTTGAATCACTTCAGGAGTTACATCTGTGCCCCCTACTCCCGCAATATAACTGTATGTAAGAGGATGATCTGGAGAATGGATCAATGCCGCCCTTAACTCCTGGCAAAATATCCCTCCGCTTCCGAGGGAGATATTTCTGTCGATGACGGCAATCTTTGTCTTTCCTTTAAGGACATCTCGAACGGCTTCCACTGGAAAAGGTCTGAAGAGACGTATCTTAAGTAAGCCAATCTTACGTCCTTTTTCCCGAAGGTCTCTTATCACCATCCTTGCCGTACTGGTGATCGACCCAGCCGTCACTAAAACCACCTCTGCATCTTCGATCATGATGGGCTCAACGATCCCATAGCCTCTTCCAAATTCTTTCTTAAATTCCTGATCCACCTTTGCGGCGACCTTTTTCACGGAGTCCATGGAACCCTGGGCCATGTGCTTATACTTCCGGTACAATTCCGAAGAAACCACAGGGACGAGAAACCCGGGTTTCTCAATATCGAACTTATGAGGCAGATCCATAGGCGGAAGAAACCGATCGACCTGCTCTTGCTCCGGCAGGTCAACAACCTCCATAAAGTGGGAGACAAAAAAGGCCTCCAGAGATATCATGACCGGAAGATATACCTGCTCAGCGATCCTGTACGCCTGGATGACCGCATCCAGGGCTTCCTGACCATTCTCACAATAAAATTGAATCCACCCCGTATCCCGCTGGGAAAGGCTGTCTAACTGGTCAGCCCAGAACCCCCATGGCGCCGCTAAGAGTCGATTGACATTGGCCATCACGACTGGAGCTCGACACCCGGCTGCGAAATGAAGCATCTCATGCATCAGGGCAAGGCCCTGTGAGGAAGTAGCCGTAAACGTTCTGACGCCTGTCAAGGAGGCGGCGATACAGGCTGCCATGGCAGAATGCTCAGACTCCGTGCGCATCATGATTCCTTTTAGCAGTCCTGATGCTTCCCATTCCGAGAGCCTTTCATAGATAGCGGTCTGCGGTGTGATGGGATAGGCAGCGACGAATGGAGTACGGCAGAGCTTGACAGCGTTCGCTACCGCATGATTCCCAGTCATAAAATCTTTCATGCTCATTCCTTCATTGATACACGGCATGACTTCAGCACAGCAGTACCGCAGCACGGATTAAACATTTCTAACCGACATCCTTCATCTCTACGACATTCCTCGGACAAGACTTCGCACAAGTCCCACACCCTTTGCAATGGTCAAGGTCAACATATTTTGTCTGGTGAAAAGCATCCAGTGAAATCGCCCCTTCCGGGCAAAAGAAATAGCAATTGTAACAATAATTGCAAGTTCCGCAGGAAAAGCACCTCAAAGCAGAAATTCTGGCCTCCTTAGAATTGAATCCGAGGTTGACCTCTGAAAAATCCTTCAATGCTTTTTGCTTACCCAATTTGCTCATTTCCACCCGTTGACTGTGTTCAAAATAGAGGGTATTGAGCTGTGGATAGGAGACCACCTCTTTTGGTTCAGACCAATTTCCTCCGCTTCTGCCTGAAAGATAGGACTCCATGGAGAGAACACCTTTATTTCCGACTCGAATCTTGGAAAAAACGTCGTCATGGTTATGTCCCCTCAGATACAGGTCGATAGCGATGGCAGCCCTTTTCCCTGCGCCGATGGCGGTCACAATGGTTCGAGGCTGATCAACCGCATCCCCACCTGCAAAGAACTTAGGATGAGGGGTGGTAAGGGAAGAATTCACATGGATCAAGCTATTCTTGCAAAGCGTTCCAGGGATCCATGAAAGATCGACCCCCTCACCCACAGCCTTGATAAGTCCGTCTACCTCCCGTGTAACGTAGGCTCCTTGAATGGGGATGGCCTTGGGCCGATTGCTTTGATCTCGTCCCCTGATCCTCATCCGTTGAAATTTTACGCTGATTTTTTTGTTTTTAAGAAGACTGATCTTTACAGGCTGGAGCAGGAATTCAAACCGCACCCCTTCTTGCTCTGCCTCATGGATCTCGTCTTGAATGGCGGGCATCTCTGCTCGAGTCCTGCGATAAGCCACCGTCACCCTGGAACCGAGACGCAAGGCTGAGCGGGCAACATCCATCGCCGTATTGCCCCCGCCGATCACCATGACCTCTTTTCCTATTCTGAGCTTATCCCCAGAATTAATTCGATCTAAAAAATCTCCTCCCCTCCAAACCTTTTTCAAATCCTCGCCTTCGATGCCCAGGGATAAACTCAACCCAGCCCCCGGCGACAGAAAAACAGCATCAAACCTGTCTAATTCCTCAAAAGAGATTTCCTTTCCTACTCTCACACCTGTCTTCACATCAATGGAGAGTTGAAGTATCCTCTTGATCTCTTTTCTTAAAATGGATTTGGAAAGCCGATATTCAGGAATTCCCCAGCGCATGACCCCGCCCAATTCTTTTCTCGCCTCAAAAAGGGTCACTCGGTAACCGAAACGTCCGAGGAAATAGGCCGCTGAAAGTCCTGCCGGACCTGATCCCACGACAGCCACTCGCTTAGAATCCGCATCGGATAGGGGAGGCATATTGGGAGGGTGGTTAAATGTCACATCAAATACATTTCGCTCCATCGCATTGACGGATACGGCCTCATCGTATTGAACTCGATTGCAGTCTTTTTCGCATGGGTGAAAGCAGACTCTTCCGCAGACGCCAGGAAAAGGATTCTCCTTCAATATGACCTCCAGGGCCTCTTCATATCTTCCTTCGCCTGCCAGGTAGAGGAATTGGGGAATAGGATTTCCTGCAGGGCAAGCTTCTTGGCATGGGGCTGTCTGGAAGAATGCCTGTGGTTTCTGGAAACCCCATTTACCGGTTTCTATAACTTCCGTGCTTCCGTAGGAAATGGGAATGACAAACTCAGAGGAATGATCGGAATTCGTTTTCAATCGTCCTATCCTTCTGCTCAATAACAATCCAGTGTATTGTCTCTAAGATTTCTTTACAATGCTCACAGGACTGTCATTCCCGCGAAAGCGGGAATCCAGGTGGAAAAGACTGGATTCCGGATCAAGTCCGGAATGACAACATTGTAAAGTCATTCCTGAGACAGTATACTATTCCTTTGGAAAACAACCGGTAAATTCTGACCATCTCCGCTCGGTGATCCTCGTTTCAAGCGGCTAAGTTCTCACCTGCCTCGTATATTTTCGCCTGGTTATAAGCCTCTCTGACTGCCTCAACATTTTCTTCTTTTTTCGTCGGTGCCATGGTCTTAACGGTTTCGGTCAGTGTCTTTAATGCGATCAAATTCGTTAAACGTACATAGGCACCCAACATGGCGGTGTTGAACGTGGCTCCCAGGCCAAGACTTCTCGCAATAGGACCAGCATCAATCAAACCGATTTTGAATTTTCGCAATTGCCTAAAATAATCGATTCCCTGATGGCTATTAATCAGAATTGATCCATTCGGTTTGAGTTCCTGCAATATTTCCGTTTCGTCAATTAAGGAATAATCGAAAATGATCATTTGGTCAGGATGATAGATCTGGCACTTTAAGAGAATGGGTTGTTCGTCGACACGCAGGAATCCAACGACAGGAGCCCCCCGGCGTTCCCCTCCGAAGAGAGAAAAACATTGGGGGTATTTTCCTTCCAAGAAAAAGGCCCTTCCTAAAATCTCAGAGGCAACCACCGCCCCCTGTCCTCCACGGCCTCTAAATTTGATCTCAATCATAAAAAATTATCTCTTCGCTTTAGGTCCTTCCTTAAAGGCATATCTCAAGATATCCTCTTTTGATTGCTCCATATGGCGCTGGATGGCTTTATTCACCTCTCCCAAATTCCGTTTTTCTATTGCTCTCAGTATTCCTTTATGTCCGTCAATGGCCATTAAGACATTGTCAACCAAATAGATGCTCTGGATTCTGTATCGCAGCATATGCCGCCTCAAGGTCTGAGCGAGTTCGAGCAAGCGCTGGCTTCCGCTAAATTTGGAAATAATCTCATGAAATTTTGCATCCATATCCACAAATGCCCTCACGTCTCCTTTTGAAACCTTATCTTCCGCAATAGATATGTTCTTTTGCAGCTCTATAACCAATTTTTCATGGGCTTTTTCCATAGCCCAACGGGCAGCCAATCCTTCTATCGCTGCCCTGATCTCACATATCTCTTCAACTTCCTGTTCACTGATGGGCTTAACGACATAGCCTACCCTCGGTATCGACTCGATCAGACCCTCTAATTCCAAACTATGAA